>Ga0213872_10000124_pt1 | contig 72197 bp, 53 predicted proteins | sample VelepicomBERX_R2_FD_160071 | JGI IMG/M metagenome (GOLD analysis project Ga0213872, IMG submission 160071) | Rhizosphere microbial communities from Vellozia epidendroides in rupestrian grasslands, the National Park of Serra do Cipo, Brazil - RX_R2 | ecosystem: Host-associated > Plants > Roots >... | reverse complement strand
TGGCCCATCTCCTTGACTGCGACGGCCGGCCTGTCCGACCGTATGTGGCTCGGCACACCTCGGTGCGCAACCCACGATACCGGGGATGGGCCGTCACCGCTGGCGGAGCGCGACCATCATGTCTAATGCCTTTTCCGGACTGAACCTCTGTCAGGCCCTTTAATACTGCCGTAAGTTGGGGGCCTTTCAAGTCATCTTTTCTATGGTGGACTTGCTTGATCGCGTGCATGAGTGCTTCTTTGCTGATGCCACCATTGAGACCTTCATAGCCGATATCCAAGATGTGCATCACAATATAATATTGCAGGAAGTATGGGAGAGGCGCGTCTTTTAGTATGACCGATCCATTCCCGGATGCAATTGCCTCTAGGTTTCTCAAGTGACGACCAGAATATTCTTCGGTTTTTCTTGCTATTGCCCTTGCGAGTGCCGCCGTATCATCTACCCTCCGATTTTCGGATGTCCTTCTAGTAATTTCGCATTCTTGGCATGTTGTTTTCAAAAGCTCTTGAAAAACGCCAACACTACCAAATGAATTGCTGATGCATTCTAGAATTATATCTTTATCAAAGGATATATTAAGAAAGTTCTCACCTTTCTTGGTGATGGCTTTAAAATCGTCGTCACTCCATGGCTCAACAGGCACTTCAGTAATTCGATCTTGAAGCTCACCGTTATATTGAGATAATCTATTGGCTTCCTTCCATATTCCGAGAATTATGAACCTAATTTTTAGATCTTGGAATGTGCGCAAATCGTATGAAAATGCGCGCTGAAGATTTTCAGGCAAATAGTGAAAGTTCTCAAGTATCACAACTTTTTTGTTTCCGACCCGTGTTATTAAATCGGCCACATCATCTGGAAGTTCAAGATTAAATTCAATCTCTTCGTATTTATCTTCGAGCTTTGAGTCCCGGTCTTTTTCAATTTCGAGATCGGCCTTTCCTTTTAGAATGAGCGCAACCGCACCTTGAATGGATGCTTTGCCTTTAATTTTCGTAGAATCGCCTGAGCCTTCAGTTCTTCTAAGTTGCTCACTGGTTTCTTTCAAATAGCATAGCTTGTTATAGGGAGGCAGGTGCTGCAACATAACCAACCATCACCATTCCGTGATACAGCCATGATTACATTTGACAGAGCACTAAATCCAAAATGAAAAAGCCGACTCCAAATGAAATTTGGAGTCGGCGCATTGGGTTCGTAGTTTAATTTGCCAAACCGCCCTTCACCGTAACATTTGATTCACTCATCGTGAAACGTTGAACGACATCACTCTTATCGTACAAAACAACGAGTTCCTTCTTGGTTCCGCTAGCAGAACGAGCAAACAAGTTTACGATTGGCACATAGGAAATCGCATCGGCCGACATATTGGAGAACTCATACGTCCAGATCTCGCTACCATTGTCGGTGAACGAAGTTTTCATGGGCGCACCATAAATATTCCGAACATCAGATTTTGTACTCTTCCCTTCAACCAATTTATCTTTGACCGAAGTTTCAGTTTCCGACTTCAAAACCGCGTTCCCCGAGCTTGCGCATCCTGCAAGCATAAAAACCGCACAAACACCAAGAACCAGAACGGACTTCACGCTATTCATACTACCCCATCAATGAGCCATTGAAAATGGATAGTTGACCTAACGTTCTGAGCTTGCTCAATCCCCCACAAGAGGGAAAGGTTTTTACCTATATCAAAGCAGGACCAGGATTCAATTCGGCGAACCCTCTCCAAAGATTATCAAAATTGGCAAATAGACAACGATAAATGTGAATTTATTCAATACATCCGAATTACAACAACCAACTCCCCTGCCCCTGCTGCTCCTGCCAGCTGGTCTGCGTGCCGTGCAGCAGGCCGACCAGGTGATTCACGTGGCTGAGGTCCGCATGCGCGAGCAGCTCGTGCGTTGCCGGGCTGGCGTGCGACTGCGTGTGTGCGGTCGTGGTCGTGCCGGAGTTGAACAGGCTGGTGGACGGCGCCTGCAGCAGGTCGCTGACATGCGGGACCGTGGCGGTGTGGCTGGCCGTGCTTGCCGCGCTGGACGCCGACGCAGTGGACGATGTGCTGGTGCCGAAGTACACGTCGGCCATTTCGTGCGTCTGTCCATTGGCGGTCTCATAGCTGCCCACCAGGCCGATCAGGTTGCCGTTCTGCACCTGGTCGCTGCTGGTGTAGTTCAGGTTCAGCTCGACGATGCCCAGGGACGCCAGGCTCATCAGCTCGCCGGTGCTGGTGGAGGTCACGCCCACGAGCACCTTCAGGTTGGCGAATCCGGGGTCGGCCGCGGTGATTTCGCCTGTGCCGTTCACGTCCAGCTGCGCCAGGGCCTGGAAGCCGTTGTTGGCCAGCTGCCCATTCGCCAGCTTGGTTGCCGTGCCGAACAGCTGGCTGCCGTTGGTGACGGGGCCGTTGGTCGGGTCATAGACCAGCACCCCCGTCCCTGCGCCCGCCCAGCCAACTTGCTGGGCATGGCCGGTGTTGTTGATGTCGAACGAGACGCCGTGGGCGGCGCTCACGGTCTGGACACCGATGCCCGAGAGGTCCAGCACCAGGGGCGAGGCGACGGTCAGCGAAGCCAGTTGGTCGGAGGCCAGCGCGGCACGTTGCGCGCCGGTCAGGGCGGCCACGTGGTTCATGTCCAGGCCGGCCAACTGGGCGTCGCTCAAGGCGGCGATGGCCGAGGGGCTCAGCACGGCAATGTCGGCGGTGCTCATGGCATTGAGCTGGTGGGTGCCCAGGGACGTCAGCTGTCCTCCGGTCAGGCCCGAGACCTGCTGGGTGTTCAGCACGGCCCACTGCTGGTCGGTGAGGCCGGCCAACTGGCTGGCCGTCATGATGGAGATCTGCTGCGAGTTCATCACCTCGACATGGAAGATGTCCAGGGCCTGCAGCTGCGCAGTGTTCATCGCTGCCACATCGTTGGGACTCAGCACGGCCACCTGCGCCGTCGTGAAGCCGGCAATCTGGGTCGTCGACAGCCCGGCCATGATGGAGGCGTCCAGGTTGGACACGGTGGACAAGCTCAGGCCCGAGATCTGCGTGGACGTGAACGCGGCGATCTGGGTGGGGGCGAAACTCAGCATCTGGGCCGCGCTCAGGCCCGACACCTGCGCCGCACTCAGGACCTGGACCTCCGCATTGGTCATCAAGGCCAGCTCGGCGCCGGTCAGGGCATTGATCTGCGACGAGTTGAAATCGACGAACTGGCTCGCCGTCAAGGCCTGGAACTGGGTGTTGGACAGCGATTCCAGCGCCGTGTTGTTGAACGCCGCCATCTGCGTGGCGCTGAAGGCCTGGATCTGCGTCACGGTCAAGGACTCGACCTGCGTCACCGTCAGCTGCGACAGCTGCTGCGCATTCAAGGCGTTGGCGCTCAGCGCCGCGAGCTGCGCCTGCGTCATGCCTTCGAGCTGGGTCTGCGTGAAGGCCACCGCATGGTTGACGTCGAACTGGGACAGCTCGGTGGTCGTCAACGCGCCGATCTGCAAGGCCGTCAGGTACGGAATCTCCAGGGTGGAGATCGCGTTCAGCTGAGCCGAATTCAGGACGGCAATTTCGCTGTTGCCGATCGCGGCCAGCTGGCCCGCTGACAAGGTCTGGATCTGCTGGACCGACAGCGCCGAGACCTGGGTGGTGTTCAACTCGGCGATCTCGCCAGGCGTCAGCGCGCCGATCTGCGTCATGCTGAGGGCCCCGATCTGGGCCGTCGACAGCACGCCGATTTCAGAACCGCTCAGGGCGGCGATTTGGGCCGGGGCCAGCGAGGCGATCTGCAGCGTCGAGAAATTGGCGAACAGCATCGGGTCCAGGGCCGTCAGGGCATTGGGGTTGATGCCCGCGATCTGCACCGGACTCAAGGCGGCCAGTTGCGCGGCGCTCAAGTCCACCACCTGAACGACCGATAAACCACCTATCTGAGCTGCACTGAGGGAAGCAATGATGGTGGTGGACAGGTTCGCGATGTGGTCAGGCCAAAGCGCGCCCAGCTGGGCGGCCGAGAAATCGGAGAACTGCTCGGTCGTGAGCGTCTGCAATTGCGCATTCGTCATCGCCGCGATCGCCGCGGGAGAGAGCCCTTCGAGTTGCGACGCCGAGAGCACGGAAAAGTCCAGCGTGCTCATGGCCTGAACCTGGGCGGTCGTCAATTGAGCCACCTGGTCCGCACTCAAGGCCTGGAAGTCCAGCGTGGACATGGCCGCGATCTGCGCCGTGGTGAGGTAGCTGATCTGCGTGTCCGCCAGGCCGGCGATCTGCGCCGTGCTGAGCACGGCGATGCCGGTCGTGCCCAACGCCTGCAAGGCGGTCGTGCTCATGAGGCTGAGCGTGTCGGGCGAGAGCGCCTGCAACTGGGCCGTGGTCAAGGGGCCGTAGTCGAGGCTGTTGAGCGCCACCAATTGATTGCTGCTCATCATCGCCAGCTCGCCGGTCGTGAACGCGACCGAATGCACGCTGTCCAGGCCCGCCAGCGCCGTCGTGCTCAGCGCAGCCAGCTGCTGCGCCGTCATCGACTGCAGCGCACCGACCGCCGCCGAGTTGAGCTGCGCGGCCGTCAGCACGGCCACGTCATTGGTGTTGAGGCTCGCGAACTGCTGCGCCGTCAGCGCCTGCATCTGCAGCCCGGTCAACTGGGACGCCTCCTGCGTCGTCATGGCCAGCAATTGCTGAACCGAAAGCGCCTGGATCTGTGCCGCGGAGAGCGCGCCGAACTGCGCGGCGCTCATGCCCGTGAATTCGGCCACGTTCAAGGCGTTGATCTGCGCCTGGCTGAACGACGCGATCTGGTCCGGCGCGAACAGCGCAAACTGGCTGGCCGACATGGCTTGCAAGGCGGCCGGCGCCAGGCCTGGGATCTGGGCGTCGCTCAGCGCGGACAGCTGCGCCGGGCTCAAGGCCAGGACCTGGTTGACGGTCAGCCCCGACAGTTGCGAAGCACTCAAGGCGGCAATGACATTCGTGCCCAGGGCGCCGAGCTGGCTCGGCGCCAAGGCAGCCAGCTGAGGCGTCGACAGGTTGAGGAATTGCGAGGGCTGCAGGGCCGCGAGTTGCGCCTGAGTCAGCGCCGCAATCGCCGCGGTTGACAATCCGGCCAGCTGGCTGGGCTGCATGCCCGCCAACTCCGTCGTGGTCAGCAACTGGACTTGCGCGGTCGAAAACGCCGCCAGCTGGCCCGCGCCCAGCGCCTGCACGTCCTGCAGGCTCAGCGCCCGCACCTGCGCCGAGGTCATGGCCATGATCTGCGGATCCGTCAGCGCGGCGATCTGCGCGGTATTCATGAGCGCGATGCCCGCCGAGCCGAGGTTCTGCAGGGCCGTCGTGCTCATCGTCACGATCTGGTCCGGCAACAGGTTTTGGATCTGGGTGCTGCTCAGCGCGCCATAGTTCAAGCTGTTCAACGCCGCCAATTGCGCCGACGACATCTGCGCCAGCTCCAAGGTGGTGAAGGCCGTGGCATGTACTGTGTCGAGACCGGACAATGCCGTCGTGCTGAGCGCGCCGATCTGCAAGGGCGTCATGGACTGCAGATCCGCAACGCTGACCGAGTTCAGCTGGCCTGCGGACAGCGCGGCGACGCCTGTCGAACTCAGCGAGGCGAATTGCTGCGGCGCCAGGGCCAGCATCTGGATGCCGCCCAGTCCCGCGATCTGCTGCGTGCTCAGGCTGGCCAGCTGCGCGGCCGACAAGGCCTGGATCTCGCTGGCCGACAAGGCCGCCACCTGCGTGGTCGACATCGCAATGATCTCGGACACATTCAGCGCATTGATCTGCATCTGCGTCATGGAGGCGATCTGCGACGGGCTGAACTGGACGAACTGGGTCGGCGACATGGCCTGCAGCGCCTGCACGCTCAAGCTCGCCATTTGGATATCGGTCAGGGCCGCCAGCTGGGCCGAGTTGAAGGACAGGATCTGCGCGGCGTTGAAGCCGGCAACCTGCTGCGGACTCAGGGCGCTGATCAGGCCCGGGCTCAGGTCGCCGATGTGGTACGGCGAGATCGAACCGATCTGCGCGGCCGTCAAGGTGGCGAACTGCGCCGAAGTCAGGCTCCGCAGCTGCGGATCGCTCAGGCTCGCGAAGGCGGCATTGCTCATGGCCGCGATCTGGATGTCCGACAGCGCCGCCAATTGCTGGGTGCTCATCAACTGCACCTGCGCCGAATTGAACTCACCGATCTGCAGCACGTTCATGGCCTGCAGCACGCTGGGCGACAGGCTCTGCACCATGCCGGGCGTCAGGCTGGCGATCTGCGTTGCGCTCAAGGCCGAGATCTGCGAGGAACTCAAGGCCACGAACATGGCCGGCGAGAACGCCTGCAAGGCGCTGGTGCTGAGCTGCGTGATCTGATCGGGCGTCAAGGCCTGGATTTGCGCCGTGCTCATGGCGGCGACTTCGACGCTCTGCAGCGCGGCCACCTGGGACAGGTTCAAGCCCGCCAGGGTGGCGCCGGACAGCAAGGCCACTTCCGCCGTGTTGAACGCCGCGATCTGCGCCGAGGTCATGCTGTCGAGCTGCGTGCTGCTGAATCCCGCGAACTGCTGCGTGCTCAGCACGCGCAAATCACCGATGCTGATGGCCTGCAGCTGCATGCTGTTCATGGCGGCCAGCTCGGCCGTGCCCAGCACGATCGCCTGGGCAGTCGTCAGCGCGTTGATCAGGTCGGTTCCAAGGCCCGGCAAGGGCACGCTGGTGAATTGCTGCAGCGTCAGGGTGTTGAGCGAGGTGATCGAACTCGTGTTGAGCGCGACGATGGCGGCGCTGCCCAGCAAGTTCAGCTGATCGGTCCCCAGCGCGGCAACCGCGGTGGCGCTCAGCTCATTGATTTCAAGCGTGCTCAAGGCACCCAGTTGCGTCGAGCTCATCGAATGCAGCTGGACGCCCGTGAGCGCGGCCACCTGCAATGAGTTCAAGGCGCCGATCTGCGCGGTGGTGAGCCAGGCGATATCGTTGGTGGGCAAAGGCGTCAGCGCCGTCACGTTCAGCGCCGCCACCTGCGCCGTGTTGAGGCTCTGGAATTCGGTGCTGGTCATGCCCTGCAGCTGTCCCGCCGTCAGGGCGGCCACCTGCTGGGTGTTCAACAGGGAGAGGTTGGCGCTGAACGCCGGCATGTTGACGGGCGCGATGCTGGCGACCTGGGCCGTCGTCAGAGCCTGGATCTGGGCCGCGCTCAGGGCCATCAGCTGCACGCTGTTGAGGCCCTGGATGTCGCCCGGCGACATGGCCTGGATCTGGGCCGTGCTGAACACCTGCAACTGCAAGGTATTGAGCGCGCTGATGTCGGCGGTGCTGAGTTGCGGAATTTGCGCGGTCGTCAAGGCCTGCAGCTGGCTCGTCGTCATGGTCGACAGCTGCATGGAGTTCATGCTCGACATGGCGGCCGGATTCAAGCTCGCCAACTGCGCCGGGCTCAGGGCATTGAGCTGCGTGCTCGTCATTTGCCCCAGCTGCGAGCTGGTCAGCATGTTGAGCTGGTTGGTGTTCAGCCAGCTCAGCTGGTTGGTGTTCAGCGCCGCGATCGCGATCGAGCTCAAGGACACCATGTCGGCGGTGTTCAGCATCTGCACCTGCTGCTGGTTCAGCATGGCGAGCTGGCCGCCCGACAGTCCCGATATCGCGCTCGAACTCAGGGCCGCCAGGATGTTGGTCGCCATCACCTGCATCTGCGAGGTGCTCAAGCCCGTCAGCTGCTGCGAGCTGATGTTGCTCCACTCGGCGTCGGTCAGGTGATTCAGGTTGGCGGTACCCAGGCCAAACAGGACCTTGCTGTTCAAGGCGGCAATCTGCGCGCTGGACAGGGCCTGCACGCCCGCCAGGTTGAGCAGGTTGAACTGGTTGGAGTTGAGCTGCGCAAGCGCCTGGGAATTGAGATTTGCGATCTGTGCCGAATTGAAGCTCTGCAGCTGCACCGTGTTCATGTTGAGCGCCGTCTGGCTGCCCAGGAACTGCACCTGCCCGGTGGAGAGCGACGCGATCTCGGTCACGGTCAGGGACTGCGCCTGGCCTGGGCTCATACCCATCATCACGGCCGTGTTCAAGGCGCTGACCTGCGCCGTGTTGAGGGTCTGGATCTGGTGCGTGTTGAGCCCGTTGAACTGGACCGAGCTGAGCTGGGCCACCTGCGCCGTGTTCAAGGCGCCCAGCGACGCGTCGGAAAGCCCGCTCAGCTGGATGCCGGTCAAGCCCTGGACCTGGACGGTCGTGAGCGCGCCGATCTGCGCGGTGCTGAGGTTCGAAATGACGATGCTGCTCAGCCCGGAAATCGTGCTCGACGAAAGGTCGTTCAACTGCTGCGAGGTCAGCGCGGGCAGTTGCAGGCTGTTCAAGCCGGAAATCGCCTGCGAGCTCAGCGCCATCATCTGCGCGTCCGTGAGGGACTGCAGTGCCACCGTATTGAGCTTGGAGAACTGGGTCGGACTGAGCGCATTCAGCTGCGCCGTGGTCAGGGAGGCCAGGCTTGCGCCGGACAATCCGTTGAGCTGCACCAGCGTCAGGCCGGCCAGCGCGGTGGGCGAAATGGCGGCCAACTGCGCGGAGTTGAAGTTGTTGAGCTGCGTCGTGCTGAAGGCGTCCAGCACCGTGCCGCTCAGTTGCGGCATTTGCGTCGTGGTGAGCGCCGCCAGCTGGGTCGGGCTCAGCGAGGCCGCCAGCGGGCCGGTCAGCGCGCGGATTTCGGCCGCCGTCAAGCCGGCGATTTGCGCCGCATTGAGCAGCTGCAGCTGACTTTGGGTCAAGGAGGCAAACTGCGCGCCCGACAAGGCCGCCAGCTGTTGCGTGCCCAGGTTGACGATGACGTTGCTGCTCAGAACGCCAATCTGCGCGGGCATCAAGGCGGCCATCTGCGTCGTCGACAGCGTGGTCACGAGCGCGCTGCTCAGCGACGCAGTCTCGAAATTCGTCAGCGCCTTCAGCGCCGCGGGGCTCAAGTTGCCGAACTGCTCGGGCGACAAGGCCGCCAGCTGCGTGGTGGTCATGCCCACGATCTGCGTGGCCGTCAGCCCCGCCACCTGGTCATCGGTCAGCGCGGCAATTTCAGCCACGCCCAGCTTGTTGATCTGAACGCTGGTCAAGGCCGCCAGCTGTGAGGTGGTCAGCGACTGCGCCCCGTTGGTGTCCATCATGGACAGCTGCGCCGAGTTCAGCCCGACCATCTGCGCCGGCCGCAGCGCCGTCAGCACGTTCGACGACAAGCCCGTCGTCAGCTGCGTGGTCAGGTTGTAGATGGCTTGCGTGCTGAGCGCCGCCAGCTGCTGGGCCGACAGGGCCGCCACCTGGCCGGAGGACAGATTGGCCGCCTGGGTTCCGGTCAGCTGCGCCAGCGCCGCCGTCGACAGCGCGGCCATCTGCGCCGTGCTCAACAGCTGGATCTGGTGGGTCGAAAATCCCGTGATCTCCGGACCGCTGAGCGTGTTGACCTGGATCGGCGTCAGCATCGCCAAGGTGCTGTCGCTCATGGCGCGGATCTGCGCCGTGGTGAAGCTCTGCAACTGGGCGCTGTTGAAGTAGCCCAGCTGCGTGGTCGCAATCGCGCTGAACTGCAGGGTGTTCAGGGACCGCAGGGCCGTGTTGGAGAGCATGCTCAGCTGCTCTGCCGACAACAGGCCGATTTGCGTGGAATTCAATCCGGCCAGCTGCTTGACGGTCAGCACGCCGACCTGCGAATCCCCCAGGCCCTGTAGCTCGGCCGCGGTCAGGCGGGCAAACTGGCTCGAGGTCATTGCGGCGATCTGGCCCGGCAGCAGCTGCTGCAACTCGCTCACCGACATGTCGGCGAACTGTTGCGTCGTCATCGCCGCGATCTGCGTCGCCGACAAGGCGTTCAGCTGATTCTGACTGAGGTTGGCGATCTGCGCGTCCGACAGGCCGGCGATGGCGGCGGTGTTGATCGCCGGCATCTGGGTCACCGTGAGGCTGGAGAGCTGCGCCGGCGTCATCGCGTTCAGTTGGCGCGAGTTCAGCTGCGCCACCGCGCTGTTGCTCATTTCACCCAGCAGACTGCCTCCCAGCACCTGGATCTGGCTGGAGGTCATGTTCGTGATCTGCTGCGTGTTCAGGCCCGCCAGCTGGTCCGCGCTGAGCGAAGCCAGCGCCGCGGTCGACAGCGCGCGCAGCTGCATCGAACCCAAGGCGGCGATCTGGCTCGAATTCAGCGAATCGAGCTGGCTCAGGCTGAGCGCCAGCAGCTGCGTGCTCGACAGCGCGTTCAGCGCCTGCGTGCTCAGGTTGTCGATCTGCTCGTTGCTCATCACGCTCAGATCGGCCGTCGTCAGGCCGCGGATCTGTATGGATCCCAAGCCATTCAGGGCGCTGTCCGACAAGGCCAGCACGGCGGCCGTGCTCAGCGAGGCCAGTTGCGCGCTGTTCATGGCGGCGGCCTGAGCGCTGGTCAGCTCGTTCAGCTGCGCCGTGCTGAAACCCTGGAACTGCTGGGTCGACAGCACCGAGATGGCCGAGCTGAGCATCGAGCCCACCTGGTCCGGCGTCAGCACCTGCAGCTGGGCACCACTCAGCCCGACCACCGCATTGCTGCTCATGGCCCCGACCTGCGTCACGGTCATGCCGGCCAATTGGCCGGGGCTCAACGCGGACAGCGCCATGCTGTTCATGCCGCTGACAGCCTGCGTGTTGAACGCATTGACCTGCTCCACCGACAGCGCGGCAATCTGCGCGCTCGTCAAGCCCATGGCCTGCCCGCTGTTCAGGTCCGACAGCTGCTGGTCGCTGAACACCGCGACCTGGCCGGGCGACAAGGCGGAGATCTGGCGCGAGGTCAGGCCCAGCATCTGGTTGTCGTTCAGGACCGCCAGGGACGCGGGACTCAGTTGCGACAGCTGCAGGCTGTTGAACTGGCCCAGCTGCGCGCTGGAGAAGTTCTGCACCACATCGGAGGTCAGCGATGCCATCTGCGTGGTGGTGAGGCTGGCCAGCAGGACCGAAGGCAGGGCCTTCAGCTGCGCCGTATTCAGGTTCTGCAGCAGCGCGTCGCTGATGCCTCCGGCCTGGGCCGCGGTCAGCGCGGTCATGGCCTGCGACGTGATCGCGCTGAGCTGCAGGCTGGTCAGGGCCGCGAAGTCGACGCTGCCGATGGTCGCCAATTCCGCGCCGGTCATGCCGCTCATGGCCTGGCTGGAGATCGCCTGCACCTGGGTCGTGCTCAAGCCCAGCCAGTCGGCGTGGGTCAGCGCATTGATCTGCGCCGTATTCAGAGCACCCAGCTGCGCCGCCGTCATCTCGGACCACGACGCCGTGGTGAGCGCTCCAAGCGTGGCCACCGACAGGTCCGCAATCAGCGTCGTGCTGAGCTGGCTGATCTGCGTGGTGTTCAGCGCGTTGAGCTGCGTGGCGGTCAAGGCGCTCATCTCGGCCGCGCTCATGTTGTTGAGCAAGCCCGCCCCAAGCGCGGCCAGCTGGGTCGAGTTGAACGCGGCGACCTGCGTCGGCAGCAAGGCGCCCAACTCGTTTTGCGCCAGGTAGCCGACCTGCGTCGTGCTCATGGCGGCAATCTGGGCCGGCGTCAGCGCATCCAGCTGCTGAGGCGACAGCAAGGCCAGCTGCCCGGTGCTCAGTCCAGCCAGGGCCGCGGTGTTGATGGCGGCAATCTGGCTGGTGGTGAAGCCCGACAGCTCGTCGGGCGTCATCACATTGAACTGGCGCGAGCTCAGCTGCGCCACGGCGGTGTTGCTCAGCTGGCTGAGCTGCTGCCCCGACAGCAGCGGCATTTGGGTCGTGGTCAAGCTGACCACCTGGGCCGTGTTCAAGCCCTGCAGCTGCGTCGGCGTCAGGGATGCGAAGCTGGCCACGCTCAAGGCCCGCAGCTGCGCCGTGCCGAGCGACTGGATCTGCAGCGAGTTGAGGGAATCCAGCTGGCTCAGGCTGAGCGCGTTCAGCTGCGTCGTCGACAGGCCGCGCAGCGCCTGCGTGCCAAGGTTGTCGATCTGGTCATTGCCCAGGGCCGCCAGATCGGTGACCGACAGGCCCGCGACCTGGGTGCTGCCGAATCCGCTCATCGCCGAATCCGTCAAGGCCTGCACGTCGCTGATGCTCATGGCCGCGATCTGCGCGCTGTTCATGGCGGCGATCTGGGCGCTGGTCATGGACTGGATCTGGCTGGCCTGCAAGGCCTGCACCTGGACCGTCGACAGTGCCGCCACCGCCGAGGTCAGCAAGGACCCTACCTGGTCGGCCGCCAGCGACTGCACCTGGCCGGCGCTCAATCTCGACACCGCCTTGCTGGTCAGATTGCCGACCTGGCTGTCGGACAGGGTCGCCAATTGCGCCGTGCTCATGGCGTTGACGGCGCTGCTGTTCAAGCCGCCCACGGCCGAGGTGCTGAGAGATCCCAGCTGCCCGCCATTCAGGACCTGGACCTGCGCGCCGGTCAGCGCGGAAGCCTGGCTGCTGTTCAGGTCGGAGAACTGCTGGTTGTTCAGTACCGCTACCTGGCTGGTCTGCAAGGCGCCCACCGCATTGCTGTTCAAACCCGCGACTTGGCTGTCATTCAAGATCGCCAGCACGGCATTGCTGAGCACAGGCGCCTGGACGCTGGTGAACGCGCCGATCTGCAGGCTGCTCAGGCTTGACACCACATCCGTGGTCAGCGAGGCCGCCTGCCCGGTGCTCAGCGCGGCCAGCGGCGCCGTCGACACCGCCGTCAGCTGTGCGTTCGAGAGATTCTGGAGCAGGCTGTTGCTCAGGGCCGGCGCCTGCGCCGCGGAGATCGCATGGATGGTCGATGCGGCGATGGCGCTCAATTGCGCCGGCGTGAAGGCCGCCAGCGCCTGGCTCGCGACCAAGGGCATCCCGATCGCGCTGAGGCCCGTCACGGCCTGCACGGACAGCGCCTGCACCTGCGGCGTCGAGAGTGCCAGCCAGTCCGCGCCACTGATGTAGTTGATCTGGGCACTGGTGAGCGCTCCGATCTGCGCCAGGCTCAGGGATTGCCAGTCACTGGTCGAAAGCGCCGCCAGCGCGGAGCCGGACAGCTGGGCAATCTGAGTCGTGGTGTAGGAGCTGACGGTGGACATGAAATCTCTCTTTCGGCGCCTCAGAACGCTCTGATGGCAGGCTCCGTGAATTTAGGGTTTAAGTTCCCGGGCAAAGCGCCGAAAAGAGCTGGAAAAGACCTGTTTGGCAGGCTTACACCTGCCAATTCGCGTGCTTGGCGCCGCCAGGCGCATCCGTTTGAAAGTTGCACGGGAAATACCCGCCAAATCCAGGCTTTGAGCGGGCTTTGGGTTTTCTCCCGCCGCGGAGATGCCATTGGTCATGTCGCCCGGATCCCGTTCGAGGAAATACCGGCAAAATGGCCGGAAACCCCCAAAATAAGCGGCCTAAGGGGCGCAGATCCAGCGCGTCTAAAGCGCCTCGGACCTATACTATTTCCCTCGGTGAAACGCAGCTGGAAACCAAGCAATCCGCACTTGCGCCAGGCGTTTACCCGGGATTCGCCGAAATCATCGCAATACTTCACCGATAGGACACACTCGCATCATGGGTGCCAAACTGAAAGTCGCAGGCTGGGTCGCCTTGGGCGCCGTGGCCGGGGCGCTGACCACGATGCAGTTGCAAGCAGACGCGCACAGCAGCCTCGCGCCGCTGCCGCTCGAAGAGCTGCAACAACTGGCTGCCGTGTTCGGCATGATCAAATCCGACTACGTCGAGCCGGTTGACGAGAAGAAACTCATCAACGACGCCATCTCCGGCATGGTCTCCGGGCTGGACCCGCACTCGCAATTCTTCGACAAGAAGAGCTTCAAGGAATTCCGCGAAGGCACGACCGGCAAGTTCGTCGGCGTCGGCATCGAGATCAGCATGGAAGACGGCCTGGTCAAGATCGTCTCCCCCATCGAAGGCTCGCCCGCCTTCCGCGCCGGCCTCAAGAGCGGCGACCTGATCAGCAAGATCGACGACACGGCCGTCAAGGGCCTGACGCTCGACCAAGCCGTCAAGCGCATGCGCGGCGAGCCCGGCACCAAGGTCGCGCTGATGATCTTCCGCAAGAGCGAGAACCGCAGCTTCCCGGTCACTATCACGCGCGAGGAAATCCACGTCCAGAGCGTGCGCGCCAAGATCGTCGAGCCCGGCTATGCCTGGCTGCGCATCAGCCAGTTCCAGGACCGCACGGTCGACGACTTCGCCAGGAAGCTTGAGGAGCTGTACAAGCAGGATCCCAAGATCAAGGGCATCGTGCTGGACCTGCGCAACGATCCCGGCGGCCTGCTCGAGGGCGCGGTGGCGGTGGCCTCGGCCTTCCTGCCGCGCGATGCCGAGGTGGTGTCGACCAACGGCCAGATTCCGGAATCGAAGGCCGTGTTCAAGGCCAACCCCGAGTTCTATGCGCACCGCGGCAGCGACCCGTTGCGCAAGCTGCCCGACGCGCTGAAGGATGTGCCGCTGGTCGTGCTCGTCAACGAAGGCTCGGCCTCGGCCAGCGAAATCGTGGCCGGCGCCCTGCAGGACCAGAAGCGCGCCATCATCATGGGCGGCCAGACCTTCGGCAAGGGCTCGGTGCAGACCGTGCGCCAGCTGGGGCCTGACACCGCGCTGAAGATCACCACCGCGCGCTACTACACCCCCAGTGGCCGCTCCATCCAGGCCAAGGGCATCGTGCCCGACGTGATGCTCGACGAAACCGCCGAGGGCAATGTGTTCGCCGCGCTGCGTACGCGCGAGGCCGATCTGGAAAAGCACCTGGCCAACGGCCCGGAGCAGAAGGACGAAGCCCGCGAAAAGGCCCGCGAAGAGGAGCGCGACAAGCTCGAAGCCGAGTTTGAAAAGCGCCACGAGCCTCCCAAGCCGCTGCCCGAGTTCGGATCGCCGGAAGACTTTCCGCTGCAGCAGGCGCTCAACCGCCTGCAAGGCAAGCCGGTCCTGGCATCCAAGACCGCCACCGAACGCAAGGCCGAAGCCAGCGGCGACGACAAGGCGAACTGACCGGCACACGCAAGCGCCCCATAAAACGGCCCGCACGATGCGGGCTGTTTGCCTTTTCTCCAGCGATGAACGACGACCAACTGCTGCGCTACTCGCGACACATCCTGCTCGACCCCATCGGCATCGAGGGTCAGCGTGCGCTGTTGCAGTCGCATGCGCTGGTCGTCGGCATGGGCGGCCTGGGATCGCCGGCGGCGCTGTACCTGGGCACCGCCGGGGTGGGCCGGCTCACGCTGGCGGACGATGACCGCGTGGACCTGACCAACCTGCAGCGCCAGATCATTCACGCCACCGATCGTGTCGGCAGCCCCAAGGTCGAATCCGCCGCGCTGAGCCTGAAGGCGCTCAACCCTGACCTGCTCGTGCACGCCGTGCAGGAACGCTTGCTGGGCGAGCGTCTCGACGCCTGCGTGGCCCGGGCCGACGTGGTGCTCGACTGCAGCGACAACTTCGCCACCCGTCAGGCCCTCAATGCCGCTTGCGTGCGCCACGCCAAGCCGCTGGTCAGCGGCGCCGCCATCGGCTTCGATGGGCAGATTGCCGTCTACGACACGCGTCTTCCCGACTCGCCTTGCTACGCCTGCGTGTTTCCCGCCCACATCCAGCCTGAGGCCGTGCGCTGCGCCACCATGGGCGTGTTTGCACCACTGGTCGGCATCATCGGCAGCATGCAAGCCGCCGAAGCGCTGAAACTGCTGCTGGGCCTGCCCGGCACCCTGACCGGGCGCTTGCAGATGCTGGACGCCGCCCGCATGCAGTGGAGCGAGATCCAGTTGACGAGAGACCCGGCCTGCACGTGCTGTAACTCACGCCCCATGCCATCTGGTGCCGCATTCCCTGCGGCCCAAAGCCCTTGATTCGAAACAAAATCAGCCCGAGGCTTGGCTACAGTGCCGGGCCGGGGCGACAGATTTTCAAACGACTAGAACAACACTGACACACCGCCATGCTCAAGCGCCACAAGCTCATTGCCCGCAACTTTCCATCGGCCCAGGAAGAAGTCAGCCGCCAAGGCTCACCGGTATCGGACTACGCCGGCCCGGAGAGCGCCTACAGGCTGGCTTTCAACGACCCTGAATTCCTGCTGCGCGAGGAATTGCGCGCGGTCCGCATGCAGCTGGAGCTGCTCAAGCCCGACATCGTGCAGCAGGAGCAGGGCGTCAAGTCGACCATCGTGATCTTCGGCAGCGCCCGCATTCCCGACCGCAAGACCGCCGAGGCCCGCCTCAAGGCCGCGCACGGCGAAGGCCTGTCGACCTCGATCCGGCGCGCCGAGATGCAGCTGAAGATGAGCGCCTATTACGAAGAAGCGCGTCGCTTCTCCTCGCTGGTCACCCGGCAGTCGGCCGCGCGCGACAACCCGATCTTCGTCGTCACCGGCGGCGGCCCCGGCATCATGGAGGCCGGCAATCGCGGCGCGCATGAAATCGGCGGCAAGAGCATCGGCCTGAACATCGTGCTGCCGCACGAGCAGCTGCCCAACCCCTACATCACGCCCGAGCTGTGCTTCCGCTTCCACTACTTTGCGCTGCGCAAGATGCATTTCCTGATGCGTTCGGTGGCGCTGGTGTGCTTCCCCGGCGGCTTCGGCACGCTCGACGAATTGTTCGAGTCGCTGACCCTGATGCAGACGGGCAAGAGCCGCCGCCGCCCGGTGCTGCTGTTCGGCCGCGAGTTCTGGTCCAAGCTGCTCAATTTCGACCTGCTGATCGAGACCGGCATGATCAACCCGGAAGACGTGCAGCTCTTCCATTTCGTTGAGACCGCCGAAGAGGCCTGGAGCCTGCTGGAAAACGAATACGACATGAATTCCACACACGACGAGCAAGACAAAGAGGTGAAGGCATGACACTCAATCGCCGCGTTTCCCTGATTGGCGCACCCACCGACGTGGGCGCTGGCGCGCGTGGCGCCAGCATGGGCCCCGAAGCCATGCGCGTGGCCAACCTGGCCACCACGCTCGAAGGCCAGGGCGTGGAGGTGCTGGACCGCGGCAACCTCAGCGGTCCGCCCAACCCCTGGCAACCGCCCGCCCACGGCTACCGGCATCTGCCCGAGGTCGTGGCCTGGAACCAGGCCGTGCACGACGCCGTCTACGCCGAACTGAAGCAGGACCGCCTGCCCATCCTGCTCGGCGGCGACCACTGCCTGGGCCTGGGATCGATCTCGGCCGTGGCCCGCCATTGCCGCGAGGCCGGCAAGAAGCTGCGCGTGCTGTGGCTGGATGCCCATGCCGATTTCAACACCAGCGAACTCACACCCAGCGGCAACATCCACGGCATGCCGGTCGCCTGCCTGTGCGGATTCGGCCCCAGGGAATTGATCGAAATCGGCGGCCATGTGCCAGCGATCAACCCCAAATGGGTGCGCCAGATCGGTATTCGCAGCGTCGACGCCGGCGAGAAGCGCTTCGTCCATGAGCAGGAACTCGAAGTGTTCGACATGCGCTACATCGACGAGATGGGCATGCGCCACACCATGGAACTGGCCCTGGCCACGCTGGACGCCAACACCCACCTGCACGTCAGCTTCGACGTCGACTTCCTGGACCCCGAGATCGCCCCCGGCGTGGGCACTACCATCCCCGGCGGCCCTACCTACCGCGAAGCCCAGCTGTGCATGGAAATGATCGCCGACACCGGCCGCATGGCCTCGCTGGACGTGATGGAGCTCAATCCCGCGCTGGACATGCGCAACAAGACGGCCCTGCTGGCAGTGGACCTGATCGAATCGCTGTTCGGGAAATCGACCTTGATGCGCAAGTGAGCCGGATTTGCCTGGCTCCCGAAAGGCTTGGGCTCACGCCCACGTCTTAGGGCTGGGGCCCGCCGTGCAACTCGCCCATCACCTGCGCAAACGCATCGGCAACCGCGTCGTCAAGGCCCGCATCCCGACCAGCCACCTGCGCCCTGCCCTGATGCACGCGGCGCTGCCCGGCCACGTAGACCGAGCGCAACACCTCGCCTTGCGACGCGAACACCAGTGCATCGAGCAGGGTCGAGGTCGGCATGCCCAGCAGCCCTGAGGCGCGCGGCTCCAGCACCAGGAAGTCGGCGCGAGCGCCCTCCTCCAGACCCCAGGAAGGGAAGCCGGCAGGCGCCGCGCTGCCGTGCACGGCGGCATTGAACAGGCGCGCGGCCGTGGACGGCTCGCGGCCCGGGGCCGCGGCCACGTTGCGTTGCTGCAGCGCCAGACGCTGACCGTATTCGAGCCAGCGCAGCTCCTCCACCCACTGACGCGTCACATGGCTGTCGGAGCCGATGCTGATGGGCACCCCGTGGCGCAGCCAGGTCGGCAGATCGCAGTGCCCGTCGCCCAGATTGCCTTCGGTGCCGGGGCAGATCACCACCGACGCGCCGCTGCGCGCCACCTGCTCGATCTCGGCCTCCGTGCTGTGCGTTGCATGCACCAGGTGCCAGCGCGCGTCGGGCCGGGCGTGATTGCACAGCCACTGCATGGGCCGCTGCCCGGTGGCCTGCAGGCAGTCGCGCACCTCCTGCATCTGTTCGCTGATGTGGATGTGGATGGGCAGGTCGGCATCGCCCACCAGGGCCTGCAAGGCCGCGATGTCGTGCGGATGCGCGGCCCGCAGCGAATGCAGGGCCAGGCCGGCCGTCAGGAGCGGCCGTCCGGCCTGCTGCAGGCGCTGGCTGGCGAGCCAGACCCAGGCGGCATCGGTCGCAAAGCGGCGCTGATCGTCGCGCAGGCCGGTCTGCGCGAAGCCGGCGTGGCGGTACAGCACGGGCAGCAGCGTCAGGCCCATGCCCACTTGTTCGGCGGCGGCCGCAAGCGCCCAGGCCATGGCCAGTTCGTCCGGGTAGGCGCTGCCATCGACTTGATGCTGCAGGTAGTGGAACTCGCACACTTGCGTGTAGCCGCCCTTGAGCAATTCCAGGTAGAGCTGCGCCGCAACGGCCTGCAACTGCTCGGGACTGATGCGCAGCGCCACGCCGTACATGCGGTCGCGCCAGGACCAGAAGTCGTCCTTCTCGCTGTCGCGCTGCTCGGCCAGGCCCGCAAAGGCGCGCTGGAAGGCATGGCTGTGGGTGTCCACCAGGCTGGGAATCACGGGCCCGTCCAAGCGCTGCGCGCCCTCCGGCGCCGGCTGGTTCGCACGCAGCTCGGCCCAATGCCCGCGCGCATCCGCACGCATCAGCACCTGGGGCTGCCAACGGCCGTCCAACCAGGCCCAGGGTGCAAAGAAGAGGCCGCTCATGCCGCCGGCCTCCAGGCCAGCAGGCGCTCCAGCAGCGACTGCAGCAGCGGCTGCACGTGTTCCGCCAGCGCCTGGTCGTAGGCGAAGGGCCGCGCTTCCTGCATGTAGCAGCACTGGCACATCTCCAGCTGGACGGCATGCTGGCCCTGGTCAGGCCGGCCGTAATGGCGCGTGATGTAGCCGCCCTTGAAGCGCCCGTTGACCACCTCGCTGTAGCGGGATTGGCGGGCCAGCACCTCGCCCAGATCGCGGGTGATCGCGGCATCGCAGGACTTGCCGTCCGCCGTGCCCAGATTCAGGTCCGGCAGGCGGCCCTCGAACAGCCAGGGCAGCTCCGACCGGATGCTGTGCGCGTCGAACAGCAAGGCGTAGCCATGCTCGCCCTTGAGCCGCTGGAGTTCGCTCGACAAGGCCTGGTGGTAGGGCTGCCAGTACAGCTCGCGCCGCCGCAGCCGCTCGGCCGCGTCGGGCGCCTGCCCTTCCAGGTACAGAGGCTCGCCCGTGAAAAAGCGTGTCGGGCACAGCTCGGTGTTGGATGCGCCGGGGTACATGGGCGCGTCGTCAGGCGGACGATTCAGGTCGATCAGGTAGCGCGAGTAATGCGGCACCAGCAGGCTTGCGCCCAGCGACTCAGCCAGCTCGCCGTAGAGGCGCGCCAGGTGCCAGTCGGTGTCCTCGGTCTCCAGCGCGCGCGGCTGATAGCGGTGCTGCTGGTCGGCGGGGATGGCCGTGCCCACATGGGGCATGCTGATCAGCAAAGGCACGCGGCCCGGCTTCAATTCGCATGCAGTGCTTGTGCTGGACATGTTCAGTTCCTCATCAATCCGCCCCGCACCACCTGGCGCAAGGGATTACGGCCCACGTAGTAGGCCAGCTCATTGGGATGCGCAATATCCCAGACGCAAAAATCGGCGCGCTGCCCGGCCCGCAGTTGCCCGCGGTCGCTCAGGCCCAGGGCGCGCGCCGCGTGCTGCGTGACGCCGCGCAGCGCCTCTTCGGGAGTGAGCCTGAACAAGGTGCAGGCCATGTTCAACATCAACAGCAGCGACAGCACCGGCGAGGTGCCGGGGTTGTGGTCGGTCGCGATCGCGATGGGCACGCCCGCATCGCGCAGCGCCTGCACCGGCGGCAGCTTGGTTTCGCGCAGGAAGTAGTAGGCGCCCGGCAGCAGCACGGCCACGCAGCCGCTGCGCGCCATGGCGTCTATGCCTGCGGCGCTCAGGTACTCCAGGTGGTCGCAGGACAGCGCGCCAAACTCGCAGGCCAGCGCCGTGCCGCCCAGGTCGCTGAGCTGCTCGGCATGCAGCTTCACGGGCAGGCCGAAGCGGCGCGCGGCCTCGAACACCTGCCTTGTTTGCGCCAGGCTGAAGCCAATGCCTTCGCAGAACACATCGACCGCGTCGACCAGGCCTTCGCGCTGCAGCACGGGCATCCACTCGCAGACGGCGCCGATGTAGTCGTCGGCCCGGCCTTCGAATTCCGGGGGCAATGCATGGGCGCCCAGGTAGGTGCTGCGCACGTCCACGCCCAGGCCCGCCAGCCGGCGCGCCACGCGCAGCATCTTGGCCTCGGCCTCCGGGGTCAGGCCGTAGCCGGACTTGATCTCCAGCGTGGTCACGCCCTCATCCAACAGGGCCTGGGCGCGCCGCGCCGAGACGCGGTAGAGCTCGTCTTCCGATGCCTCGCGGGTCGCCTTCAATGAAGACCGTATGCCGCCGCCGGCCCTGGCGATCTCTTCATAGCTGGCGCCCTGCAAGCGCAACTCGAACTCGTGCGCGCGATGGCCGCCATACACCAGATGCGTGTGGCAATCGATCAGGCCCGGCGTCACGACCGCGCCGCCGAGGTCATAGGTCTGCGCGACGCTCTGCTGGTAAGCGGCAGGCAGCTCGGCGGCGGGTCCGACCCAGAGCAGGTGCTCGCCTTCGGTCACCAGGGCGCCGTCCTCCACCCAGCCCCAGGGCTGGTCGCCGGCCAAGGTGGCCAGGCGTGCATGGGTCCATAGCTGTCGTGTCATGGCCTGTCGTGTCATGGCCGGTCCTTTGTCCATTGCATGCGCCACACCGGACCTGGTGCGCGCAATTGCGCCGATGTTTGTTCCTGGGTCCAGACCAAGGTCAACGGGGCCAGGCTCAAGGATTGACCCGCAGCGCTCAACTCGCCGCCCTCGGGAAGGAACAAGCCGCACCAATCGCCGGACGCATCAATGCGCAAGCGCTGAGCGGCATTTGCTTGAACTGTCTCGACGGCGATGCGCCCCTGGTCCTGCCTGTGCATCAGGTTGAAGTCGCGAGTCATGCCGTCCAGCAAACGGCAGTCGGGCGCCAGCGCGCCGTCGAAAGCCAGCAGCCCATCGTCGCGCTGCCAGTCGCGCTCAAACAAACGGACGCCTGCCCCTTGCAGCACGGCAAACCAGCGCGCAATGCCGGGAAAGGCTGAGAACGGACCATCGGCCTCGATGTCGGCCACGCTGATGCGCAGCGCCCAATTGCCACTCGAGGCACCCGAGGCGCCGGCGGGCCAGGTCAGCAGTTCGCGCGTCCAGCCGCCGCCATTGCGCCAGCGCTGCGGACTGACCTGATCCGCCTGTACACAATGCCACGTCATGCTTGAAAACTCCCCTTGAGCAGGTAGCGCGAGCCGGGATGGGTCAAGCGCACCGCGGTCACAACCTCGCCGCGGCTCAGGGTGCTGCGCCGCACCACCAGGCAGGGATCCTGGCGCTTGATGCCCAGAAGTTCGGCCTCCAGCGGCGTGGGCAGCATCGCTTCGATCTCGTAGCGCGCCTCCGACAAAGGCGCCACCTGCAGGAGGTAATGCGTGGGGGTGAGGCGCTTGAAATCCTGCTTCAGGTAGTCGGGCGCGCAGGCCGGGTTGACCAGCCGGTCCTCGCATTGGATCGGCAGGCCGTTTTCCAGATGCACAATCAGGCTGTGGAACAGGCGCACGCCGGCCTTCATGCCGAACTGCGCCGCCTGGCTGGCCGTGGCCACGACCGCGTCGAGCTTGTGCAAGAGCGCCTCATGCCGATGGCCGCGCTCGGCAATCTCGTCGTGCACGTCGCGCACCGTCAGGCTCGATGAAATGCGATCGAGCTGCGCAACGAAGGTGCCCACGCCCTGGATGCGCTCGATCAAGCCCTCCTGCAGCAACTCGCGCAGGGCCCGGTTCACCGTCATGCGGCTGACCTCGAACTGTTGCGTCAGCTCCGCTTCGGACGGCAGCAGATCGCCGGCAATCCAGCGCCCGCTGGAAATGCCTTCGCGCAAATGGTTCTTCACCTTCAGGTACTGCGGCGCGGGCGGCGCCGGCGGGGATCTTCGACTTTGAGGCATGGCGAAATTGGCGAATGCGATGGCTTCACATGCTACTTGACTTTACTTGTCTATACAACTAGAGTTCGCTCCACCTTGAACCCAGACCCACGAGGAACGCCATGACCGCACAAGCCCGCACCGGACGCGCCCCCACCGGCACCGCCCTGACCTGCAAGAACTGGCTGGCCGAAGCCGCCTATCGCATGATCCAGAACAACCTCGACCCGGTCGTGGCCGAAAACCCCGATGCACTGGTGGTCTACGGCGGCATCGGCAAGGCCGCCCGCAACTGGGACTGCTTCGAGGCCATCCTCGATGCGCTGAAAAAGCTGGAGGCCGACGAGACGCTGCTGGTCCAGTCGGGCAAGCCCGTCGGCGTGTTCCGCACCCACGAGGACGCACCACGCGTGCTGCTGGCCAACTCCAACCTGGTGCCGCACTGGGCCAACTGGGAGCACTTCAACGAACTCGACCGCAAGGGCCTGATGATGTACGGTCAGATGACGGCCGGCTCCTGGATCTACATCGGCTCGCAGGGCATCGTGCAAGGCACTTATGAGACCTTTGCCGAAGCCGGCCGCCAGCACTTCGGCGGCTCGCTGGCCGGACGCTGGATCCTGACGGCAGGCCTGGGCGGCATGGGCGGCGCGCAGCCGCTGGCCGCGACCTTTGCCGGCGCCTGCTCGCTCAACATCGAGTGCCAGCAGTCGCGCATCGACTTCCGCCTCAAGACCCGCTATGTCGACGAGCAGGCCGAGAGCGTCGACGACGCGCTGGCCCGCATCGCCAAGTACACCGCCGAGAAGAAGGCCGTTTCGATCGCCCTGCTGGGCAATGCGGCGGAGATCCTGCCCGAGCTGGCCGCACGCTGCAAGGCCGGCACCGCCATCAAGCCCGACCTGGTGACCGACCAGACTTCGGCGCACGACCTCATCAACGGCTACCTGCCGGCCGGCTGGACCGTCGAGCAATGGAAGGCCGCCGCCGCCGACCACAGCCAGCATGCCGACCTGAAGGCCGCCGCCGCACGCGGCTGCGCCGTGCACGTGCAGGCCATGCTGGACTTCCAGGCCATGGGCATCCCCACCGTCGACTATGGCAACAACATCCGCCAGGTCGCCAAGGACCAGGGCGTCGCCAACGCCTTCGACTTCCCCGGCTTCGTGCCCGCCTATGTGCGGCCGCTGTTCTGCGAAGGCAAGGGCCCGTTCCGCTGGGTGGCGCTCTCGGGCGACCCGGAAGACATCTACAAGACCGACGCCAAGCTCAAGGAGCTGTTCCCACACCACGCCCATGTGCACCGCTGGCTGGACATGGCCCGCGAGCGCATCAGCTTCCAGGGCCTGCCCGCCCGCATCTGCTGGCTGGGCCTGGGCGAGCGGCACCTGGCCGGCCTGGCCTTCAACGAGATGGTCCGCAAGGGCGAGCTCAAGGCGCCCATCGTGATCGGCCGCGACCACCTGGACTCCGGCTCCGTCGCCAGCCCCAACCGCGAAACCGAAGCCATGAAGGACGGCTCCGACGCCGTGTCCGACTGGCCGCTGCTCAACGCGCTGCTCAACACCGCCGGCGGCGCCACCTGGGTCAGCCTGCACCATGGCGGCGGCGTGGGCATGGGCTTCTCGCAGCACAGCGGCGTGGTGATCGTCTGCGACGGCAGCGAAGCGGCCGACCGCCGCATCCGCCGGGTGCTCTGGAACGACCCCGGCACCGGCGTCATGCGCCATGCCGACGCCGGCTACGAAATCGCGCAGCAATGCGCCCGCGAGCAAGGCCTGAAGCTGCCCATGCTGGATCGCTGACCCGCCACAACACTGCCCCCCCATTCGAGAAGTCACCATGAACATCAAACCCGGATACCTGACCATTGACCAACTGCGCGCCATCCGCGCGGGCGGCCTCCAGCTGCAGTTGGACGACGCCAGCTGGCCCGTCGTCGAGCGCGCCGCCGCCGTCGTGCAAGCCGCCGCCGCGGGCGACGAGCCGGTCTACGGCGTCAACACCGGCTTCGGCAAGCTGGCCTCCAAGCGCATCAGCCAGGAAGACCTCGCCACCCTGCAATGCAACCTGATCCGCTCGCACTGCGTGGGCGTGGGCCAGCCGCTGTCGGCCAGCGTGGTGCGGCTGATGCTGGCCACCAAGGCGGCCAGCCTGGCGCGCGGCCACTCGGGCGTACGCGCCGTGGTGGTCCAGACCCTGCTGGATGTGTTCAATGCCGGCCTGATCCCCTATGTGCCCAGCCAGGGCTCGGTGGGCGCCTCGGGCGACCTGGCACCGCTGTCGCACATGACGCTGGCGCTGATGGGTGAAGGCGACATGCTGGTCGACGGCCAACGCATGCCGGCCGCCCAGGCGCTCAAGAACGCCGGCATCGCGCCCCTGGTGCTGCAGGCCAAGGAGGGCCTGGCGCTGATCAACGGCACGCAGACCTCGACCGCGCTGGCGCTGGAAGGCCTGCTGCGCTTCGAGACGGTGTTCGCCAGCGCCCTGCTCAGCGGCGCGCTCAGCCTGGACGCCGCACGCGGCAGCGACGGCCCCTTCGACCCGCAGATCCATGCCGTGCGCGGCCAGCCCGGCCAGATCGAGACCGCTGCAGCCTACCGCGTGCTGCTGAGCGGCAGCGCCATCCGCCAGTCGCATCAGGTCGGCGACGACCGCGTGCAAGACCCCTACTGCCTGCGCTGCCAGCCGCAGGTGATGGGCGCCTGCCTGGACCAGGCCCGCTACGTGCGCGACGTGCTGCTGCGCGAAGCCAACGCCGTGACCGACAACCCGCTGATCGTGCACCGCGACGACGGCAGCGCCTACATGGTCTCGGGCGGCAACTTTCATGCCGAGCCCGTGGCCCTGGCCGCCGACGCGCTGGCCTGCGCCATTGCCGAGGTCGGCGCCATTGCCGAGCGCCGCATCGCCATGCTGATCGACACCGGCGTGTCGCGCCTGCCGCCCTTCCTGACCGAGAACGCCGGGCTGAACTCGGGCTTCATGATCGCCCACGTGACCGCCGCGGCCCTGGCCAGCGAAAACAAGTCGCTGGCCCACCCCGCCAGCGTCGACAGCCTGCCCACCTCGGCCAACCAGGAAGACCATGTCAGCATGGCCACCTTCGGCGCGCGCCGTCTGGGCCAGATGCTAGACAACACCGGCCACATCGTCGGCATCGAGATGCTGGCCGCAGCGCAGGGCATCGAGTTCCTGCGCCCGCTCGCCAGCTCCGCGCCGCTGGAGCAGGCCCACGCGCTGCTGCGCAAGACCTGCCCCGCCATGCCCAGCGACCACTACCTGGCGCCGGACATCGAGCACGCGACGGCGCTGGTGCATGCCGGCGAGTTCGCGGCGATTGCAACCAAGGTCAGCGGAGTGGCGGTACTGTAAGCGTCACACCGCAAGCCGGGCGCCGGCCAAGCCTCCTCAGAGCCTTGCAAACAGCGCCCGGTATGCACTCGGCGAGGTGCGATAGGCCTTGCTGAAATGCTGGCGCAGCGACACCGCGCTGCCAAAGCCGGCCTGGAATGCAACCGTTTCCACCGGTTGGCGCGTGGTCTCCAGCAGGCGCTGCGCACAGGCCAGACGCTGCCCCAGCAGCCACTGTCCGACGGTCGTACCGGTCAAGTCCCGAAAGCGCCGCGTGAAGGTGCGTCGGCTCATCAAGGCGCGTTCGGCCAGGGAGTCCAGCGTGTGCGCTTCGGCCAGATGGGCCGCCGCCCAGTTCAGCAGCGCTGACAAACGATCGCCGCCCGGCGCATCGTGCAAGGGCTGCTCGATGAATTGGGCCTGTCCGCCCTGCCGATGCGGCGCCACGACCAGGCGGCGCGCCACGCGGTTGGCCACCTCCGCGCCATGCCAGCGGCGCACCAGTTGCAGGCAGCAATCCAGGCCTGCGGCCGTGCCGGCCGAGGTCACCAGGCGGCCGTCGTCGGCATCCTGATACAGCACGTCAGGCAACAGTTCGACGCGCGGATAACGCTTGGCAAACACGTCCACCGCGCTCCAATGCGTGGTCGCCCGGCGGCCATCGAGCACGCCGGCCTCAGCCAGCACGAACGCCCCCAGGCACAGGCCGACCACCGTCGCGCCGCGCTCATGAGCGGCGCGCACCGCCGCCACCATGGGCGTGGGCGGACGCTCGTCCTTGTCGCGCCACGAAGGCACGATCAAGACGTCTGCCCCTTTCGCATCGTCCAAGGTCAGGGGCGTCCGCACGGCAAACCCAGCCGTCGTTCGCATGGCATCTTGCTGCGCCGGCTCGCCTGTGCAGACTTTCAAGTCATAGGACGGCAGCCCCGCGAGCGCACGGTCTTCAAACACCAGGCAAGGCACGGCGAGATGGAAGGGACTGATGCCGTCGAAGGCCAGCACGGCGATGGTTTGGGGTTTCACGCGGAACTCCGTCGATGAGGTTTTGTCGATTGGCCTGATTCCATCGATCAATGGTAATCGAGCCACTGTCGATATCGAACTGCATCGCCAAAGATATCGCCACGAACCCGATTCAACCCCTCTCAAGGAGCCCGACATGAGCACGAATGCCAAACCCCAGAATGCCAAAGCCCGACGCGCCCTGATCGTCATCGACGTACAGAACGAATACTTCTCGGGCGGCCTGCCAATCGAGTATCCCGACCCGCGGCGGTCCGTCATCAACATCGACATCGCGATGGACACAGCGCACGCGGCGGGCATCCCCGTGGTGGTCGTGCAGCAGACCTCGGCGGCCGACTCCCCCTTGTTCGCGATCAACTCTGACGGATGGCAGCTGCATCCCACGGTGGCGGCGCGACCGCACGACCATTACCTTCGCAAGACCCTGCCCAGCGCCTACCCTGAAACCGACCTGGCACAGTGGCTGGCCGCACGCGGCATCGACACGCTCACGGTGGTCGGCTACATGACCCACAACTGCGACGCATCGACCATCAACCACGCCCTGCACAAGGGCACGGCGGTGGAATTCCTGCACGACGCAAGCGGCAGCGTGCCCTATTGCAATCAAGCGGGTTTTGCGAGCGCCGAAGAGATTCACCGCGTGTTCAGCGTGGTGCTGCAATCGCGTTTCGCCGCCGTCATGTCGACTGCGGACTGGGTGCGTAGCGTGACAACAGGCACCCCGCCCGTTCGCGACAACATCTTCAAGTCCAACCAGCGGGCGCGCGGTCTGTTGAAGGACGAGGTGGCACCGGTTGCGAGCTGAATGGCGGCACGCGCGGCGGGTTGCCTCAATACCGCCTCAATATCGGCCCGTGGCCCCCGCCACCCGCAGGTACACGTACGCCCCCCAGGCCACCACGGCGCGGCGCAGCATGGCGCGCAGGCCGCTGCTCGTGTCCGCCTGCACCTGCCGCGAGACGGCGATGGCCGCCTCGAATTCGGACTCCAGCTGCGCCGTGAAGACCGGGTCGCGGACGATCACGTTCGCCTCCAGGTTCAGCAGCAGCGACAAAGGGTCGATGTTCGAGGAGCCCACCGTGGCCCAGTCCTGGTCCACCACGGCAATCTTGGCATGCAGATAGGCCGGCGTGTACTCGAACACCTGCACGCCACGGCCCAGCAGCTCCGCATAGAGGGCATGCGCCGCCATGCCCGCGATCCTGTAGTCGACCTTGCCCTGCAGCAGCAAGCGCACCCGCACGCCGCGCCGGGCCGCCTGGCATAAGGCCTTGCGAAAGCGCGTGCCGGGATAGAAATATGGCGTGATCAGATCGACCCGCTCGCGGGCGCGCTGTATGGCCTCGACATAGGCGCGCTCGATGGTGCGGCGGCGCCGCAGGTTGTCGCGCAGCACGAAGGCGGCGCGCATCGGCGGCAGATGGGCCACGCTGTCGCCGTAGTCGGTGCGTCGCACCAGGTTCAGGCTGCGCGCCAGCAGCCTCAGGCGGCTCAAGGGGCTGGGGCTGTGCGCCAGGGTCGACAACTCCTCGCGCAAGTCGCTGCCCAGGTGAGCGCGCGTCCAGACCGCGCGCACCGCCTGCTCGATGGGCTTGACCAAGGGCCCCGTGGCCGAAATGGCGAAGTCGAGCCGGGGGGTGTCGGTGAGTCCATGGTGGAGGTCGCGCCGGTCGTCGATGATGTTGATGCCGCCCACAAAGGCCTGTGTGCTGTCGACGACGCAGATTTTCTGATGCAGGCGGCGCAGCTGTCCCGGCTGCAGCCAGCGCCACCAGCGGTCTATGGGCCTGAACACTTCCAGCGCCACCGCCGATCCGCCCAGGCGTTGGCGCAGCCAGTCCAGGCTGGCCATCGACCCATAGCCATCGACCACCACATGCACCCGGACGCCTCGGCGGGATGCCGCCAGCAGTTCGTCGACCAGCGAATTGCCGGACATGTCGTGATAAAGAATGTAGGTGCCTAACCAGATTTCATTGCGTGCCGCGCGCATCGCTGCCGTCATGGCGGGAAACAGCTGGTCACCGCCCTTGAGCAGGCTCACGGCATTGCCGCCCGAGTAGTCCGGCCGCGCACGCGCCGGCGCCCTCAATTGCGCCAGCAGCCTCGATGGTCGTCTGCGGCGCAGCTTCATGGCCCAGGATTGCCCAACACGCGTCAAGCCCCTAACGACGCATGCATCGAGGCCAGCTCGAACTCCGCCAGCAAGGGCAGGTGGTCCGACATGCGGGCCCAGGCGGAGCCGTGCGGCACCTGCATCTGCAGGCAGCGCAAGCCGCGCGTATAGATGCGGTCCAGCGAAAACAAGGGCATGCGGGATGGAAAGGTGCGGGGGCGCAATCGGCCTGCCGGCGCCATGGCGCGGTGCAGGCCGCCTTCGGCCATCGGTTCGTCTAGCCGCTCGCCCCAGTCGTTGAAGTCGCCGGCCACCACCAGGGTCGCATCGCGCGGCACCGCGGCGTCGAGGTACTCGCCCAGACGCTGCACCTGCCTGACCCGGCTGCTGTGCATCAAACCCAGGTGCGCCACGATGGCGTGGATCTCATGGCCCGACCATTGCACCACCACATGCAACAGGCCGCGCTGCTCGAAGCGGTGGTCGGACACGTCATGGTGCCCGATGTCGCCGACAGGCCAGCGCGACAGCAGCGCGTTGCCATGCTCGCCGTCGCGGGTCACGGCATTGGTCCGGTAGGCGGCCGCATAGCCGTCAGGCGCCAGGAAATCGGCCTGCCCTTCTTCGGGCCAGCCGAACCAGGTGCGGTCAAAGGTCTTGGCGTCGCGGTGGTGGAACTGCCGCACCTCCTGCAGAAAGATCAGGTCGGCGTCCAGCGCCTTGACACCCATGCTCAGGTTGTGAATTTCCAGGCGGCGCGCAGGCCCGAGGCCGCGCACCCCCTTGTGGATGTTGTAGGTGGCGACGCGCAAGCGCTGCGGCGGCACGCCCGCCTTCAAGCCTTCGCCCTCGCCATGCAGGGGATGCAGGCCGGAGGCCCTGAACGCGGCGCGGCGCGAAAACATCGTCATGAATGCTCTCCATGAAATCGCGGCAATTGCAGTATCGCCTCGGCATTGGACGCGGAGAAGCAAAGATCGGCGGCGTCCCGCCACGGCATCCAGCGCATCGCCAGGTGCTCGCGTTCGGCCAATTGCACCGGCGTGCCCGCAGGCACCGTCAAGCCGAACACATGCTCGGTGTTGTGCGTCACGCCGTCGGCGTAGCGATGGCGCCAGACCGGATAGATCTCGTAGACGTTGATCAGTTCCCAGTCGCGCAAGGCCTCCTGGGGCACCTCGAGGCTGCCGATCAGGATGCCGGTTTCTTCCGCCACTTCACGAATTGCCGTGGCGCGCAAGGGCTCGTCAAGCCGGTCCTTGGAGCCGGTCACGCATTGCCAGAAACCGGGACGATCGGCGCGCTCCATCATCAGCACCTCGAGTTCCGGCGTGTGGATCACGACCAGCACGGACTCTGGAATCTTGGGCGGTTTGTCTGGCTTCATGCCCTGAAGAGGCGCAACAATCTCACTCATGCAAGCAGCATAAATGAATCAATGCGGCCCCAAAAAAGAAAGGGTGCCTTGCGGCACCCTTTGCTGGACTTCAGAACAAGTCTTAACGGACCACAGCGATCTGCTCGCGATTGCCACCCTTGTAGGTGTAGAGCGTCAGCGCGCCGTTCTTGATGTCGCCCTTGTTGTCGAAGCTGATGGTGCCGGTCACGCCCTTGTAGCCTTCGGTCTTGGCCAGCACCGGCAGGTACTTGGCCGGATCGGCCGAGCCGGCCTTGACCATGGCGGCCGCCATCACGTTGACGGCGTCATACACATAAGGTGCGTAGATCTGCACGTCGGCCTTGTACTTGTCCTTGAAGCGGACCTTGAACGCATCCATGGCGACCTTGGATTCGCCTTCGACGCCGCCGGCTTCGGCGCACACGACTTGCCCATCGCCCATGGTGCCGGCGGCCAGCTTGGGCAGTTCGCCCGTGCAGATGCCATCGCCGCCCATGAACTTGGCTTCGATGCCCAGCTGCTTCATCTGGCGCAGCATCGGGCCAGCGACCGCGTCCATGCCGCCGAAGAAGACCACATCGGGCTTCTTGGCCTTCAAGGAGGTCAAGATGGCGGTGAAGTCCGTGGCCTTGTCGTTGGTGAACTCGCGGCCGACAACCTTGCCGCCGGACGCCTTGACGCCCTTCTCGAACTCGTCGGCGACGCCTTGGCCATAGGCGGTACGGTCGTCAATCACGGCGATGTTCTTGCCGTGCATGTCCGTCACCGCATACTTGCCCAGGGTGCCGCCCAGATGCACGTCATCGGCCACCACGCGGAACGTGGTCTTGTAGCCGTTGCGAGTGAACTTGGGATTGGTGGCAGAGGGCGAGATCTGCGGAATGCCCGCGTCGCTGTAGATCTTGGATGCCGGAATGGAAGTCCCGGAATTCAAGTGGCCCACCACGCCGTTGACCTTGGCGTCGACCAGCTTTTGAGCGGCCGCCGTGCCTTGCTTGGGATCGCCCGCGTCGTCTTCGGCCAGCAATTCAAAATGAGCCTTGTGACCACCGATCGTCACGCCCTTGGCGTTCAGATCATCGATGGCCATGCGCGCGCCCATTTCGTTGTCCTTGCCCAGATGGGCGATCTGCCCGCTGGTGGGGCCGACGTGGCCGATCTTCACAACGACCTCTTGCGCAAAGGCGCTTGCGCCCAGCAGCAGAGAAACGGCACCCACAATGACATTCAGTCTGACTTGCATGAATTACCTCCGTGTTAAAGCGAAAACCAAATCATTGAACAACCGCGCGACCTTACTGCAAATTCAAGCCCGACTCCATGGGGAAAGCCTGAGAAGAACGGGTTTACTTCATTCCGCTTGATCAAAGTGCAACAGGCAGACCCGCACATGCGCCTGCATCTTGGGACGCAACACGTCGCTCATGGACTGAGCGATCGTCGGCATCATGCGCGCCATGACGTCGTCAAGCGCCATCGGCAGCTGTTCGTGCAGGAATTGAGTCAGACTTTGCTCCAGCTGCGCTTCCAAACGGGCTGCGATGGCTGCAGAAAGCTGTTGAATTCCGCCTGCTGCCTCCCCAACATTGGGGACGAACGGGAGAGGCAGCTCGGACGGCATGCCGGCCACATGGTCCGCCGCCGTGTCTGGCTCCGTGACTGGCTCCATTGCCGGCTCGCTGACCGCGTCAATGACCGGCTCGAGCTCTGGCGCAATATCCAGCGCAACGGCAGGCTCAGCGTCCGCCTCAGCATCAGGCCCCACGTCCGGATCGGCGTCGAGCTCATGAACCGGCTCATTCAGGATCAGCTGGAAATCCTCCTGCGCCGCCCGGTCCCACGCCGGCGGGCCGGCGTCGTCATCCTCCAGGGCGTCCAGGACATTCTGCAAAGGCGCGGGTTCCGGACTGACCGGCGACGCGGCCGGTACGCCGGGCCCATCGTCGCGAACGCCCTCGACATCTTGCGACCATTGCGGCTCGTCGAGCACCTCGGTCAATGTGGGAACGGCTTTGTCGTAAGACCGGATCATGCGTTGGCCTCGAAATGCGTCACGGCATGACCCGCGTCGCGGTACAGCTTGAAGCGACGCCGGCCGGCCTGGACCTGCTCGGCATCGTTGGAGACGATCTCCAGCACGCGGTCGAAGGCCTCGAGGCCAGGAGGCATCTCCAGGCCCAGATTGAGCAACCTGCCCCCGGGCCATCCAGGCGGCGCATGCTCGGCCAGCACGATGGGCGTCTGGTCCAGCAAAGCCTTGTCGCAGGCGGCCTCGGATTGGACCCAGTAGTGGGGAAGGAATTCGGTGGCTTCGAAACGCCACAAGTCCGCATCCAGGCGCGCCAGGGCATGACCTGACCCCAGCACCAGGATCCGGCTACCGCCTTGCGCCGCCTTGCGCAGCAGCCGGCAGGCAAACGCAAGCCGGTCCGTCACACCGGTGTAGAAACTGACCTGCGTCACGATAGGCAATCGGCCGACTTCAAGCCCGCGCTCAGCGCGCCTGCGACAGCACGAAATGCGTCAGCAGGCCGACCGGACGTCCCGTGCCGCCCTTGGCGGCTCCGCCCTTCCAGGCCGTGCCGGCGATGTCCAGGTGCGCCCAACGGTATTTACCGGCGAAACGCTTCAGGAACATCGCGGCCGTGATGGAGCCGCCGGCACGCGAACCGACATTGGCCACGTCGGCGAAATTGCTCTTCAGGCCTTCTTCGTATTCTTCGTCCAAGGGCATGCGCCAGCAGGGGTCGAGGGCATCGTCGCCCGCAGCCAGCAGGGACTGCGCCAGCTCATCGTCGCTGGCGTACATGCCGCTGCGGATTCCCCCCAGGGCGATCACGCAGGCACCCGTCAAGGTAGCCACATCGACCACCACGGCGGGCTTGAAGCGTTCGGCATAGGTCAGCGCATCGCACAGGATCAGGCGGCCTTCGGCGTCGGTGTTGAGGATCTCGATGGTCTGGCCGGACATCGAGGTCACCACATCGCCGGGCTTAAGCGCACGGCCGCTGGGCATGTTTTCGCAGGCGGCGATGATGGCCACCAGGTTGATCTTGGGCTTGAGCTCCGCGACAGCGCGCAGGGTGCCCAGCACGCTGGCGGCACCGCCCATGTCGAACTTCATTTCGTCCATTTCGGCGCCCGGCTTCAGCGAGATGCCGCCCGAGTCGAAGGTGATGCCCTTGCCCACCAGCACCACCGGCGCCTGCGACTTGGCCGCGCCCTCGTAGCGGGCCACGATGAAGCGCAGGGGCTCGTCAGAGCCCTTGGCCACCGACAGGAAGGAGCCCATGCCCAGCTTCTCGACGGCCTTCTGGTCCAGCACCTCGACCTTCAGGCCATGGGTGCGGCCCAGCTCATGCATCTGCTCGCCCAGGTAGGTCGGGGTGGCGTAGTTGCCCGGACGGTTGGCGCATTCGCGCGCCAGTTCCACGCCGGCGGCGATGGCCTGGCCGCGCTCCAGCCCGCGCTTGACGGGCTTGGCCTGCGCCTTGTCGGCCAGCACCGTGACCTTGCTCAAGGCCGAGGCCTCCGGAGCGCTGGGCTTGGTATGGCGGTAGACATACACGGCATCGCTCGCAGCCAGCACGGTCTGCTCGGCCAGCGATTCGTCCAGGCCGTCGAAGCCGACATAGGCCACGGCGGCATGCGCCGCGGCGCGAGCCTTGACCAGCCCTAAGGCCGCCTGCAGCGCCGTCTTGGCCGCTTTCAGCGTGGCCTTGCCGGCCGCGGCCAGCACCAGGCGCGGCGCCTTCACGCCGTTGGGTCGCTGCAGCAGCAGGGTCTTGCCGGCCTTGAATTCAAAATCACCCAGCTTGATCGAGTCTTTCACCAGCTCGGCGATGGCGGGATCCAGATCGGCGGGCAGGCTGTCACCGGCCAGCACCACCACCAGGGCGTCAGCGCTCGTGGCGGCCAAGGCTTGAAGGGAAGCGGATTGAGTGCGGAAGTCCATAATACGAAGGTATAGATAAAGTGTCCGGATGTTATTCGATTCCACCCTGCGCAAGGAGCTGGCACGCAGCTTCGGTGTCACCTTCGTCGTGATCATCACCATCGTGCTCACCATCATGCTGATCCAGACCCTGGGTCAGGCGGCGGTGGGCAGCGTTTCGCCGCAAGATGTGCTGCTGCTGATGGGCTACACGGGCCTGGGACAGCTGCCGACCATGCTGACGCTGTCGCTCTTCATTGCGATCGTGTTCACGCTCAGCCGCATGTACCGCGAATCGGAAATGACGATCTGGTTTTCCAGCGGCGTGAGCCTGATGCGCTTCGTGCCCCCGGTGCTGCGCCTGGCGGCTCCGGTGCTGGTAGCGGTGGTGGCCCTGAATCTGGTGATCTGGCCCTGGGGCAATCGCAACAGCACCCAGCTGCAGGACCGCTACGAAAAGCGCTCCGACCTCTCGCGCGTCGCGCCGGGCCAGTTCCAGAGCTCCAGCGACGGCAGCCGCGTCTTCTTCATCGATCGCGACGCGCAGGACGGGCGCATAGGCCGCAATGTGTTCATCCTGACCGAACAGGGCGACTCCGAATCGGTCACCACCGCCCACAAGGGCCAGATCGTGTTCCAGGGCGACGACCGCTTCCTGGTGCTGGAGCAGGGCCAGCGCAATGAAGTCAACACCCAGTCGGGCCAGAAGACCCTGGCCAGCTTCGAGCAGTACCGCGCGTTGACCGACAAGCAAAGCGTCCGCGCGGTGGACCAGTTGCCGCCCAAGGCCATGGGCAGCATGGACTTGGCCGGCAATCCCGTGCCGCGCAACATGGCCGAGCTCACCTGGCGCCTGGGCATGAGCCTGGCGGCCGTCAACCTGGTGCTGCTGGGCATCGGCATTTCGGCCACCAACCCGCGCCGAGCCAGCAACTGGAACCTCCTGTTCGCGCTGCTCGGCTTCGTCGTGTATTTCAATCTCACGGTGCTGTCGCAAACCTGGGTGGCGACGGCACGCATGAGCATGCCGCGCGCCCTGCTCAGCCTGCACGGCGGCGCGATGCTGCTGGCCCTGGCCGTGATCTGGCTGCGCGACCAGGGTGGACGCCCGCGCCTGGTGTCGCGCCGACCCCGCTCGCGCGACGCTTCCGCATCCAATCACAACCGCATTTGTCCACCGACGGCATGAGAACAGTACGACGCCTTCTGTATCGCGACATCAGCGCTTCGGTGGCTTTCGTCACCGTGGCGTTCCTGGCCTTGTTCTTTTTCATCGACTTCGTCGACGAACTCGACCGCATGACGCGCCGCGGCGCCGGCCCGGGCGCGGCCAGCCTGATGGCGCTGTTCAAGCTGCCGGGGCACATCTACGAGGTATTTCCCATCACCGTCCTGATCGGCAGCATCTACTCGCTGGCGCGCATGGCCCAGTCGAGCGAGTTCACGATCCTGCGTACCGGCGGCCTGAGCCCCTCGCGCGCGCTGTCGCTGCTGGCCACCCTGGCCCTGGGGTTCGCCGTCACCACCTTCGTGGTCGGCGACTACCTGGCCCCGTGGACCGAAAAACAGGCCGAAGCCATGCGCACGCATTTCGACGGCGGCAAGGTATCAGGCAAACGCGGCGCCTGGCTGAAGGACAAGCAAACCGGCAGCGGCGGCGAGCGCAGCTTCTCCGTCAACGTCAAGGAAGCCGATGTCAATGGCGACCTGCGGGACGTGCGCATCTTCGAGTTCAATGCGCAAGGCCGCCTGCAGTCGCGCACGCAAGCCGCCGCCGCGCACGTGGGCCCGCACGGCCTGTGGCTGCTGCACGACGTGCAGCGAGATCAATGGATCGCGGGCAACAACACGGCTGACGGTACAGACAACAGCGCGGACGACAGCAGCGCCGGCGCCCAGGCACCCTACATCGTGCAGACCCACCTGCAGGACCTTCAATGGCAGAGCGGGCTCAGCGCCGACGTGATCAGCGCCGCCCTGCTGCCGGCCTGGACCATGTCCACGCTGGAGCTGTACCACTATACGGCCCACCTGTCAGAACAGGCCCAGGCCTCGCAGCAATACCAGATCCAGTTCTGGCGCAAGGCCTTCTACCCCTTTGCCTGCCTGGTGATGGTGGCCCTGGCGCTGCCTTTTGCCTACCTGCACGGCCGCTCGGGCGGCATCAGCCTGAAAGTGTTCGGCGGCATCATGCTGGGCATCAGCTTCGTGCTCTTGAACAACCTGGCCGGCCACGTGGGCTTGCTCAAGCAGTGGACGCCCTGGGTCGTGTCTGCCTCGCCCAGCCTGCTCTACCTCGGCCTCTCGCTGGGCGCATTCGCCTGGCTGGTGCGCTACCGCTGACCCGGCATGGACGGCATCCTGCTCTTCGCGCATGGCGCCCGCGACCCGGCTTGGGCGCAGCCGTTCCAAAAGGTCGAGACCGGACTGCGGGCGGCACGGCCGGGCCTTGCGGTGCGCCTGGCCTACCTCGAATTCATGTCGCCTTCGGTGGCCGAAGCCGCAGGGCAATTGGTAGAGGCCGGCTGCCGCCAGATCCAGGTCGTACCGCTGTTCCTAGGCACGGGCGGGCATGTGCGCCGCGACCTGCCCATGCTGCTTGAGCAACTGCGTGTCCAGCATGGGCCGCGCGTGAGCTGGCACCTGCAGCCCCCCATTGGCGAAGCCGCCGCCGTGATCGATGCCATGATCGAAGTCTGCATAGCCGCCGTTTCAAATACAGGATCCCTGGAGACGCCATGAATCTGCACCAGTTCCGGTTCGTGCAGGAAGCGGTGCGCCGCGGCCTCAACCTGACCGAAACGGCCAAGGCCTTGCACACCTCGCAACCGGGCGTTTCCAAGGCCATTCTCGAGCTGGAGGAGGAGCTGGGCGTCGATATCTTTTCGCGCCACGGCAAGCGCCTGCGCCACATCACCGAACCGGGCCAGCAGGTGCTGCGATCCATCGAGATCATCATGCGCGAGGTCAACAACCTCAAGCGCATCGGGCAGGACTACTCCAAGCAGGACGCGGGCCGCTTCAGCATCGCCACCACGCACACCCAGGCCCGCTACGTCCTGCCGGGCCCTGTGGCTCAATTGCGCAAGCAATTCCCACAGGTTCAGGTGAGCTTGCACCAAGGCAATCCTGAACAAGTCGCTCGCATGCTGATGGATGAATCCGCCGACTTGGGACTGGCCACCGAATCACTGGGGGAATTCGAAGACCTGGTCACCCTGCCCTGCTATGAATGGCAGCACGTGCTGGTGGTGCCGGCCGACCACCCCCTGGCCAGCGTAGAGCGCCCCAGCCTGGAACAACTGGCCGCGCATCCTCTGGTGTCCTACCACGCCAGTTTCACGGGACGTGCGCGCATCGACAAGGCCTTCGCGGCCCGCAGGATCGAACCCCAGATCGTGCTCGAGGCCATTGATTCGGACGTCATCAAGACCTACGTTCGCCTGGGCCTGGGCGTGGGCATCGTTGCCGAGATGGCCGTGCGCGACGATCCGCCGGGCGGCGATCTGGTGTCGCGGCCGCTGGGCCACCTGTTCGGCCAGAACGTGGCGCGCGTGGCCTTCAAGCGTGGCGCGTACCTGAGAAACTATGTGTATGCGTTTGCCGAGTTGCTGTCCGACCGCTTCAACAGAAGCCTGCTCGAGCGTGCCATGGCTGGAGACGCCAGCGACTACGGAATCTGAACCCATGAACGCCACGTTCACGCAAGCAAGCGCCCAAGCCCTGACACCCCTGGACAGCCGCCTGCCCCGGGTCGGCACCACCATCTTCAGCACCATGTCGGCGCTGGCGCAGGCCCACGGCGCCATCAACCTCGGCCAGGGCTTCCCGGACTTCGACGGCGATCCCGCGCTGGTCGAAGCCGTGCACGCGGCCATGCGCGACGGCCACAACCAATACCCGCCCATGCCAGGCACCGTGGCCTTGCGCGAGGCCATCGCCGCCAAGATCCAGGCCCTGAGCGGCCGGACCTATCGGCCCGACTCCGAGATCACCGTGACCGCGGGCGCCACGCAGGCCATCTTCACGGCGCTCCAGGCCATCGTGCATGCGGGCGACGAAGTGATCGTGCTGGAGCCCTGCTATGACAGCTACGCGCCCAATATCGAACTGGCGGGCGGCAAAGTCGTACGGGTGCCACTGACATCAAACAGCTATCGGCCGGACTTCAAGGCCATCGCCGCCGCCATCACGCCGCGCACGCGGGCCATCATCGTCAACACGCCGCACAATCCCAGCGCAACGGTCTGGACCGCCGCCGAGATGCAGGCGCTGGCCGACCTGCTGCGCGACACCCAGGTGCTGCTGATCAGCGACGAAGTCTACGAACACATGGTGTTCGACGGCCACCGGCATCACAGCTCCGCCGAGTTTCCCGCGCTCGCCGAGCGCGCCTTTATCGTTTCCAGCTTCGGCAAAACCTACCACGTGACGGGCTGGAAAGTCGGCTTTGTCGCCGCGCCGGCAGCACTGAGCGTCGAGTTCCGCAAAGTCCATCAGTTCAACGTCTTCACCGTCAATACGCCCATGCAGCTGGGCCTGGCGCATTACATGGCCGACCCCCGGCCCTATTTGGGCTTGTCTGATTTCTACCAGGCCAAGCGCGACCTGTTTGCGCAAGGCCTGGCGGACACGGCGCTGCGCACCCTGCCCTGCGCCGGGACCTACTTCCAGTGCGTGGACTATGGTGCCGTCGAGAACGCCAGCCACCTGGACCCGGTCGCGTTCTGCGAATGGCTGACGCGAGAAGTCGGCGTTGCCGCCATTCCGATCTCGGCGTTCTACGCCACGCGCAACGATGCCAAGGTGATCCGGTTCTGTTTCGCAAAAAAGGACGAGACCTTGCGTCAGGCACTAGCGCTCCTGCAGAAGCGCCTGCGCTGATTTCAAGCCTTGTCCGGAGGCGGCGTTTTCGGTTCGTCGAGCGACAGGTCCAGATCGACAGGATAGGTGTCGCCTTGATGGCCTGTGCCTTCCCACACCATGGTGGCCATCATGCTGGCCGAGGGTTCGTTGCCGATGTCCAGGTCGAGCGGCAGGAACACGTCGATCTGGTCATCCCGCACCTCGTGCTCGGACAGGTCGCGCGCCACGGCGTACAGCATCAGGATGTCGCGATACGCAGCCAGATCGAACCGCGTCCCTTGATCGCCGCCGCGCGCCAGCAGATCCTGCAGCAAGGCCATGGCGGCGCCGCTGTCGGGCCAGCACACCTGGATGCGGCGCATGGTCGCGGCATCCCCGCCCAAACCAGCGCCCTCGCTGAGATTCTCGTTCCAGGTCGGGGCCCAGGCTTGAAAGCGCTTGGCAAACTGATTGGCAATGCGCTGGAAGCCGGCCTCGTCGTTGTGATGCTGCATGATTTCCAGCAGCTTCAGATACGCCAGCGCATTGCCCGCATCGCCACGGCCGATGTGCTCGGTGAGCAGGTCGATCGCCGCATCGTCCTGCCCCAGCACCAGGAAGAAATCGACCTGCTGATCCAGGTCGATCAACTCCTCGACCCTTATGTGCGCCAACTCCGGTGTCGTCAGCAGTTGTGCGGCCGAATGCTGCTGCTGTGCCGGACTCAGCACGTCCATATCGCCGTACCCCGAAAGCGGCGTCAGCGAGAGCGCCTCGTCCTCAGGTGCACGAACCTGCTCGGGCAAGGCCCATGTACTGTCGCCGGGCGGCTCCTCTCCCAGGAATTCCGCCACCGCCTGCTCTTTGGGGCTTGCATACGCCGGCGTGAACACCGGTTCGTCCCATTGCGGCTTGAAGGACGGCTCGGCGGCGCCCTGCTTGACGGGTTCCGCATCCAGCACAGGCTGCGGACTGACAGACGGGGCTTCGGCCTGCTTGGCCGCCATGTTCGGCTCCAGCTTGGGCGTAACGGGCGCCACAGCGGGCGGCACACCGAATGATGCACCAGATGACGCCATCGGCTTTTGCGGTACAGGCGCAGCGGCGGGCGGCAGTTCCGCGTCCTCGCCAGCCCCGGCCCACCACGCAGCCTGCTGGGCCTGCACGAACACCAGGCGCTTCCACATCCATGCACCGGCTGCCAGCAGCGCAAGCGCCAGCAGCATCAGCCCATACACCAAGGGATTCTGAGAGCGTTCGCTGCGCTCGGCCTCCAGCCTGCCTCGCAAGGCTTGGATACCGGCATGGAAATCGTCGGTCGACTTGCGCATCGCCGCTATTTCAGATTCCAGCGCCGCCAGGCGTTTTTCTTCCGCCATGGCTTCGGGCGAGGCCGCTGCCGCGCCGGACGACAAATCGTCGAGTGGATCGAGTTGCAGACGCGCAACCGTTCGTACTTCGGGCGCCGATGCCGCAGCGACAGGCGCCGATGCCTTGTCCGCGGCAGGCTGGCGCGACGCGGACGAAGTTGCAGCGGTCGGCGCCGCCGCCACGACCGTTGGAATGGTGGCGGGAGCCACTGACGCAGGCACTGCCGCCGCTCGTGCCGCTGCCGGCGCCTGATGCGGTGTCTGGCGCCGGGCATTGCCAACCGCAGCCTTGGCGCCCTGCCCCGGCGCCTGCGCTGTCCTGACGGGGGGTGGAACCGGAGCATGGGCGTCAGCCTCGCGAGGAGCTTGACGCGCGCGTTCGGCCTGGATCTCGATGCCTGCGGGCGCGGTGATGGTGGTCTCTGCCACCACGGGCGCGGGCGCCACCGGCATGCTCATTGCCGTCTCGGAGCCCGAGCTGCGGGGATCAAGAGGCGGATCAATCAGCGCCGTGAACTGGCGCGTGAATCGAACCCCGTTGCAACCCACCGTCAATTCCACCGACACCACCGGCTCACTGATGGGCACGGTACTTTGCAGGCGGACGGAATGGGCTTCGACGCCCATGCGCGAATCGAGCTGCAAACGCAGGCTTTGTGTGGGAATCCGAGATTCTCCCGCCAGCACCTTGGCCTGGACGCAATCCAGGCTGATGCTTTCTCCCGCAGCCAAATTGAGGGGAAACAGCAAATTCAGCGGCTCGCCGATGCTGGACACTGTCTGCGGCCGTCCGACGCCCAGCGCATGGACGCAACCCACCCCCAGCAAGGCCGAAACCAGTACCGTGAGAGATCGTGTCAGCCCCGAGGGAGGCAAATCAAGTCGTGCAGCTGAATAGGCTCGGTGCATGCCCAGAAAAATTACTTATGTTTGTAAGCGACTCTAGCATGCGATTCATCGCATGGACGCCCGGAGCCGCATAGATATAAACCGATACAAAACGATGCCGCCGAACCTGCCGGACCGCCAAACGGCACGCAGCAAATTTCGCTCCAATCTGACACCGATTATTTTTAACAAGCGTAACAGTTTCGCCGCCGCATGGTAGTCGCAAATTCCCCCAAGAATGATGCGCGCGATCAAGGGTTTGCCTCGATTTTCTTCGGGACGCTAGACTGTCAAGCCAGTGTCCGCGATATCCGGCCACCATTCCGGGCGTACGTTCCAGGCGTACCTTCCAGGAGTACTGTCGCCTTTGAGACTCAGCATGAACAGTTCGATTCTTACAATTCCAGAACGCAGCAACATTGAATCAGGTTCATGGTTCTCCAGGCTGTCGCAGGCACTGCGCGACGACATCCTTTCGCGCGCCGTTGTCAGGCGAATGGAGGATGGCGCCCTGCTTACCTGCCGGGGCGAGGTTCCTGAGGAATGGGTCGGTGTCGCCAAGGGTGCGGTGCGGGTCAGTTCGGTCTCGCTATCAGGCAAGCAGGTCACGCTGACCTATGTGGAGCCAGGCACCTGGTTTGGCGACATTTCCCTGTTCGATGGCCTGCCGCGCACCCATGACGCGACGACACATGGCGAAACCACGTTGCTCGTGGTCCGCAAACCAGATTTCAAGGAGCTGTTACGCCAACACAACGAACTCTATGAAGCCTTGATGCGCTTGAACTGCAGGCGCCTGCGCCTGATGTTCGACCTGATCGAAGATCTCAACACGCGACCGCTCGCCGCTCGCCTGGCCAAACAGATTCTGCATCTGGCGCGCTCCTACGGCGTCACGCAAGGCGCTGAAACGCGCATTGGCTTGCAGCTGGCGCAAGAAGACCTGGCCCAACTGCTGGGAGCTTCCCGCCAACGGGTCAACCAGGAGCTCAAGGGCTTCGAAAGAGAAGGCGCCGTTCGGGTGGAACCCACCCGGCTGGTCGTCCTGGATCAAGACAAACTGATGGCCATCGCCGACCGCTGAGCCCAAAAAGGCTGGCGCTTCCTGGTGGTGGCTCGCTTTGAACACCGCAAGGAGACCCATGGATACTTTCACCGGCACCCGCGCCGTTTCCCAGGCCATTGACCTGCCCAGTTTGTCCGAGTGGCTGGGCCGCCACGTGAGCGGCTTTGCCGGCCCCTTGCAGATCGAGCAATTCAAGGGCGGCCAGTCCAATCCGACCTACAAGCTCGTCACGCCCTCGCAGTCCTACGTCATGCGGTCCAAGCCGGCGCCCGTCGCCAAGCTGCTGCCGTCGGCCCATGCCATCGAGCGAGAGTACCGCGTCATGCGCGCCCTGCAGTCCACCGACGTGCCCGTGCCCCGCATGCTGGCGCTGTGCGAGGATGAATCCGTCATGGGCCGCGCCTTTTATGTCATGGAATACATGGAGGGGCGCATCTTCTGGGACCAGACCCTGCCCGGCATGTCTCCTGTCGAGCGCAGCGCCATCTACGACGAGATGAACCGCGTGATCGCCGCGCTGCACCAGGTCGACGTGAATACCATCGGCCTGGCCGACTACGGCAAGCCGGGCAACTACTTCGAACGCCAGATCGCTCGCTGGACCAAGCAGTACCAGGCTTCGATCACGACCCCCAATCCCGCCATGGGCGCGCTGATCGCCTGGCTGCCGGAACACATCCCGGCTTCCGCCCGCGACGAGCGCGAAGTCGCCATCGTGCACGGAGACTTCCGGCTGGACAACCTGATGTTCCACCCCGCCGAACCCCGCGTGATCGCGGTGCTCGATTGGGAACTCTCCACGCTGGGGCATCCGCTGGCTGATTTCAGCTACCACTGCATATCGTGGCACATCGGGAACTCGGGGGTTTCACGCGGACTGGCGGGGGCCGATCTCCTGGCGCTGGGCATCCCCGACGAAGCAGACTACGTGCGCCGCTATTGCGAACGCACCGGCCGCGCCGATGTGCAGGGCATGATGCGCGACTGGAACTTCTATCTGGCCTACAACCTGTTCCGCATCGCCGCCATCCTGCAAGGCATCGCCAAGCGCGTGGAAGACGGCACCGCCGCCAGCGCGCAAGCCCGCGAGGCTGGAGCGGGCGCCCGCCCCCTGGCGGAACTGGGCTGGCAGTTCGCGCAAAAGGCATAACGGCAGGTCTCACGGCGGCGCATCACGGCTGAGCCCAAGCATCCGGACTCAGCTATTTGCCTTGCGGCGGCGCCGATTCCGGATTGGAGTTCTGCCAGGCGATCGACGCCGTGGTGGGCCAGGGGCTGCCGTCCCCCACCTTCAGGTTGACCCGCTGCGCTTCCTGGCCTGCCAGTTCCAGCAACCTCACGAAGGCCTGGATCTGCGCCAAGTCCGGCGCGGGCATGGTCGTGCGCAGGTACAGGTTGCCGCGCAGGCACAGCATCACGAACGGGCGGCCGGGCGGTATCAAATCCTGGCTGGCCTGGGCCAGGCCTTCACTGAGGCGCCCTTCCAGCCAAGCCGATGCCAGATCGCGGTTCACGCCCAACACGCCGTAATGCGACCTGACCAGCTTGGAGCTCATGTGCGCCAGCTTCGGGAACATCACCAACCAGCGCATTTCCTCGGGCGTATCGGTGTCCACACGGGTCCGCAAGGTGTCGGTATAGGCGTCGAACACCTCGACTTCCAGCTTTTCCATCAGTTGCCGGTCGAGCACCATCATTTGCAAGTCCGGGTTCAGCTTGAATTCGCAGCGCATGCGCAGCTCTTGCCCCTGGATGTATGCGCGCGTGGACGGCCCCCAGTCGATGCGCAAGGCTCCGGGAGAACGCCGCCTCTCGATGACGAAACCGGAGCCGTCCTTGACCTGATGGAACTGCGCCTGCTGCTGATGCGACCATTCGACGATAGGCTTCCAACGCGTCGCATTTGCGCGTGCCACAAACCAGTGCTTGACGTGTTGAATGACCATGAAATGTCTGGAGCCCTACTCTTTGCTGCGACCATTGCGGCGCAGGGATGCGCGGATGTAAGCTGTGACCACGCCCTGCGCCACAAGAACCGCCCTCGCACCCGACCCAGTCTGAATGGAGGATCGAATGATTGAAGTCTATTCCTGGGCCACACCCAACGGCCACAAAGTTCACATCATGCTGGAGGAATGTAACATCCCGTATCGGGTGATTCCAGTGGACATCGGCGCGGGGGCACAGTTCGAACCCGAGTTCCTGGCCATCAGTCCCAACAACAAGATTCCCGCCATCGTCGACCCTGATGGCCCCGACGGCAAGCCGATGGCGCTGTTTGAATCGGGCGCCATTTTGCTTTACCTGGCCGGCAAGCAGGGTCAGTTCTTGCCTGCCAGCGTGCGTGGACGCTACGAGGTCCTGCAATGGCTGATGTTCCAGATGGGCAGCGTGGGTCCCATGCTGGGTCAGGCGCATCACTTTCGCATCTACGCGCCCGAAAAAATCCCCTACGCCATCGATCGCTACACCAATGAGGCCCGGCGCCTGTACCAGGTCATCAACAAACGCCTCTCCAGCAGCCCCTACATCGGCGGCCCCGACTACAGCATTGCCGACATCGCCGTGTTTCCCTGGCTGCGTTCCTGGAAAAACCAGGGCATTGAGATGTCGGACTATCCGCAGCTCAAGGGCTGGTTCGACGAAATTGCCGCGCGCCCTGCCGTGCACCGAGCCCTGCAAGTGCTCGCCGACCAGCGCCGGCCGCTGACGGACGACAAAGCGTGGAGCACCCTGTTCGGCGAAGACCAGTACCGGAAGCACTGAACTGCCGCCACCGCCATCGTCCGCCCGCACCTCGCAGGCGGCGCGTCGCAGCTCAGCCTGCCAGCTCCTCGTAGCCGCCGGCCGAGACGAACACCCGAACCGAATCGCCGCCCGCCGCCTTGGCTTCGGCGCATGCCAGATCGGCCGCGGCCAGCACGGAATCGACCGTCTCCAGCGTCTGCTGGATCTGGACCACGCCCACGCTGGCCTTCACGCGGGTGCGGTGCAAGCCCCAGCGCAGCCTGTAGGCGGCGATGGACGAACGCATCTTCTCGGCCACGATCTGGGCGTAGTGCTGGTCGCAATCGGGCAGCAACACGGCGAAGCGGTCGTCCTCCATGCGGGCCACCAGGTCGGACGCCCGCACCTTGGTCACCAGCATCTGGCCCAGGCCGTAAAGGAAATGCTGGGCCACTTCACTGCCCATGTTGTCGGCCACGGTCGAAAAATGGTCCACATCGACCCACAACACCGATACCGGCTCGTGCCTGCGGCTCCCCACGTGCTCGCCCAGGCGACGCTCGAATTCGCGCCGGTTGGCCAACTCCGTCAGCGTGTCGTGCTTGGCGGTCCAGGTGGGTTGAAGGCGCAGCTGGCGCGCGGCGGTGACATCTTCAATGATCCACATCGCCTCACCCGTGGGCGCATCCCAGTGCAGGGGCGAGGCTTGCAGGCGCCCCCAGAAACGCGACCCGTCGCGGCGCACGTACTCGACCTCCTCGTCCAAGGGACGGCCGGCGTGGAAAGCATTGAGCACGCGCTCGTGCAAAGCCGTATAGGCCAGCTCGGAAACAAGAATCTTCCTGGCCGATTGCGCCGTCAGGTCGGCATCTTCGTCATAGGCAAACAAATGGTTGAACTGCTCGCTGACGACCTCGAACACCCCATCCTTGACGAATCCGATGGCAGTGGGCGAGCGCACCAGCATGGCCCGCATGCGCGCGCCGGTTTCTGCGGTGGGAGCCTGGTCGGGCGATTCTGATTCGGTATGCATCAACTTCTCCTTGCCACGTTCGCCCACCATTCTCAACCATTTGGAGCCCAAGCGCGGACTTGAAAACCCCAAGACAGCCCTGAGCGACGCGTCCGCTGCATGCCATTCACAAAAGCTTGCGCTGCGACAACACCGCCACCACGCCCAACAAGGCCAGCAGCACCAGCAGGCGATACAGGTCTTCGCAAGCCAGCAGCAGCGCCTGATGCGTCAGGGTGCGGGACAGCTCGAGCAAGGCCGAGCTTCGAGCCTGCAGCTCGCTCATGCCCTGCCCTTGCCACCACTGGCCGAGTTGTGTGAGCCAATCGCGTACGGCGACCCGGTCCGACCCCAGCTCGGCCCCCAGCACGTCGTGCAAGGCAAACTGCCGGTTTTGCAACATGATGGCGGCCAATTGCCGCATCATGTTCTTGCCCTGGTAGCCATGCGCAAAATGTTCGTCCCCCAGCTCCTTGAACGTCAGGCCCGCCACCGGCAGCACCAGCAGCACCCCGAACGCCCCCTTGGCCAGCATCGCCGGCACGACATGCCATGCGTCGACGCCCGCCGGCATGCACGACAACAGGCCGGCATACAGGGCAAAGCAAGCCAGGCCCGACAGCATCACCCAACGTTTGGACCGCAGGTGTGGCGAGAACTTCATGTAGGCCAGGGCCAATATCAAGCTGCACCAACCAGCCAGGCTGTTCAGCCAGCCTGCCGCTGCCAAAGGAAATCCCAGGCCGCTTTCCGCAAAGATGGGAAACAGGTAGGCGCTGAAATTCGATAGAAAGTAGTGGACGAAATAAAGTCCCAGCCCGGTCAGGTACACGGAGCTTTGCAGTTTGCGCAGGTGCAGCAACGGAACATCCTGGTGCCATTGCTGCCACAGGAATAGGGCCAGCATCAGCAGGCCGACCGTCAGCATCAGCAGCAGGCGCAGCGGGTGCGCCAGCACGTCGAAGCGCGCCTCGGACAAGCCGAGCTGCACGCACACCACCGCCACCGCAAACCAAAGCATCGGCACGGCCAGGAGATGGAAGTGCGGCTCCGCGCGCCATGACGCCTTCGCGCGTCCGACCTGTGCCGGCATCAAATACCAAATGCCCGCACAGGCCAGCAAGGCAGGCGGCAGCGCCGCGTAGAAGACCCAGCTCCAGTCGCGGTTCTCGATCAGCCAGGCCGAGCAGGCCGGCGCCAGCGCGGAAGCGCCGAAGATCAGGCCGATGAAGCGCTTCAACGCAGCACCCCGGTCTTCCGGCGCAAACAGCAGGGGCACCAGGATCCGGCTGCTGGTGAAGAACGTGCCGCCGCCGAGCCCCTGGATCAACCGGGCCCCCGTCAACTGCCCCAGGCTCTGGCTGTGCGCGCAAGCCAGCAGCGCCACCGAAAACAAGACCATGGACGCCAACAGATAGCGCCGGTACCCATAGCGCGCCGCCATGTACTGTTGCATCACCATGGCCATCAGACAGCCCACGGCATACGCCGCCTGTGCCCGGACGAACTCGGCCGGCGTGGCGTCCAGTCCGCCCATGATGTGGGCCGCGCCAAACACGAACATCGCGTTCTCAAAGAACTCGACCGCCGTGATCAGGCCCAGCAGGCACATCAAGGCGCGACGTCGGGTGTCGTGGCGCCGGGACTCGCGCCAGGCTGGCTCAGACGCTTTCACATGACCTCTGGATTTCCGTCAAGGCGGAGGCGGAGCAATCTGCTCCGCATAGTCGTACAGCGCGCCGAGTATGTCCTGCGCGCGCTCGTCGTCTGCCGCCTCGCCCAGCCTGTCGATCGATTCAAAGAACTGCGCCAAGGTCGAACTGCCGCCCTGACCCTGGTGCAGCCGCAAGGCGCAATGCGACTGCCAGCGCTGCTGCTCTTCCGCGCTCAGCGAATCGGGGAAGTTGCGCGCCCGGTAGCGGAACAACAACTCGTCCAGGCGCGCATCCTCGAACACCGCACGGCCTTGCACGACCCGATCGGCCAGGGCTTGCGCGTCCAGGCTGCGCAGGCGATTGAGCTGGCGGCGGTCTTCCTGGCCGAGAAAGCCGCCGTACAGGTCTTCGTCCACATCGACGCTCCCGCTGTCGGGGCGCTGAAACACCTCGGCCCACATGCCGGCGAGCAAATGGCTGCGCTCCGCCAGCATTTGCGCATGCACCAGGCCCTGCGCCAGGTCCAGCCCCCAGCGCTCGGCCATGGCGGGCGACAAGGTCTTGAGATTGCCGATCACGACCGGCGACTTGTTGACGTGAATGGTCTTGATCGGCAAGCGCGCCTGGCCTTCCGGCAGTTCGTCCTGCTTTGCAAACATGCGCGTGCGAATGGCCTGCGCGTTGAGCTCCAGCAACTCGGCCGGGTCCTGCGCCAAATCCCAGACGATCAGCTCGTTCTTGTTGGTCGGGTGCGGCGCCAGCGGCCACACCAGGGCCAGGCAGCCGCGCTCCACGCCGTACATGCCGGAGACATGCAGGAAGGGCCGGGCCGAGCCGATTTCGGCCCAGACCGCGTCTTTGCGGCGCAGCTTCAGGCAGAACTCGAACAGCTTGGGCTGCCTGTCGCGAATCAGCCGCGCCAGGGCGACGGTGGCACGCACATCGGACAGGGCATCGTGCGCTGCCTCGTGCGCCAGCCCATTGGCCGCGCTCAAGTGCTCCAGCTTGAACGAGGGCCGGCCGTCTTCGTGCCTGGGCCACTCGATACCTTCGGGCCGCAGCGCGTAGCAGCAGCGCACCACGTCGAGCAGGTCCCAGCGCCCGCATTCGTTCTGCCACTCGCGGGCATAGGGGTCCATCAGGTTGCGCCAGAACAGGTGGCGCGTCACCTCATCGTCGAAACGGATGCTGTTGTAACCCAGCCCCACCGTGCCCGGCTGCGCCAGCTCGGCCTCGATCGCGGCCGCGAACGCATGCTCGGGCACGCCCTGTTCCACGCAGGTCTGCGGCAGGATCCCGGTCAGCAGGCAAGCCTCGGGATCGGGCAGGAAGTCCGGTGCCGGCTGGCAATACAGCATCAAGGGCTCGCCGATCTCGTTCAGCTCGGCATCGGTACGCAGGCCGGCAAATTGGGCGGGACGATCGCGCCGGGGCACCCGGCCGAAGGTTTCGTAGTCGTGCCAGTAAAAGGTCAGGTCAGTCATGGCCGCGACGATAACCGATCCCATCGCCAAGCCCTCATCCTGCGCAGGCCCAAATGCTCGCGATAATCGCGCGTCGCCGCAGCGGATTCCTTGCATGAGAGTTTTGACACACCCAGCCTCCGTCAAACAGACCTCGCCCCTGGCCACGGCGCGAGCGCAGGCCGGCATGGTCATGCCCGGCGTGCTGACTCTTGTTGCGGGCGCCTTGGCCGTGGTGGTGCTGCTGCTGGCCGTGGCTGCGGCGCTGGTCTACCCCACGCTGCCCTCGCTGGACAACCTGACCGACTACCAGCCCAAGCAGCCGCTGCGGATCTATACCACCGACAACCAGTTGATCGCCGAATTCGGCGCCGAGCGCCGCCATTACCTGCCCCTGGCGCAGATCCCCAAGCGCATGCAGGACGCCCTGCTCGCGATCGAGGACACCAATTTCTACGAGCACGGCGGCGTGTCCTACACAGGCATCTTGCGGGCGATCTTCTCCAATCTGGTGAGCGCCCGCAGCCAGGGTGCATCGACCATCACCCAGCAGTTGGCGCGCGACCTCTACCTGACCAAGAAGAAGCTCTACAGCCGCAAGTTCATCGAGATCCTGCTGGCCAACAAGATCGAGAGCCAGTTGTCCAAGGAGAAGATCCTGGAGGTCTACATGAACCAGATCTACCTGGGGCAGAAAGCCTATGGCTTCGAGGCAGCGGCAGAAATCTACTTCGGCAAGCCGCTCAAGGAGCTGAGCATCGCGGAAACCGCCATGCTGGCCGGACTGCCGCAAAACCCAGCCTACGCCAACCCCATCAGCAACCTGCCGCGCGCCCAGCACCGGCAACTGGTGGTGCTGGAGCGCATGCGCGACACCAAGCTGATCACCGCCGAGGAATACGAAGCCGCCAAGAATGAACGCCTGCATATCCGCTCGCCGCAGGACCAGCTGCTGCACGGCGAATACGCCGCGGAAATGGTGCGCCAAGTGGTGTATGCGCAATATGGCGAGGACAGCTACACGCGCGGCCTGAAGGTCTACACGACCCTGGTCGCCGACCAGCAGATCGCCGCCTACAAGGGCCTGCGCAAGACGCTGATGGATTTCGAGCGGCGCAAGCCCTATCGCGGCCCCGAGGGCCGCATCGAACTCGGCGAGGACGAAGACGAGAACGACAGCGCCATCGAGCAGGCCTTGTCCGAGCATCCGGACAACGACGAACTGCACACCGCCATCGTCACCCAGGTGGCGCCCGGCAAGGTGCTCGCCACCTTGCAAAACGGCGACGACATCGCCATCACCAGCGAAGGCCTGCGCAACGTGCAATCGGCCTTGTCCGACCGGGCCAAGCCTGAATTGCGCATCCAGCGCGGCAGCATCATCCGTGTCGCGCGCGGCACGCCCAGCAAGGCCGAGCCCCTGGGCGTCTGGGTGGTGGCCCAGTCGCCGGAGGCGGAAGGCGCCTTCATTGCGATGGAGCCCGCCACCGGCCAGGTGCGTGCGCTGGTGGGCGGCTTCGACTTCGCCCGCAACAAGTTCAACCACGTCACACAGGCCTGGCGCCAGCCGGGCTCCAGCTTCAAGCCCATCTTGTATTCGGCCGCGCTGGAGCTGGGCATCACGCCCGACACGCTGGTGAACAACGGTCCCATCAGCATCGGCGGCTGGGAACCCAAGAACGCTGAAAATGACGCCGCCCCCGAGATGACGCTCAAGCAGGCCTTGGCGCACTCCATGAACCTGGTGTCGGTGCGCGTCATGCAGCAGGTCACGCCGGCGCGCGCCAAGACCTGGGCGGGCCAGTTCGGCCTGAGCGTCGACAAGCAGCCCGACAACCTCACGCTGGCGCTGGGCTCCGGCTCGGTCACGCCCATGCAGATGGCCAGCGCCTACAGCGTGTTCGCCAACGGCGGCTATCTGGTCCAGCCCCTGCTGATCAGCAAGATCGTCGACGACAAGGGCGCCACGCTGGTCAGCACCACGCCAACGCCCTTGGACGACACAAAGCGCGCCATATCCGAGCGCAATACCTTCGTGATGAGCACGATGCTGAACGAGGTGACACGCAGCGGCACGGCCGCGCGCGCGCAGGGTCAGCTGAAAAGGCCCGATCTTTATGGCAAGACGGGCACCACCAACGACTCCGTGGACGCCTGGTTCGCCGGCTTCCAACCCAGCGTGACGGCGGTCGTCTGGATCGGCTACGACAACAACAAGTCGCTTGGCGACAAGGAATTCGGCGGCGGCGTCGCCTTGCCAGCCTGGATCGACTTCATGAACGTGGCGCTGCGCAACGTGCCTGTTACCGAGATCCAGCCGCCCGCCGAAGGCGTGATGCGCCAGGGCGACAACTGGGTTTTCGACGAATTCGCCGGAGAAGCCGGGACCCGGCGCCTGGGCTTTGGCGACACCGTCGCCGAGCCGCTGGCGCCCGCAGCATCAGCGCCCTGAAGCGCTGAACGACCAGCGGCTCACTGCTTTTTCACGACCACGCTGCCGATCGAATAGCCGGCGCCGAACGAGCAGATCACGCCCAATTCGCCAGCGCTCAGGCCCTGACGGTGCTTATGGAAGGCGATCACCGAGCCGGCCGAAGCGGTGTTGGCGAACTCGTCCAGGATCAGCGGCGCCACGTCGCCGCCCACTTCGCCGCCGACCAGCTTCTTGATGATGAGTTGATTCATGCCCAGGTTGGCCTGGTGCAGCCAGTAGCGCGACACGTCGGTCGGCGCCATCTGCAGACTGCCGAGGTGCGCCTCGATGTGCGCCGCGGCCATGGGCACGACCTCCTTGAACACCTTGCGGCCTTCCTGCCTGAAGGTCTTGTCGCGCGCATTCGGGTCGGAATCTTCGCTGCGGTTCAGGAATCCGAAGTTGTTGCGGATCGCGTTGGAGAACTGCGTCACCAGCTTGGTGCCCAGCACCTCCCAGCGCTCGGGTGCCGTGCAGGTGTCGGCCGCCTCGATCAGCACGGCGGTGCAGACATCGCCAAAGATGAAGTGGCAGTCGCGGTCCTTCCACTCCAGGTGGGCCGAGGTGATTTCCGGGTTCACCACCAGCACGCATTGGGCCGAGCCGCAACGCACCGCGTTGACCGCCTGCTCGATGGCGAAGGTGGCCGACGAGCAAGCCACGTTCATGTCGAAGCCATAGCCCTTGGCGCCCAGCGCCTGCTGGATCTCGACCGCCATCGCCGGGTAGGCGCGCTGCATGTTGGCAGCGGCGCAATAGACGGCGTCGACGTCGGCGCCTGTCTTGCCGGCCGCGGCCAGGGCCTGGCGCGCCGCATCCACCGCGATCTCGGCCATCAGCGAGAGTTCGCCATCGGGCCGTTCGGTCAGACGCGGATACATGCGCGTGGGGTCCAGCACACCCGCCTTGTCCAGCACATAGCGCTGCTTGATGCCCGAGGCCTTTTCGATGAACTCGACGCTGGAATGCACCAGCGGCGCACGCTCGCCGGCGGCGATCGCCTCGGCATGCTGGGCATTTTGAAGATCCACATAGCGGTTGAAGGATTCAACCAGTTCGGCGTTGGTGATCGTGAAGGGAGGTTGGTACAGACCGGTGCCGCTGATGACGACTGAGCGCATGAAGTTTCCTGATCCCATAGCAGCTCGCGTGAACACGTGAGCCGTCGCGGGTTGATGAATTGATGACGCTGAAACGACGCCCTGTTCCGGACAGGACCACCGCCCTCAGCGCTGAGTAAACGACGATTTTAGCGACCGGCAATCCATCCACCATCAGCGCTTGCCCGCAAAAAATCAAAGTATCCGGATCGGCGTAGAATCAATCACCGGGCCCAAATTTTGGCGTCCGGTTTTTTTGCCGGATTTCCAAGTCAAGCGCTCGCAGCCCTGGCGGTGCACTGCGCGCAACGCACCCCAATTTGCGAACTTGGACATCATGGAAATTTTTGACTACGACAACATCCTGCTGCTGCCTCGCAAGTGCCGCGTGGACAGCCGCAGCGAATGCGACACCTCGATCGAATTCGGCCCGCGCCGCTTCAAGCTGCCGGTCGTGCCTGCCAACATGAAAACGGTGCTGGACGAACCCATCACCGAAACCCTGGCAGCCGACGGCTACTTCTACGTGATGCACCGTTTCGACCTGGACAATGTGGCCTACGCGCGCGCCATGCGCGACAAGGGCCTGTTCGTCTCGATCAGCTCCGGCGTCAAGGCCGAAGACTACGCCGTGATCGACCGCCTGGCGGCTGATGGCGTCGGTGCCGACTACATCACCATCGACATCGCCCACGGCCATGCCGACAGCGTGCAGCGCATGATCCACCACATCAAGCACAAGCTGCCCGACACCTTCGTGATCGCCGGCAATGTGGGTACGCCCGAGGGCGTGATCGACCTGGAGAACTGGGGCGCCGACGCCACCAAGGTCGGCATCGGGCCCGGCAAGGTCTGCATCACCCGGCTGAAGACCGGGTTCGGCACCGGCGGCTGGCAACTGTCGGCCCTGAAGTGGTGCGCGCGCGTCGCCACCAAGCCCATCATCGCCGACGGCGGCATCCGCCACCACGGCGACATCGCCAAGAGCGTGCGCTTCGGCGCCTCGATGGTGATGGTCGGCTCGCTGTTTGCCGGCCACGAGGAGTCGCCCGGCCAGACCGTCGAGGTCGACGGCAAGCTCTACAAGGAGTACTACGGCTCGGCCAGCGATTTCAACAAGGGCGAGTACAAGCACGTCGAGGGCAAGCGCATCCTGGAGCCCGTCAAGGGCAAGCTTGGCGACACCCTGCGCGAGATGCAGGAAGACCTGCAAAGCTCGATCTCCTACGCTGGCGGCAAGACCCTGGCTGATCTGCGCAAGGTGAACTACGTGGTGCTAGGCGGAGAGAACGCGGGGGAACATCTGTTCATGTAACCCTCCCCCTACAATCCCACCTCCATCCGATCTGACCTCGCCCGGAACGCCGCCGAATTTTGTTCGGTGCGCTCCGGCGCCGTGAATGAGTCCTTTGCCGCCATGACCGAACTTGCCAAGTCCTTTGAACCCGCCGCCCTCGAAGCCCATTGGGGCCCCCTGTGGGAGCAAAAGGGCCTGTACAAGCCGACGCTGGACCCGCAGCGCGAATCCTTCAGCATCCAACTGCCGCCGCCCAATGTGACCGGCACCCTGCACATGGGCCACGCCTTCAACCAGACCATCATGGACTCGTTGACGCGCTACCACCGCATGCGCGGCCAGAACACGCTATGGATTCCCGGCACCGACCATGCCGGCATCGCCACGCAGATCGTGGTCGAGCGCCAGTTGCAGAGCCAGGGAGTGAGCCGGCACGACTTGGGCCGCAAGAACTTCGTCGCCCGCGCGTGGGAATGGAAGGAGCAGTCCGGCAACACCATCACCACGCAAATGCGCCGCATGGGCGCCAGCGTGGACTGGAGTCGCGAGTACTTCACGATGGACGAGCAGCTGTCCCGGACCGTCACCGAGACCTTCGTGCAGCTGTACGAACAAGGGTTGATCTACCGCGGCAAGCGCTTGGTGAACTGGGATCCGGTGCTGATGTCCGCCGTGTCCGACCTGGAGGTGGAAAACGTCGAATCGGAAGGCAAGATGCACTACATCTGCTACCCCTTCGTCGACGGCCCGCAAACCATTGACGGCGCGGCCCAGCGCGGCATGACGATCGCCACCACCCGTCCCGAAACCATGATGGCCGACGGCGCGCTGGCGGTGCACCCGGAGGACGAACGATACAAGCACCTGGTCGGCAAATGGGTACAACTGCCGCTGTGCGAGCGCAACATCCCCATCATCGCCGACGATTTCGTGGACCGTGAATTCGGCTCCGGCTGCGTCAAGATCACCGGCGCGCACGATTTCAACGACTACGCCTGCGCGCAGCGCCACCAGCTGCCGCTCATCACCATCTTCACGCTGGACGCGCACGTCAACGAAAACGGTCCCAAAAAATACCAGGGGATGGACCGCTACGAGGCGCGCAAGGCGTTTCTGGCCGACCTGCAAGCGCAGGACTATGTGATCGAGATCAAGCCGCACAAATACATGCTGCCGATCTGCACCCGCACCGGCCAGGTGGTGGAACCGATGCTGACCGATCAGTGGTTCATCGCCATGAACAAGCCTGACGCCAATGGCAAGAGCATTGCCGCCAAGGCCGTGGACGCCGTCGCGTCGGGCGCGGTCAAGTTCTACCCCGAGCAGTGGGTCAACACCTACAACCACTGGATGGGCAACATCCAGGACTGGTGCATCTCGCGCCAGCTCTGGTGGGGCCACCAGATCCCGGCCTGGTACGGCACCGGCGGCGAGCTGTTCGTGGCCCGCGATGAGGCGCAGGCCCGGGAGAAGGCCGCCGCCGCCGGCTACACCGGCCCGCTGACCCGCGACGAGGACGTGCTCGACACCTGGTACTCCAGCGCCCTGGTGCCCTTCTCGACCCTGGGCTGGCCCGGGAAGACCCTGGAGCAAGACCTGTTCCTGCCCTCCTCCGTGCTGGTGACCGGCTACGACATCATCTTCTTCTGGGTCGCCCGGATGATCATGATGACCACACACTTCACCGGCAAGGTGCCGTTCAAGCACGTCTACATCCACGGCCTGGTGCGCGACTCGCAGGGCCAGAAGATGAGCAAGTCCGAAGGCAATGTGCTGGATCCCGTCGACCTGATCGACGGCATCGAGCTCGGGCCCCTGCTGGACAAGCGCACCACCGGCCTGCGCCGCCCCGAAACGGCGCCCAAGGTGCGCAAGGCCACCGAGAAGGAGTTCCCGGACGGCATCCCCGGTTTCGGCGCCGACGCGCTGCGCTTCACCTTCGCCTCGCTGGCAACGCTGGGCCGCAACATCAATTTCGACTCCAAACGCTGCGAGGGCTACCGCAACTTCTGCAACAAGCTCTGGAACGCCACCCGCTTCGTGCTAATGAACGTCGAAGGCCAGGACTGCGGCCTGAAAGAGCTGAGCAAAGAGGAATGCGCCGCGCAGCAATACCTGCACTTCAGCCAGGCGGACCGCTGGATCGTCAGCGAGCTGCAGCGCGTAGAAGCCGCCGTGGCGCAAGGTTTTGCAGACTACCGTCTCGATAACGTCGCCAATGCGATCTACACCTTCGTGTGGGACGAATATTGCGACTGGTACCTCGAAATCGCCAAGGTGCAGCTGCAATCGGCCAAGGACGCCGGCGTTGAAGCCGCTGCGCGCGCCACCCGCCGCACCTTGATCCGCGTGCTGGAAACCATCCTGCGCCTGTTGCACCCGGTGGCGCCCTTCATCACCGAAGAGCTGTGGCAGACGGTCGCGCCGATCGCCGGACGCAAGGCGGTCGGGACGGAAGCCTATCTGGTCAACGCGCCCTACCCGGCGGCGCAACTTGAGCGCATCGACGCCCGGGCCGACGCCTGGGTCCAGAGCCTCAAGTCCGTGGTGGGCACCTGCCGCAGCCTGCGCAGCGAAATGAACCTGTCGCCCGCCGAGCGCGTGCCGCTGCTGGTGGGCGGCGACACCGGCTTCATCAAGGAAGCGGCCGCCCTGCTGAAGACCCTGGCCAAGCTCTCCGACGTGCAGGTCCTCGATGACGAGGCCGAGTTCACGCGCCAAAGCGCCACCTCGCCGGTCCTGGTGCACGGCGACACGCGCCTGGCGCTCAAGGTCGAGATCGACGTCGAGGCCGAAAAAGCCCGGCTGGGCAAGGAAATCGCCCGGTTGGAAGGCGAGATCGGCAAGGCCAACGCCAAGCTCGGCAATGAAAGCTTCGTGGCCCGCGCGCCCGCCGCGGTGGTCGAACAGGAAAAACAGCGCGTGACCGATTTCAGCGCCACGCTGGAGCGCCTGCGCGAGCAGTTGGCCCGGCTGGGCTGAAGCTGACTGGCTTACAAGCGGCTCACTCCAGCACGGGCAGCTGCGCGAAGCCCGAGGGCAACGCCGCTGCAGCTGCAGCGGCGGTCCCCCCGCTCGTCAGCACCTCGTCCACGCGCTTGGCGACCGTCCATGCGGCGCGCGCGCGCGACTCGCGCGTGGTGCTGGCCAGCCTGGGCGTGACCTGCAAGCCCTCCGCACCATGCAGCGGATGGCCCGGTTCCAGCAAGCCGGGTTCCACGCTGTCCAGCCATGCAGCCAGGATGCGCTGCGAGCGCAAGGCTTCGGCCAGCGCGGCATCGTCAAAAATGGCCGAATGCGAAATGCTGACCAGGACCTGCTGCGGCTTGCCCAAGGCCAGCACGCGCTCGCCCATCAGGCCTCGATAACGCGGGAAATACGGCAACTGCACGCACAGGCCGTCCGACTGCTCCATCAACTCCTTGATGGGCACGGGATCAACGCCCCAATGGCTCCAGACCGGGTCGGTCGGATGCAGGCTGGGGTCATAACCCAGCACCCGGGTGCCGAACACGGGCAGCAATTGCCCCAGCACCCGCGCGGACGCGCTCATGCCGATCAACCCCACGGTGCTGCAGCCCAGTTCGCGACCCACCATGAGGCCGTCGCTGCTTTGCACGGGCACCCGGCGCAATAGCGCCAGCAAGGCGCCGACGATGAATTCGGCCTCGGCGTTGGCGCTGGCCATGTTGGAGCGCACGATCTCCACGCCGGCCTGCCGGCAGGCCTCCAGATGCAGATTTTCAGCGCCGGCGCTGACCCGGCCGACCACCCGCAATTGCGGCGAGGCCTTCAGCAAGCGGGCATCCACGGCCAGCGAAGGCGGCACGATCAGCCCCTGCGCGCCCGCCAAGGCTTCGGCCAATGCGGCAGGCTGCCCGACCAGTTCGGGCGCCACCACCACATCGTGACGGTCAGACAGCCATTGAATGACTTCCGACTCCAAGGGTTCAAGAATCAACACCCGCATCTTGCCAATCTCACTCGCCTCACTTGCACCCCGACCGCATGGCGCCGCCAGGCAGCCATGCCACAATCTGCACCCTACTCCCTGGGATAGCCTCACACATGAAAGTCAACAAAGCCATATTTCCAGTAGCAGGTCTCGGTACGCGTTTTCTGCCCGCCACCAAGGCACAGCCCAAGGAGATGTTACCGGTGGTGGACAAGCCACTCATCCAGTATGCGGTGGAAGAGGCTTATGCCGCCGGCATCCGGGAAATGATCTTCGTGACGGGCCGCCACAAGCGCCCCATCGAGGACCACTTTGACATGACTTTCGAGCTGGAGATAGCCCTTGAACAGGCGGGTAAGAAAGAGCTGCTCGAGGTGGTACGCAGCGTCAAGCCGGACGACATGGAGTGCATCTACGTACGGCAATCGCAAGCGCTGGGCCTGGGCCATGCGGTGCTTTGCGGCCAACGCCTGATCGGCAACGAACCCTTTGCCGTGCTGCTGGCCGACGACCTGATGGTCGGCACCCCGCCGGTGCTCAAGCAGATGGTCGACCAATATTCCGAATGGCGCGCCTCCATCCTGGCGGTGCAGGAGGTGCCGGCCGAGCACACGCGCCGCTATGGCATCGTGGCCGGCACGCCGGTCACCGATGCCCTGATGGACGTGAACCGCATCGTCGAAAAACCGGCGCCCGAACAAGCCCCGTCGCGCCTGGGCGTCGCCGGCCGCTACATCCTGACTCCTGGTGTCTTCCACGAAATCGCCAACCAGCCACGTGGCGTGGGCGGCGAGATCCAGCTGACCGACGGCATTGCCGGCCTGCTGCGCCGCGAAAAAGTGTTTGCCTACCGCTACGACGGCAAGCGCTACGACTGCGGCAGCAAGGAAGGCTTTCTGCAGGCCAACGTCGAGCTGGCGCTGGCGCACCCGGAACTCGGTGCAGAGTTCCGTGCCTACCTTAAGACGCTGGAACTCTGAGCAAGGCGGCTGGCACCGCCTCTCTGCCGCGCTTCATCAGCGGCGTTTCAGCACATGGATGAACTCGTCGGCCTGCGTGGTCTGCTCCACCAGTTCGTTGCCCGTCTGGCGCGAAAACGCCTGAAAGTCGCGCATCGAACCTGGATCGGTCGCGATCACCTTCAACAGCTCACCGCTCTGCATATCCGCCAAGGCCTTCTTGGCCTTCAGGATGGGCAAGGGGCAGTTGAGCCCGCGGGTGTCGAGTTCCTTGTGAATATCCATGTTGGAATGCTATAGCTTTTCGGGTTCGGTCGGTTTCGGAAATTCCATCCAGCGCGGCTCTATGCCCCGCCGTCTCAGCCATTGCGCCAGGGCTTGGCCGGTCCCGGCAGGCCAGCACATCACGTCCTGCGGCGGCAGCAGCTTGTATTCCGCCAGTTCGGGCGAAAGCTGGATATTGCCATGCGCCTGCACATGGTAGGCAATGATGACCTGGTTCATGCGCTGGAAATCGTACACGCCGATCAGGTCCTTGACCTCGGCCTGCAGGCCGGTTTCCTCCAGTACTTCGCGGGCAATGCCATCCTGCGGCGACTCGCCCGCCTCCATGAATCCGGTGATCAAACCGAAGAAGCGCCCGGGCCAGGCCGCGTTGCGCGCCAGCAGGACCGGTCCCTCGCGGTCCACGCATTCCACCACCGCTGCCAGGACAGGCGTGGGATTGTTCCAGTGCGTGAACTCACATGCCTGGCAGCGCAGCCGCGCCTTGTGCCCACCATCTTCCAGCTGGGTGAACCAACTCAGCGGCGCCGCGCATTGCGGGCAAAAACGGTAGGTCGGCTGGCTCACGCCGGAAACACCCCGGTGGACAGATAGCGATCGCCCCGGTCGCACACCACAAACACCAGGGTCGCGTTCTCGAGCGAACGGGCCAGCTGGACCGCGACCCAGCAGGCGCCCGCTGCGGAAATGCCGGCAAACAGGCCTTCCTCACGCGCCATGCGGCGCGCCATGTCCTCGGCATCCGACTGCGCGACCAGCACCAGTTCGTCGACCGCCTCCGGCCTGTAGATCTTGGGCATATAGGCCTCGGGCCATTTGCGGATGCCGGGAATGCGCGAACCTTCCGCGGGCTGGGCGCCCACGATGCGGATGGCCGGATTCTTCTGCTTCAGAAAGCGCGAAACCCCGGTGATGGTGCCGGTCGTCCCCATGGCGCTGACGAAATGCGTGATCTGCCCGTCGGTGTCGCGCCAGATTTCAGGGCCGGTCGTCTCGAAGTGCACGGCCGGATTGTCTTCGTTGGCGAACTGGTCGAGCACCCGGCCCTTGCCTTCACGCTGCATCTTGTCGGCCAGATCGCGGGCATATTCCATGCCGCCCGAGCGCGGCGTGAGGATCAGTTCGGCGCCGAAGGCCTTCATGGTCTGGGCGCGTTCGATAGACAGGTCCTCCGGCATGATCAAGACCATGCGATAGCCGCGAATGGCCGCCGCCATGGCCAGCGCGATGCCGGTGTTGCCCGAAGTGGCTTCGATCAGGGTGTCGCCCGGCTTGATCTCGCCGCGCTCTTCGGCACGCCGGATCATGTTGATGGCGGGCCTGTCCTTGACCGAACCGGCCGGATTGTTGCCTTCCAGCTTGGCCAGCAGCACATTGCCGCGCGCTGCAAGTTCCGGCCCCAGGATGCGCTGCAGGCGCACCAAGGGCGTGTTGCCGATCGCGTCTTCCACGCTCATGTAGTGTTTTGTGCTCATAGGGGCATTGTCGCAGCGTCAATTCGGGTCTGCAGGCGCCGCGTCTTGGCGGCGCCTCGACCGGAGCGCAAGGAAATGTATGGCATAATCCACTGCTTCAGCTTTTCAAGAGCTGAAGCATTAAAAAGCAAAAGCGCACAGCACTGCATTTTCCGCCCGGGTGGCGAAATCGGTAGACGCAAGGGACTCAAAATCCCTCGCCGCAAGGCGTGTCGGTTCGAGTCCGACCCCGGGCACCAAGGCTTGCATAGCCTTACGGAACAGCAAGAATGCACCGCGCAGCACAACGACGACGATGAGTGCAATGCTCAAAAAACTGCCTGGGGAAACCCTGGCCGCCCGACGTCGAAACGATTCCCAGAATTCAAGCGCGCTGAAGCCGGTTTCTAGCGGGAAGCCAGCTTGAATATGGCCACCGCTTCAACCAATTCCTGCGCCTGGGTACTCAGGCTGGTGGCTGCCGCAGCCATTTGCTCCACCAGCGCCGCGTTTTGTTGCGTACCCTGGTCCATGTCACTCACAGCCTTGCCAACCTCCGCGACACCGGCCGCCTGTTGATTGCTCGCGGCGCTGATCTTGCCCATGATGTCGGTCACCTTTCGTATGGACTCGACCACATCGACCATGGTCGTCCCGGCCCGGTCCACCAGCGATGTCCCGACTTCTACCCGCTCCACGCTCGCTGATATCAGGGATTTGATTTCCTTCGCAGATTCCGCGGTACGTCCCGCCAGACTGCGCACCTCGGTCGCGACCACGGCAAAGCCGCGTCCCTGCGTGCCGGCGCGAGCGGCTTCGACGGCTGCATTGAGCGCCAGGATATTGGTCCGAAATGCAATTTCATCAATGACCCCGATGATTTCGCTGATCATGCGGGAGCTTTCATTGATCTCCTTCATGGTGGCGACGACATCACTCACCACATGCCCCCCTTGAACCGCAATTTGAGAGGCGTTCACCGCCAGCTCATTGGCCTTGTTGGCGTTTTCGGCGTTTTGTTTCACAGTGGAGTTGAGTTCCTCCATGGATGAGGCCGTCTTCTCCAATGCGCCGGCCTGCAGTTCCGTTCGGTCCGACAGGTCATTGTTGCCCTGCGCGATTTCAGCGCTGGCAACCGAGACACTTTGCGAGCTGATGCGGACCTTTCCGACCGTCTCGGCAAGACTGGCCTGCATGCGGCCCAGGGCCGTCATCAGGCGTCCAGCCTCATCCAGGGACACCACGGAAATGACGGAACTCAGGTCGCCGGCGGCAATCCGCTCCGTGACCGCAACAGCATCAAAAAGCGGCCCGGTGATACTGCGCGTCACCGCCCAGGCCAACCAGGCCCCGGCGACGAACGCTGCACACACGATGACGAGCACGATGAGCTGAGTACGGAACAATGCCTTTTCCAAGGCCTGCTGCGCCGCCTGCATTTGGGCATGCTGCCGCGAAGCCAATTCGGCAGCCTGTGCCAGCAAGGCCTTCAAAGCCGGCTGTGTCCTGGACAGGAAATGCTCATGCGCCGACTGCGGCCCACCGAGCTCAATCTGTTCCAGCGTTTCCCTGGAGAACTCGCTGTAGCGGGCTCGCAAGTCCGCCAGCTTTTCAAGTTGCTGCTTGCTGTCCTCGGAACTAGAACTGTCCTGCAGCCCTTGCAGGGCCTGATCGACGCCTGCGTTGGCGTCGTCCAATTCCTTGTAGAGAGGCACGCGCTGCTCACGATCCGGCGTGACCAGCACCTGCAGCAATGGCAGCGCTGCCGCAAGTGCGTTTCGCTGGATGCCCTCCGCCATCGACACCTGCAAGGTCTGCTTGTCAACCACTTCGCTGACGACCGCGGTCTGCTCGCGCATCTGAACGAGCGAAAAAGCGGCAACCAGCAGCATCAGCCCCAGCAGTACGGCAAATGCACCGACAAGACGTGGCCCGATGCGCAAGCTGGTGATCCATTTCATGGGTTTACCTCAGGGAGAAATACGCGACTGAATTTTTCGCAACCCGAACATGGCGCGAATGCTCAAACCTGAACGCAAGCTGAATAAGCCGCAACCCAATCGACAAGTTCGTGCGATGGCATCGGCCTGCCAATCACATAGCCTTGCACGAGATCGCAGCCACTTTCACGCAGCCAGTTGAGCTCTTCCGGAGTTTCCGATCCCTCCGCGACAACGGACAAGCCCAGTTCATGGCACAGGATGACGGTAGATCGTACGATGGCCGCATTCTTGGGCGACGAGGTGATGTCCGTCACAAAGGCCCTGTCGATCTTCAGTTCGTTGACCGGCAATGTCTTGAGATAGGCCAGGGACGCCTGGCCAGTTCCATAGTCATCGATGGACAGCTTCAACCCAAGGGCCGAGAGTTGGTCGAGGTGCTGCAGCGCCAATGCCGGATCCTGAATCAACGCGCTTTCCGTGATCTCGAGGCAGAGCAATTCGGGCGGTAGCCCATATTGACGCAGCAGCCCGCTGATGTATCCGACCAGCCCCGGATTCAACAAATCCAGGGCTGAAAGGTTAATGGAAAAAACCATCGCCAAGCCATGCTTGCTCCACTTCACCGCTTCCCGTATGACCTTTTCGATCAGCCACGGCGTGATTTCCCGGATGAATCCGGTTTGCTCGGCAAACGGAATGAATTGCCCAGGAGGAACCATTCCCCGCGACGGATGATTCCACCGCAACAGAGCCTCGGCCCCGGTGATCAGATTCTTTTCAAAACTGAATTTCGGCTGATAGTAGACGACGAATTCCTGGCGATGCAGCGCATCGCGCATCTCACCGATCAAGGACAGGTTTTCATGCGGCGATTCGGCGGCCGCCTCCGAGACAAAGGCGTGGCTCATGTACCTTTGCTTGGCCCATCGCATCGCCAGCGCGGCACGGCGAAGCAAAGCATTTGGCTCCTGGCCATCCTCCGGGTACAAGGCAATACCCAAGGTTCCGCTGACGTCGATGCGCTGCCCATCGATGATCACCGGCGCCCGCAGCAAGGCAGAGATGGCTTGGGCGGCAGCCTCGGCAGACTCACGGCTCCTGCCTTCCAGCAGAAAGGCGAACTCATCGCCCCAGAGCCTTGCGACCCATTGAGGCGCCACCTCGTTCACATGCTGCAGCCGCTGTCCGATCTTTCTCAGCAGGCTGTCACCCACTGCGTGCCCCAAGGCATCGTTGATCAAACCGAAACGATCAATATTCAAGACCAGCACGGCACCGGACGTCGTCGTGGACTGCGTCCCGAGCAACTCGAGAATCTTTGTGCGATTGGCCAGGCCGGTCAGTGAGTCTTCGTAGGCAATGCGAAGAATCTTGTCTTCGCGCTGCATGAGGTTGACATGCATGACGTCCAAGGCGCGCAGCAGGTTTCCAACTTCGTCCTCGCCCCCGACTGGAACTCCCTTGATGAGATCCCCGTTGGCAATCGATTCGGCCACGCCGATGGCGCCCAGCACCGGCCTGACGATGCTTCGGGTCATGAATGCCGCCAAGGCCAGTCCTGCAAACAGCGCGCCCAGTGAAAGCGCAATCAGCAAGGTCTGGGCCTGCGTCTGCGCTTCCTGCAACTGCGCGAGATCTTCGCGCATCGTCTGGCGCTCCGTCGCCGCCACAGAAAGGCTCCCGCTCAGGAATTTATCCAGTGCCTTTTTCGTGAAGGCTTCGTAATGTTCCTGCGCGGCCGTAGGCCCACTGAGCTCGATCATTTCGACCGTCTCTCTAAAGCTGTCGTCATAGGCGCCGCGTAGCGAGTTCAGCGTCTTCAGCTGTTCGACGTCGTCCGGCGACTGCACGGTCTTCGCGATCTCCGCGACGGCATCGTCGGATGCCGCGAGCTCGGCGTCCATCTCGCCGTAAAGCTGCACGCGACGACTTCTTTCAGCGGTCAACAGGAGCTTGAACAGGTAATTGGCCGCAGCCTGCGCATGCTGATTGGCCTCCTGCGCCAAAAAAGCGCGCCGGGTTTGAATTTCAACAATGTTCCGGGTGACCGAGGCCAGCTCCATGAACCGGAAATACGATACGGCCGCAACGGTGAACAGCAGACCCAGCAAAAGTCCATACGAAATGGTCAGGCGCGAGCCAATTCGCATGGAAATCATGGGGGCCAGCCTCCCCCGTCTCTCGAAATAGCTGCGTGAATCCTACGTGACATGGCGTGCATCTCTATTTCGACCCTGGCCGGATCTGGGCGAATCTGGCTGAATCTAGCCGATGGGCGTCCATGCCGCCCAGCTTGGAGGTCGAAGCCCAATATCGGCTGGACCGGCAAAGCCGCACCTGGCGTGTCAAAGCACGCCAAGTCTTTGAAGCATTGCGAACCGGTACAAACCGGCATCCTAGGGATTCACATCGGCTTCGGGGTTCCGCCCATTTTGGTGCAGGTACCGGCTGGCACAAACTTGAAATCGGATGGATCGTTGTCCACCTTCGATTGCCCTGCGCAGGAGTGTTTGCTCTTGTTGCTGCCACAGTCGTTCTGCCCGGCCTTGGCGACGCCAAAGCACTTTTCCTTGGGTGTGTCGGCCGCATTTGCGGTCGTGGCGGCGGCCGCCAGACCCAGCACCATCAATCCTGCCATCGCAGAGTGAATCATCTTCTGTTGAGCTTGCATGAAGTTCTCCTCAAAAAAACGCTTGAACTCAAGGGGAAGGCGCCATCTTCAAAAATCTTTCAGCACCTGACGGGTGAGTCGGGCAAGTCGCAAATTCCTTACAAAAAATTTGTCCATCCGCTCTGAGGGTCGCATCGCTTCGCTCTGCCGCCGCGATCGACCTGCCATGAAATGTAGCAAGAGCGGCAATTCGAGCGCACAAGAATTTCTGAAACTGGACGCTGGAAAAGTCATTCCTTAGTCCCAAATACTGACAATCGCCGTCCTGAAACACGAAACCGCCGACGTCAATGCCAAACCGGGCTCCGGGCCAGGCATTCAACGCCGGCATTGTTTATTTCGCCTGACCGCCACCGCATACACTGTGCCGATGTCCATGCGGGCCCGGCAGAAAGCGCCCTGAACCTCCATCACACCATGTACGTCAGTCCTCCACCCGTCACCAAAGCCTTCATGCTCGCCTGCGTGGGCGTGTTCTGCCTGTTTGTCCTGGCTCCCCAGTTCGAGCCCTGGTTCATGCTGTGGCCGCTGCAAAGCGGGGGCTTCATGCCCTGGCAGCCGATTTCCTACGCCTTCCTGCATGGCAGCTTCACGCACCTGTTCTTCAACATGCTGGGTCTGTACATGTTCGGTTCGGAGCTGGAGCGCGTGTTCGGCCCCAAACGCTACCTCAACCTGCTGCTGGCCAGCACGCTGAGTGCAGCGGCGATCCAGCTGATCTTCACGATGCTGATCGGCTCGAACTCGCCCACCCTGGGTGCATCGGGCGCACTGTACGGCCTGCTGCTGTCCTTTGGCATGCTGTTCCCCGACCGCATCATCGTGCCGCTGATTCCGCCCATCCCCATGAAGGCCAAGTACTTCGTGGCCATCTTCGGCGGCCTGGAGCTGCTGCTGGGCTTGAACACGCAAAGCGGCGTCGCCCACTTTGCCCACCTGGGTGGCATGCTGGGCGCCTACCTGCTGATCCGCTACTGGCGCAACGCGCGCCGCCGCTGAAAAACTGCGGGCCGGCAGGGACTCATCGCCCTGCCAGCAAGCCTTCGCTCACATACGGGTAGCGCAGGCGCAGGCCCAGCTCCGCCTTCAGTCTGTGGTTCGACAAGCGGCGTGACTCGCTCATGAAGCTCAGTTGCACGTCCGACAGGCTGGATTGCGCCTGCAGGCGCGAAATGCGCGGTGGCCGCGCCTGGCCGCACAGGTCGGCGGCCAGATCGAAATAGTCGCCCATGCGCATGTCGGTGTCGTCGCAGACGTTCACGGCGCGCTGCGGCAAACCGCGCATCAAGGCCAGCACGCAGGCGCGTGCCAGGTCGTCGGCATGGATGTGGTTGGTGAACACATCGTCCTCGCGATTCAGCACCGGCGTGCCGCGCGCCAAGCGCTCGCGTGGGTGGCCGCCCGGACGATTCCATGCGTAGATGCCAGGCACGCGCAGCAGGCTGATGCAGGTCCCATGCTGGCGCCCGAACTGCCGCAGTTGACGTTCCGCATCGACACGCCGCCGCGCGCGGTCCGTCAGGGGTGCGACAGACCGGCATTCATCGACGAGTTCACCGCCAGCATCGCCGTACACACCCGAAGTACTTGCGTACACGATGTGGCGCGGCGCAGACCTGCGCGCTAGTGCCGCCAGCACATGACGCGTGCGTTGGTCCTGCGCACCCTGCGGCTGCGGCGGCGACAAGATCAACACCCGATCGGCCAGGCCTGCCAGACGGGACAGGCTGGCGGGCTGGTCCAGGTCGCCCAGCAAGGGCGTCGCGCCTGCGGCGCGCAACAGCGGCAGGCGCTGCGGCGATGAGGTCAGCGCCAGCACACGCCAATTGGGATTCAGGCAGCGCAGCACCCGCAGGCCCACGTCGCCGCAACCCACGATCAACAAGGACGAGCGAGGCATCAAGGCAAGGCTTTCAAAGGGCCGTCAAGAACGGCTCAGGCAAAATGGAGGGCAAAGTATCGTCCACATTCGAGCCATGAATTTCCAGATTACCGTTCAACCCAGCGGCGCCTCTTTTTCCGTCGAGCGCGATGAAACCCTGCTGAGCGCCGCCATCCGTCAAGGCGTGGCCCTCCCCTACGGCTGCAAAGACGGCGCCTGCGGCTCGTGCAAGAGCAAGCTCCTGGAAGGCCGCGTGATCCATGGCGCCCATCAGCCCAAGACCCTCAGCGAGGCCGAGGAAGCAGCCGGCATGGTGCTGACCTGCTGCGCCACGCCGCAGACCGATTGCGTGCTGGAGGCGCGCACGGTGCCCGGCGCCGGCCTGTTCCCCATCCTGAAGCTGCCCAGCCGCGTGATCGGCATCGAGCGGCCCGCCGGCGACGTGGCCGTGGTCAGGCTGCAGCTGCCGGCCAACCAGAGCTTCCAGTTCCACGCCGGCCAGTACGTCGAATTCATCCTGCGCGACGGCGCCCGCCGCAGCTACTCGATGGCCAACAGCCCGGCGAACCTGGGCACACCACCTGCCGTCGAGCTGCACATCCGTCACATGCCCGGCGGCAAGTTCACCGACCACGTGTTCGGTGCGCTGAAGGAAAAAGACATCCTGCGCATGGAAGGTCCGTTCGGCAGCTTCTTCCTGCGCGAGGACAGCGACAAGCCCATCGTGCTGCTGGCCAGCGGCACCGGATTCGCGCCGATCAAGGCCATCCTCGAGCAGATGGAGCAGCAAGGCATCACCCGGCCCACCACCCTGTACTGGGGCTGCCGCAGCCGCGCCGATCTCTACCTGCACGATTGGGCCCTGCAGGCCGCCGTCCGCATACCCACCCTGCGCTACGTGCCCGTGCTGTCCGAACCCAAGCCGGAAGACGGCTGGACCGGCCGCGTGGGCCTGGTCCACCAGGCCGTGATGGCCGACCTGCCAGACCTCTCCAGCCACCAGGTCTATGCCTGCGGCGCGCCCATCATGGTCGATTCGGCGCAGACCGACTTCGTCGCGCGCTGCCAATTGCCTGCCGAGGAGTTCTACGCCGATTCGTTCACCAGCGAAGCGGACAAGCATGCTGGCGTAGCCTGACGCCTGACCTGACCACCCCATTTTTTGTTTCGAGCCCGGAATGAAATACTTCAGCCCCCCCTACATCAGCGCAGCCCAGTTCGAGGACCATCTGCGCGAGCAGGGGCATGCCGTGATGGCGCCTGAAAGCCTGCGGCAATGGGCCCGGTGCGGCGCCACCGAGCTGGCTGCGCTCACACCCTTCTGGCAAGACCTGCCCGTGGACCAGCATTTGCGCGATGGCGGCCGCTACCGCTTCCGCCGGCACGGCAGCTTCGTGGTCGACGCCAGCGCGCAGACGCCGCTGCAAATGATGCCGCACCGCGCGCACTGGCAGCCGCTGGACTACAACGCGCTGCACGGCGGCATCGAGCGCTGGTTCCAACCCCTGGCGCCCGAGTTGCTGGCCCTGCCGGCCTGGCGGCAACTGCTGCTCGCGCTCGCGGCCACCGCCAGCCGCCTCAAGGGCGAACAGCCCTGGTTCATCGAGGCGCACCAGTTCCGCATCGACACGACCGACGGCATCGGCCGGCCCACGCCCGAAGGCGCGCACCGCGACGGCGTGGACTTCGTGGCCGTGTTCCTGGTGTCGCGCGAGGGTATCAAGGGCGGCGAGTCGCGCGTGTTCGAAGCCGACGGCCCGCGCGGCCAGCGCTTCACCATGACCGAGCCCTGGACGCTGCTGATGCTGGACGACGAGCGCGTGATCCACGAAACCACGCCCATCCAGCCCCAGGCCGAGCACGGCCATCGCGACACGCTGGTCATCACCTTGCGGCGCCGCGGCTTCCTGAATCCGTGAATTTTGCAGCCCCATGCGCGACATGCATGGGGCAATGCGCAATTCCTGACTCGCGGCCCTTGGGCTCGGCAGCACCGCCCACTACACTGGGAGTCCTTGCCAACCACAAGCTGGCAGGTCTTTCGTCGCGGACGCCGCCGCCCTCCGATGCGCAGCGTCCACCTCTTCAGCATCACAAGTGCAAAGTGAGTTCCATGAACGCTCCTCTCGACCTGGCACGCGCCCTTCAGGCCGCCCCCGCATCGTCCATCCCCTCTTCCCTGTTCGGTCTGCCCAATCAAGCACCCCATGAGCGCGTGCTGCTGGCCGCCGACGAGCAAACCGGCCTGAAGGCGATTCTGGCGGTGCACAACACGGCACGCGGCCCGGCTTTCGGCGGCTGCCGCTTCTGGTCGTACGACAACGAGCTGTCGGCCCTGAACGACGCCCTGCGCCTGGCGCAAGGCATGAGCCTCAAGAACGCACTGGCCAACCTGCCCTTCGGCGGCGGCAAGGCCGTCCTGATCAAGCCCGCAGGCGACTTCGACCGCGCCGCGCTGTTCGCCGCCTTCGGCCGCGCCGTGGCCTCGCTGGACGGCGCCTACATCACCGCGGAAGACGTCGGTACCACCACGGCCGACATGCGCGTCGTGCAGCAGCAGACCGCTTTCGTCAGCGGCATCCCGCGCGAAGGCGCCTTCGGCGGCGACCCCAGCCCCAAGACCGCCTGGGGCGTGTTCGTCAGCATCGAAGCCGGCGTGCGCCTGCACCTGAAGCGCGAGTCACTGGACGGCGTGCGCGTGGCTCTGCAAGGCCTGGGCTCGGTGGGTTGGCATCTGGCCGAATTCCTGCACAAGGCCGGCGCCAAGCTGGTGGTGGCCGATGTCGACGCCGCCAAGGTGGCTCGCGCCCAAGGGATGTTCGGCGCGCAAGCCGTCGGTATCCATGAGATCCTGGCCGCCGACGTCGACGTGCTGGCTCCCTGCGCCCTGGGCGCAGTGCTGAACGCCCAGAGCATCCCGCAGCTGCGCGCACAACTCGTCGCCGGCGCCGCCAACAACCAGTTGGCCACCGTCGAAGACGGCGACACCCTGCACCAGCGCGGCATCATCTACCTGCCCGACTACCTGGTGAATGCCGGCGGCATCATCAGCGTGGCGCGCGAATTCCGCAATGAAGGCGAAGAGTCGGCCGTGATGGCCGAAGTCACGCTGATCCGCGACCGCGTGGCCGAGTTGCTGGACCGCGTGCGCGTCAACGGCAACACGCCGGCCCGCGAAGCCGACGCCTGGGCCCGTTCCAAGCTGGTCAAGGCCTGACGGATACGGGGACTGCCTGTCCCCACTTGAAGAGAAGGCTGACTCCGTGATGGGGTCGGCCTTTTTTCTTTACGGCTGGCCGTCGACCAGCCTCACCTTGACGCTGCGCCCCTTGACGCGCCCACTGTTCAACTTGCGGACCGCGTCCGCGGCGATGGCGCGTTCCACCGCCACATAGGTCGAGAACTCGTTGACATTGATCTTGCCGACCTGCTCCTTGCGGTAGCCGCAGTCGCCGGTGAGTGCGCCCAGCACGTCGCCAGCGCGGATTTTTTCCTTGCGGCCGCCGACGATCTGCAAGGTCACCATGGGTGGCTGCAGCGGCCCCTGGCCCGACGGCTTGAGTTCCGCCAGCGGATGCCACTCCGACTCACGGCCCTGCATCTGCTCGATGCGGCCCACGCTGCCCATGTCGTCGAGCGCGGCAAGATTGAACACCAGCCCTTCGGCTTCGCCGCGGCCGGTGCGGCCGATGCGGTGGATGTGCACCTCGGGGTCGGGCGTCATGTCCACGTTGATGACGGCTTCCAGGTTGGCGATGTCCAGGCCGCGGGCCGCCACGTCGGTGGCCACCAGCACGGAGCAACTGCGGTTGGCGAACTGCACCAGCACCTGGTCGCGCTCGCGTTGTTCCAGCTCGCCGTACAGCGCCAGCGCGCTGAAACCCTGCGCCTGCAGCACCGCCACCAGGTCGCGACACTGCTGCTTGGTGTTGCAGAAGGCCAGCGTGCGCTCGGGTCGGAAGTGGTCGAGGATTTGCGACACCGTGTGCAGGCGCTGCGACTCGTCGACCTCGTACCAGCGCTGCACGATCTTGCCTTCCTCGTGCTGGGCCTCTACCGCGATCTGCTGCGGGCTCTTCATGAACTGCTGCGCGAGCTTGGCGATGCCGTCGGGGTAGGTGGCCGAGAACAGCAAGGTCTGCCGCTGCGTCGGGCACTGCCTGACCACGGCGGCGATGTCGTCGAAAAAGCCCATGTCCAGCATGCGATCGGCCTCGTCCAACACCAGCGTGTTGAGCGCCTCGAGACTCAGACTGCCGCGCTCCAGGTGGTCCATGATGCGGCCCGGCGTGCCGACCACGATGTGTGCGCCATGCTCCAGGCTGGCCGTCTGTCCGCGCAGGGCCACGCCGCCGCACAAGGTCACGACCTTGATGTTGTCCTCGGCTCGCGCCAGGCGCCGCATCTCGAGGGTGACCTGGTCGGCCAGTTCGCGCGTCGGGCACAGCACCAGCGACTGCACCGCAAAGCGGCGCGGGTTCAGGTTGGCCAGCAAGGCCAGGCCGAAGGCGGCGGTCTTGCCGCTGCCCGTCTTGGCCTGCGCGATCAGATCCTTGCCCAGCAGGGCCGCCGGCAGGCTTGCAGCCTGGATGGGCGTCATCTGGGCGTAACCCAGGCTGGCCAGATTGGCCAGCATCTGGGGTGAAAGCGGCAGGGTCGAGAAGTCTGTGTTCGGGTGGGATGAATTCGTCGTCATGGGCACATTGTCCCCTTAACGCGCATTCAATCGATCACTCGCCCAGATAAGCCGCCCTGACCTTGGGATCGTTGAGCAAGTCCTTGCCCTCGCCAGTCATGGTCACCAGGCCCGACTCCATCACGTAGCCGCGGTTGGCAATCGCCAGCGCCCGGCTGG
>Ga0213872_10000123_pt1 | contig 73253 bp, 55 predicted proteins | sample VelepicomBERX_R2_FD_160071 | JGI IMG/M metagenome (GOLD analysis project Ga0213872, IMG submission 160071) | Rhizosphere microbial communities from Vellozia epidendroides in rupestrian grasslands, the National Park of Serra do Cipo, Brazil - RX_R2 | ecosystem: Host-associated > Plants > Roots >... | reverse complement strand
CCGCTATAGTTACGGCCGCCGTTCACCGGGGCTTCAGTTCAAAGCTTCGCCTTGCGGCTAACCTCTCCCTTTAACCTTCCGGCACCGGGCAGGCGTCAGCCCCTATACGTCGTTTTTGACTTTGCAGAGACCTGTGTTTTTGTTAAACAGTCGCCTGACGCGTTTCACTGCGGCCCACCCGAAAGTGGGCACCCCTTCTCCCGAAGTTACGGGGTCAATTTGCCTAGTTCCTTCGCAGCTCCATCACCCGAGCGCCTTAGAATACTCATCTCGTCCACCTGTGTCGGTTTGTGGTACGGGTACGGAAACTCTCCTTAGAGGCTTTTCCTGGCACACGACCCGGCGGATTTGCCTCTCCGGATCTCGCTTGCGCGGTGCGTCCCCCCTTCGGTCTTGATCGAATTTCCATAGTCACGGAATATTAACCGTGTGTCCATCAGCTACGCCTTTCGGCCTCACCTTAGGCCCCGACTAACCCTGAGCGGATTAACCTTTCTCAGGAATCCTTAGACTTTCGGCGGCCAGGGTTCTCACCTGGCTTTTCGCTACTTATGCTGGCAGAGTCACTTCCTAGCAATCCAGCACTCCTCTCGGTATACCTTCGTCTCACTAGGAACGCTCTCCTACCACTCCATTGAGTCCATAACTTCGGTGTCATGCTTGAGCCCCGTTGGATTGTCGGTACCGAATCCCTCGACCAGTGAGCTATTACGCTTTCTTTAAAGGATGGCTGCTTCTAAGCCAACCTCCTGGCTGTCTGAGGAACTCGACTTCCTTTCCCACTTAGCATGTACTTGGGGACCTTAGTTGATGGTCTGGGCTCTTTCCCTTTCGACAATCAAGCTTAGCCCTGACTGTCTGACTCCCGTATTACTCGTTCTTGGCATTCGCAGTTTGGCTGAATTCGGTAACCTGGAAAGGCCCCTAGTTCAATCAGTTCTCTACCACCAAGACGGACCATACGAGGCTAGCCCTAAAGCTATTTCGGAGAGAACGAGCTATCACGGAATTTGATTAGCCTTTCACCCCTACCCTCAGCTCATCCAAGCTGTTTTCAACCAACACTGGTTCGGACCTCCATCCGCTGTTACACGGATTTCATCCTGGCCAAGGGTAGATCATCCCGCTTCGCGTCTAATCCCAGCGACTACACGCCCTATTCAGACTCGCTTTCGCTGCGGCTCGCTTTCGCTTAACCTTGCCACTGAGACTAACTAGCCAGCTCATTATTCAATAGGCACGAGGTCAGACATTGCCTTGCGGCCATAGTCCTCCCACTGCTTGTAAGCATGCGGTTTCAGGTACTATTTCACTCCCCTCACAGGGGTTCTTTTCACCTTTCCCTCACGGTACTAGTTCACTATCGGTCGCAAGTGAGTATTTAGCCTTGCCGGATGGTCCCGGCTGATTCCCGCAGGGTTTCCCGTGTCCCGCGGTACTTAGGAGCCACTCGAAGCTAAGATTGCATTTTCAGATACGGGGCTGTCACCCTCTCTGGCCGGCCTTTCCAAACCGTTCTCTTAACACTCTCTTATAACCTCTTTAGAATAAGAACCGCTTCGAGGTCGTTCTTGAGTCTTCGGCTCGCTGATAATTCGCGGCCTCATCCCCTCCCCAATTCGATTCTTATTCTTTGTGGTCCTGCAACCCCGCACTCTCCTTTCGAATCGCGCGGTTTAGGCTCTTCCGAGTTCGCTCGCCACTACTATCGGAATCACTGTTGTTTTCTTCTCCTAGGGGTACTGAGATGGTTCACTTCCCCCCGTTCGCTCCAGCCAACTATGGATTCATCAACTGGTAAGCCTGTTGCCAGGCTTGGGTTTCCCCATTCGGAAATCCCCGGATAATAGATTGCTTGCATCTCCCCGAGGCTTATCGCAGCTAGCCACGTCCTTCTTCGCCTACTTGCGCCAAGGCATCCACACGCATGCTCTTAGTAGCTTGACCATAAAATTTACTACTACGCTTAAGTATTCTCTTTCCACCTCGGCTCTACCTGCGAAGGTTCCCCCTCCGCTTTTCAGCCGGGCGGCGCCGCTGTCACATAGCTTTGTCAGAGTCTTCGTCTCGCTGAGAAACGCGTACTCATCTGTCAGAATCTTCATCTCGCTGAGAGACGCCGACTCATCCTTTTTTCGTGACAGCTTTTGCAACTTGTGTTGCCCGTCAATAACTATTCTGTTTTCAAAGAACATCCTCATTACGAGGAGCACCAAAATTCAGCTTTTCAGCCAAACCCCAGAAATCTGGCACCGGGACAGTTATCCCGATGATTGATTTCTGGCTTTTAGCTTTTCTTGCAGATTAGCTTCGGGTCCGCTGTTTTTGATACATCGAGGAGCCCGAACGATTCACCGCAGTTCGCCTCGCTTCGATCTTTTTTGAGCCTGCGTCTTGTCTTGCTTATGACGCCAACTCATCGATCAAGCTGTATTGGCTTCGCGGTTTGAGGAGGTTACTGCTTCGCTATCACAGCCGAGCTTTCAGAACGTCAACTTCTCTCGTTCTTACCGGCCCGTTGTCCTCGCTTATCGCTGCCCAACGATTGTTAGGTTAGCAACCGTTTCATCAAATCGTCAAGCATTCGAAGCAGCTTTTACGGATTTTTTTTCGCGGTCTGAAGAACCCTGTTCCCGGGGAACGACAGACAGGTCAATGCAGAAGCGCTCTCATCTGACTAAAAGGAATGGCACCGTAGAAGTTGGCAAGATCCGGAACGAATGGCTGCAGCCGTACTCTGCTTGCAGCCTCGACTCGACCCACGCGCTCAAGTGAGGCCGCCAACATGGCACGGGCAGCCAGATCCGCACCGCCGGACCTGTTAAGCAATTCTTGCCAGGCCTGAACCGCGTCCGAATAGTAGCCAAACAGAAAATACCCGTAAGCGGCGTGAATCTCGTTACTGTGCATGTCATTGCCTGCAGCGGGCACCCTATTCACGCGCTTCAGCCAGGCCGCAGGAGTTTGCGGTCTCTCGCTGAGCAGCCCCGCCAAGCTCGAGAACTCCGATGTGCCGGCCTGTTGCGCGGCAACCGCGGCGTTGCGCGCAGTTGGGAAATCGCCGGCGGCCGCTGCCCACAAAGCCGCTTCACTTAGCGCCAAAGATCGGACGCCCCGATTTTGGAACTGGCCTTCCTGCACAGCGCGGATAGCGTTTCGGGTGTCGCCAGCGTGGGCCAGCCACGATGCATGAAAGAGAGTCCTCAGGTCGGGATTCGGCACAGACGCAAGAAACTGATCGAAGAGCGAGTTCGCACGAGAACGGTCGCCTTCGAGCAGGACGCAGAACGAGAGCTGGGCCTGAACTCCCGGATTGGCATCAATCTCCAACAGCACCTTCTCGGCTTCCCGGAAACGACGCGTCTCGATCAGTCCCTGCGCATACTGTTGCCGGACGTGGACGTTTCCTGGGCTAATCCCGAGAGCTCGTTCAATGAGCTGATCACCGCCACGGGCATTCCCTTCCAGATAGCGCGCAGATGCCAGCGCGGTGAGTTCGGCCACGTCGTTGGGGGCAACTTCGAGTACCGCTTCGACCACCCGCATCTGCTGGGCCATTGGAGCGTGCAAAACGCGAAGGCGGAGCGCTGTGAACCGCGCCCGATCAAGCGGCGTAAACGAGGCTGAGCGGGCTTGGGCCTCTTCGAGGATAGGGGCAATCGCCTGCTGTCCTGCGGACGCCGTTGCATTCAGAAGAGCGATATAGGCCAATCCAAAATCGGGGTCGGCATTCAGACATTGATGCAGAAGCTCGACCCGGGTGCGCGCATCCTGCGTTTGCATCGCTTGAGCGAACCACTGAACTGCACGGATGTTTTGCGTCGGAAATACGGTTGCATGCGCGTCCAGGCGCTTGGCCAGCTCATTCATTAGCGGAACGATAGCGTTGACCGATGGAGCTTCGAGCGTCAGAACGCGCCGGTTCTGCTGGGTGGCGCCGTCCGTCGACGTCGCAGTAAGTTGGAGCCGGGCCTGATGGACGTGGAGCGTCATGCGAAGCACCTCTGCTGCTCCGCCTTGCAAAGCGGCAGATTCGCTGTCAGCAAGAAAAGGCACCGCCTCCCTGGCTGGAGAGAGATCCTGCTCGAGGATGATTGGCGCCGCCGCGCCCAGCCATTTTGAAGTGGAATCTTCTATCAGAACGTTTGCAGGCAAAATCGCCATCCGCCGAACAGAACGCTGCTCACGTTGACTACAGCTCACGAGAAAGCACAGAGATAACACGATGAGAGCACGAGATTTAGGTCGCAGGCGGATCCTCTATAGCGGCTTCGGATTTTCCGCAAGAAGCTGTACGAAAGCCGGATCGGTCTTCATTGCCGCGAACTCCGGAATCTCTGGAATTTTGCTGCGGTCCTTCACGCCTTCCTCCAGCGCCTTACGCAAATAGATTAACGCGCGGTCCTTGGCACCCGATTTGGCATATACCTTAGCAAGGTACAGGTGGAAGGTAGCGAGCTCCTGGACAGTGCGCTCCTGCATGATGGTGCCGAAGGTACCACGGTGCTCGAATACATCGGGATCCAGCTTGAGAGCGTCTTCGTAATACTCGGACGCACGCTTGTAATCCCGCCGTGCAAAATACGCCGAACCGAGGTTCGAATAGACAGAAGCGTTGTTGTTATTCGAATAGCGCAGGGCACGCTTGTAGTAACTGATAGCCCGGCGGTAACTCTTCTCGGCGTAGTAGATCGTGCCCAGGTTGTTTATCGCCTCCGCGTACTTCGGATCAAGCTTGATCGAGTGTTCGTAATTCTTCTTCGCCAGGTCGAACTGGAGAAGCTGGTGGAATGCAATACCGATCTTGTTTGCAACCACCGCTGAATCAGGACACTCGCGATACTTGTCGATGGCTTCACGATACATTTTGCGAGCCATGTAAATGTCGCCGCGCAACTCCGGAGTAAGGGGAGCCGGTTTCGGCGCCACCACAGAGGGATGCGTAGCCGACGCGCGGAGCGAAGTGGAGTCAATGGGCGGCGGGGTTTGCGGGCCGGTTTGCTGACCGGGAATCAGCGTCGCAGGCAGCAGAAAAACGGTAGAGAACGCGAGACGGATGACGGAAAAAGAGACCATGGCGATCCCCCTTTCCTCCCTACTATATACCCGTTAAGGCGAGATGAGCGGAACCAAAAGCTAGTGGAAAATATTCTTCAGTTTGTCGAAGAAGCCCTTCTTCTTTGGCGGATTGGCGTTCGGGGACTGGGTCCCCTGACCAGGCAATCCGTTCGCGGCAGGTGCCGTAGCTACCTGAGTTGGAATGTTCGGGGCCGGGGGCAGCGCGCGACCGCCATTTCCCGAAGTTGAGGGCGAAGCGTCCCAGCCGGCAATTTCGGTGGAACCACCTTGATGCAACGGGCAGAACTGAGTAGGCTGCGTGCCAAGAAGGTAATATTCCGTTTCCGCGTGCGGGCACGCGCTGGTGGCGAGCATTCCACTATCAGGATCGATCTGAGCACTCACCACCCCTTCGGGAACCGCGAAATCGGTGACGTCACGATACGCGCGGTGCTGGTGCGCGCGCTTCATAAAATCCGTCCAGATAGGAAGCGCGGCCTTTGCACCTTCCATCTTGATGTCCTGGTAGTCATCGAGCCCCACCCAAACAATGCAGAGCAGTTTGGAGGTGAATCCGGCGAACCATGCATCGTGCGAGGTGCCGGTTTTTCCGGCCGCGGGCAGGGCAAAACCACGAGCGCGTACGCCGGCCCCGGTGCCGCTGCGAAGCACTTCCTCCATCAGGCTCACCATAAGGAAGTTAATGCGCGGATCCAGAAGCTTCTTGGTTTCAGGCTGCGAGGACCAGAGGTCCGCACCGGACTTATCGACGATATGCGCGATCAGCCGCGGTTCGACCTCGATACCGTTGTTGGCAAAGATCGTGTAAGCGGCTGCCATTTCCATCGGCGTCACATCGTACGACCCGAGAGCCATCGCAGGCGTGGCGCGTATGTCTTCCAGTCCGGCCTTGTGGGCAAGTTGAGCAACGGCACCATACCCCGTCTGCTCTGCCACTTCGACGGCGGGGACGTTAAGGGAGCGCGCAAACGCAGTACGCAGCGTGATATTTCCGGCCCATTCTCCGTGATGGAAATCGACAGGCTCATAGGGCTTCCCATCAAACATGAAAGTCCGCGGTTCGTCCTCAAACATGGTGGAAGCGGTGATCGGATTCGGCTGGTCAAACAGCCCGGTGTTCAAAGCCGCAGCATAAACAAACGGTTTGAAAATACTGCCCGAGGGGCGTTTGGCGACTGCGTGATTCAGCTGGCTCAGCCCGTAGTTCTTGCCGCCAATCAGCGCTTTGACCTCGCCGGTGTGAGGATCGAGACAGATAAGTGCAACCTGGGGATCTTCGAGCGGCCCGCCCTGCTTTTTGTGGCGTTTGGCGATGATGGCGTCAACCTCTTGCAGGCCGGCGGAAACTGCCTCCATAGCATCGCGCTGCAGATCGGGATCGATCGTGGTGTAGATCTTCGAACCGGAATCCTGGAAGTTGTGATCCTCGAAATCCTCACTCAGTTGCTCGTTGACGAGATCGACGAAATAAGGTGCGTCAGCCGACTCAGCGCCCTGCTTAGCGATCACCAGCGGCGCCGCAACCGCAGCTTCGTACTGCGATTGTGAGAGGTAGCCGTTGTCCAGCATTGCCTTAAGCACAACGTTGCGGCGAGCCTTGGCTCTCTCCGGCCAGCGCACCGGGTTCCGATAGCTGGGTTCCTGAATGAGCCCCGCCAGCGTCGCTGCTTCGGGAACCGTCAGCTGTCGGATATCCTTGCCGAAGTACGCCTGTGATGCTTCACCGAATCCGCGAATTGCAAACGAGCCGCGGCGCCCAAGATCCACCTGATTGGCGTAATATTCAAAAATCTTTTCCTTGGTCAGCTTGCGCTCCAGGTGGATCGTGATCAACACCTCGTCGAACTTTCGGGTGTACGTCTTGCGGCTATCAAGCCACAGGTTGCGTGCAAGCTGCTGGGTCAGGGTCGAGGCGCCTTGTGCGTTGCGGTGCTCTTTCAGGTCTACAAGCATTGCCTTCACAACGCGGATAGGATCGACGCCCGAATGCTGGAAAAACCGTTTGTCCTCAATAGAAATCACCGCCTGAACCAGAACGGGAGGGATATCTTCATAACGGACCAGCCGCCGCTTCTCGCGATTCTTATCGAAGAGCGCGCTAAGCAATTGCGGCTCGAGCGTGTACTGAGTGCGTGGCGTGTTGTCGCTCAGTGCGATGATCGATGAAATTTTTCCGTCTTCAAAACGGATAACCCCGGCCTCGGCCTTGCTGTTAGAACGATCGCCGGGAAAGATCTCAATCGCATCAGGCCTGAGGTGGAACCAGCCGATGGGATTGGTGCGGGCGTCTTCGCCGTAGCCGCTCTCACGCAGCCGTCCGGCGAACTCCAGAGGCGTTCCCGGGTCGCCGACACCAACCACTTGCGGCGCGGCGTATAAGAGAGAAGACTTCGGGAACGGCCCTTGCGCGAGCTTCTCATCAGTCAGCCGGGCGAACTTCGCGTAGTAGACGGAAAAGATAATCACGACAATAGCGATTGCCGCGACCCCGCCGATTAACAGGAAATTGCGAATTTGATGACTGGATAGAGGGAAAGATTTGCCGGCAGAGGCCGACTTCCCCGGAAGTTTAATGCGTACAGGCAAACGAATAGCCTAAAAGATTGGTTTGGCGCTCTACCCCTAGGACGCGAAATACTGCCGCCGGTTACTCCCGGGTGCGTTGATACGATTCTAACTCTTTCCAGATATTGTCGTCATGCGGCTGCCAGTCATCCGCTTGATGACCCGTAATTTGCAGTGCTTCGATACTGAGCGTGCCATGACCGTACGGGCAAATCCATTCGGTCCGCGGCCGGCCCACAACCACGTGTCCCCAGGAGCCACGGTTGATCGGCATAATCAGGCACCTCAGACAGGTGCGGCAACGACGCCGTTGATCCCAAATGATGGCAAACAACAAGCCAGCACCCACCAGCCAGACACCCATCGTCAGGAATGTGAAAAGCAAGTCGTGGAGGAATAGCGGAGGCGGAGGCCCGAATCCCGGAAGGAGCGGAGGTGGAGTAGGATACAGAGCGACGAGAGCGGTCTGCAAAGCGAGCACGGCACCGGCGCCGGCCACAAGCTTGGCGGCGAAGTAGAGCCAGTACCTCATTATCCTAATTAGACTCTTTTCGAAACGCCCGGGGTTCCGCCACCCGGCTAGTAGCTTTGCAGGTCCGGCTAGCTGCGAACCAGGTTTTTGGCCAGGAACAGCAGGTTCGCCGGGCGTTCAGCCAGACGGCGCATAAAGTACGGATACCAGGCGTCACCGTAAGGTACGTAGAGCCGTAAGCGAAAGTTCCTGGAAACGAGCTCGCGCTGCAGATCGCGCCGGATCCCGAAGAGCATTTGGAATTCGAAACGGTCAGCCCCGACCTTATGTTCTTCTACGTGCCGGATCGCTTCGCGAATCATGGTCTCATCGTGGCTCGCAATGGCAGGATAGGTGCCCTCAGAAAGCAGGAACTTCATCAATTTCAGGTAGTTGGCATCCACCTCTGGCTTTCGTGGAAAGGCAACGCCTGGCGGCTCGTGGTAGGCTCCTTTGCAGAGCCGGACGGGAATTCCTCGTTGCGAGAGCCTGCGGACATCAGCCTCGCTGCGGTATAGATATGCCTGAATCACGGCGCGCACACGGCCTCCGAAACGCTCATGCATTTCCATGACGATCTCGAGCGTTCGATCCGTGTACTCGCTTGATTCCATGTCGACTTCCACGCGGCTATTCATTGCCTGCGCACGTTTTGCCAGAGCAAACACATTCGCCCGGCAGACAGCTTCCGATAGGTCTAGCCCAAACTGCGTGAGCTTGATAGATACCGTTGCCGGCAGCCCGGCATTCTCGATTTCATCCAGCGCGGAGAGGTACGAGTCGCGCGAATGAGCCGCATCCTCCAGCGAGTGCACATTTTCGCCAAGAAAGTCCAGGGTGGCCCAAATGTGCTCACCGGAAAGCGCTTTGAGAACCCGAACGCCTTCGGCCAGACTTTGGCCCGCGACGAAACGCGAAGTGAGATTCCGCGAGACCTTCGAGTTCTCCATCCAGTGTCGAAGCCAGCTTTGTTCGGATAGGTACAGAAGAGTACGGCGCAGCATTTAGTTTGTTCACCGCCGGGCGCCCGACGGTAGTCTTCACTTGGCCGTGGTGTTGCGTTTGGCCTAAACCAATATAGCGGCTGTGCCATTTGGAACGAGATATCCCTCAGCGTAGACGGCGCGCCAAGCCCGCCGCCAGGCCGTGCAGATCCTTCAGGTAAAGACGGCGTGACTGGTGAGCGCCAGGCCGGTTCCTAACAGGGCCCCGACGAGAACATCGCTCAGGAAGTGCATGCCGAGCAGGATGCGCGAGATGGCAATGCTCAGCGCACAAAAGAGAAGCGCGGGAAGAATGACGGGATAGAACTCGCTGAGCGAAATGGCAACGGCAAACGCCGTGATCGTATGGCCGGACGGAAAAGAGAACTGGTCAGGGGGCAGCAGCGTGGCCCAGACATGTGGCTCGATCTCGCACGGCCTCCGGCGCCCCGACAGCTTCTTGAGAGACATAAAGATGCCGATGCCGACCAACGCCGCCGAACCCGCCGAAGCTATGGCTGTGAGGCGCGCGTCGCCACCAAACAGCAGTACCAGCAGACCGGCGATGTACCAGATCCATCCATCTCCGGCGCGGGTCGCTGCGATAGCCCATAACCGGATCCATCGGGGTGCAGGCCACTTGTTGACCTTGTGCATCAGTTTATGGTCGCGGGTGGCAATGAAGTGCAGCATGCTTTGGTGGGCCGTCATAGCCGGGCCCCCGTGTGATGACATTTTACGAAATGGAGCATTTGTTTGCGCTGCGCTCTGACTCCTTTCTAAAGTCGCAGGAGTTACAGCACGGTGACAGGTTTGCGAAACATTGATGAAGTCGTCAGTTTTCAGTGTTTTCCTGCCGGGGTTCGTTTTGCGGGGCCTAGAAGACCAGTAGGATAAAGGATTGAAAACCAAGCCAACGCAAGCCGGGTCGACGCTGGATTTCGTGTACTTCGACGCAGGCGGCGGTCATCGCAGCGCGGCGATCGCATTACAGTCTGTTATCGCCTCAGCAGGTTATCCATGGGACATCCGCCTGGTCAACCTGCAAGAGGTTCTCGATTCGCTGGATATTTTCCGCAAGCTGACCGGCTTCCGCCTGCAAGATCTTTACAATCTTCTTCTGGCGAAGGGATGGACCCTCGGCTCTGCTTCCCTGCTGGCTGGAATGCACGCCGTGATCAGGGTCTTCCACCCGGCGCAGGTGAAGCTTTTGAGCGCTTTCTGGAAAGAGCGGCAGCCGGATATGGTTGTCTCACTCGTGCCGAACTTTAATCGCGCTTTGTACCAAAGCATCCAACGCGCGATTCCAGGGGTTCCGCTCGTCACCATCCTGACGGATTTGGCCGATTATCCGCCGCACTTCTGGATAGAGCGGCAACCGCAATATCTGATCTGCGGAACGGAGCGCGCTGTCGAACAAGCGAAGGCAATGGGCCACGACGAGGCATATATCTTTCGGACCAGCGGCATGATTCTGCGACCTCAATTCTATGAGCCGCTCGAACAAACCGTCGCCGAGGAACGAAAACAGCTCGGTTTAGACCCCACAAAAGCCACCGGCCTTGTGCTGTTTGGCGGCGAGGGCTCGGATGCGATGTATCCCATCGCGAAACGGCTTGGAAACGGTCCAATCGATCTGCAGCTAATCCTGATCTGTGGCCGCAATGCCAAGCTCCAAAAGAGATTGGGTGAGTTGAGAACCAGAAATAAGCTCCTGGTGGAAGGGTTCACGAAAAGAATTCCTTATTACATGCGCCTGGCCGATTTTTTCATCGGCAAGCCGGGCCCCGGCAGCGTTTCAGAGGCGCTACAGATGCGGTTGCCCGTAATCGTGGAGCGCAATGCCTGGACCTTACCGCAGGAGCGATACAACGCTGACTGGATCCGCGAAAAACGCGTCGGGATGGTGCTCGATCACTTCCACGGCATCGAGGACGCTGTTCGGGAACTCTTATCAGGCGGGCGGCTTCCAGCGATGAAGGGCCGAATCGCCGAGATGAACAATCGCGCCGTCTTCGAAATTCCGAAAATTCTGGACGAGGTGTTCCGGAAAGAGTATCCCAACACTATGCCGGAACTTCCGGCCAGGCATGTTTCGGATATCGCCGGCTGAGCTCGCGCCGCACCTGCGGGTATAGGTTCTTCCAGAAGCTGACGAGGTCCGTCGTTACCTGCACCGGTCGCTGATTCGGTGCCAGGAGGTGGACAACCAGCGGCACTGAACCCCGCGCAACCGACGGCGTCTCGCGCATGCCGAAGAAATCCTGCAAACGCGAGGCGACCGACGGCGGGCGATCCTCGTGATACTCGATTCTGGCGTGGCGGCCACTCGGAAGTTGGATGAACAGCGGCGCCACTTCATCGATGAGCCGCATCGGCAACCTGGCCCGCAGAAGGCGCAGAAAACCTCCATTTGAGGCAGCGGAGCGCAATTCCGCAAAGCTGGCGAGTCCTACTGCCATTTCGGCGACAGTGGATGCCAGCAAATTGTCGGGAACACTCACGCCCGCCTCACGGGCAGCGAAGTGGACACGGCTTAGGAATCCGTTCAGCTCCTGCCTGCCGACAAAACGCTCTATACCGCTTTCCAGGACTTTCTCGGCAAGCAACTTCGAAGCGGCTAAAGCGTCTGTGGGTGCGCTTCGCGACTCGTCTATCGTGAGTTGGTCGTACACGATGGAATTGAGTTGTTCGACGCGCTCGCTTTCGCGGTTCCAGACCATCTCTTCCCGCGCACTGACGCGCTCGGGGAAAAGATCCAGCAGCCAGTCGGGTTCAATTGGCGCCGCCAGCCGAACCAGAGGCGCGGATTGAGCGCTCCGATCATCGATTTCGATGGCAGCGAGAAAGTTGCCATGAACGTGGCTGGCGCGGTCCAGCTTCGCGGAACCGCCGCTCGCCAGCAGCAGCGTATCTCCCCGCTTGCGCGCGACGCGATCGGGGAAGGCGGATAACAGAGCCTTCTCGAGGGCACTTGAATCCGCTGCCGTACGTCGCGGCGCTTCGACCGCGTCGGACAGTTGACCAGCCAGGCGATTGGTCGTGTATGAAAGATCCGCCCCAAGCAGAGCATCAATGTCGGACGCCGAAGTCAAGCGCGTGCCTTCGTCAAGGCGGTAGCGGCCTTCGGATAGCTGAGCGGCCAGGCGGCACCCTTCACGTTTTTGCCCCATGCGGGCGACCTCGAACACGAATCGTGCCAAGCGCGGATGTACCGGCAATCTTGCCATCCGGCTCCCGCTTGCGGTGATCGAGCCGCGTTCGTTAAGGGCACCAAGCCTCCCCAGCAACTCCCGCGCGTTCTGGTGCATTTCTACGGACGGCTCATCGAGCCACGGGAGGTCGTTCCAGGCAAAGCCGTTTGCGGCGATCAACAAAAGCGCATGACTCAGATCGGATCGTGTGATTTCGGGAGCAACCTGCGGAGCCCGGCGCTCGAAATCGGCCCGGGTGTAAAGACGAATCGCCAGACCAGGGCCCGTCCGGCCCGCGCGCCCTGCTCGCTGGATTGCAGATGACTTGCTGATTTTTTCCACGCGCAAGCGTGACAACCCGCTCCAAGGCGAGTGCGCTAGAACGCGCGCCAAGCCGCTGTCCACCACTGCTGTAACGCCCTCAATTGTTATGGAACTCTCGGCTACGTTCGTCGAGCAGATGACTTTCCGCTGCGTGCTAGGGGCCACCGCCGCATCCTGCTGCTCGGCCGAAAGATCGCCATGCAGCGGCAAAAGGTTGGCTCCTAACCGGCGAGCAATGCCCTCACAAGCCTGCAACGCCTTGCGGATCTCCGCAGCGCCAGGCAGAAACACGAGAATGTGCCCGGCGGTCTCCTCGAGTGCGACCTTCACCGCAGACTCGACCTGCTCTTCGAGCGGAGACGCGGACACCGGCGTGTACCTCACCTCCACCGGGAACGATTGGCCTGGAGAAGTGATGACTTCCGGATGCCCCAACTGCGCGGCAAGCCGACTGGTCCCTAGAGTTGCAGACATGAGAACGATCCGAAGGTCGGGCCGCTTTTCTTGCGCCTTGCGCAGGAGGGCCAGCGCGAGATCGGTTTCAAGATGGCGCTCATGAAACTCGTCCAGGATCACAACACGCGCCTGCTTGAGACCGCCTTCGCCCAGCAGTTTGCGCGTGAGCACCCCTTCCGTTAGAAACCAGAGCTTTGTCTGTGCGCTGCTGACCTCCTCAAACCGCACCTGATAGCCAATTCTTGCGCCTACGCGCTCGCCCGTCTCTTCGGCCACGCGCCGTGCTGCCATCCGCGCCGCGAGCCTGCGCGGTTCGAGCACGTAAATATCGTGAAAGCCGGCGCTGAGCAGGGCGGCGGGAACGCGCGTCGTCTTCCCTGCTCCGGGCTCGGCCTCGAGCAAGGTGATCGGGTTCGTTTGAACGGCGTGGACGATCTTTGGAAGCAGAGGATCGATCGGCAGCGGGAGTGGATTCATGCTCAGTGTGCTACTTACATGATGCGAGATGATGAAAGACGGGTATGAATGAGATTCCCGATCTGCTGGTACGATACCTTCGCGGTCCGGACTTGGTAGCCGCCGCGATGACAGGCGCGACAGATCTCGAACTGGATTTCAAACCGGCTCCAAATAAATGGAGCGTACGGCAGATCGTCGCACATTTAGCTGACACGGAGGCAATCGCTGTTACACGCCTGCGCGGCGTGATTGCCGAAGACAACCCGGCATTGGTTCCATTCGACCAAGATGCCTGGGCGGAGAAAACCAACTACAGCAAGCGAAAGCCCGCGCGGGATCTCGAGACTATCCGCCGGTTGCGTGCGGACAATTACGAACTGCTGAAGGAATTGCCCGAGGAAGCATTCTCGCGCACGGGCCGGCATGCCAGACGCGGCACGATGACCCTGCTTGATTTGCTGAGATTATTTGCGGAACATGCCGAAAAGCATGCTGTGCAGATCCACGGCGTGCTCAGCGAATACAAAACTTCGCAGGCGGCGCGGTAGCGCGTGTACTCGCTTTACCTCACTTGCGAAGCCGGGCAGGCAGACCATCTCTCCGCTGAACTCTGGGAAGCCGGTACCGAAGGCATTCGTGAACTGGATTACGGCGACTCGGTTCGCCTGATTGCGGGCTTTGCAACGAACGAAAACCGCGCCGCCCTGCTCGCGCAGTTCGCGGCCTACGCGCCTGAATGGGAGCACGAAGACGACATCGACTGGGTCGAGGAAACCAAGGCCGCCTGGCCGCCCCGCGAAGTAGGCGCGCGTTTTTTTCTGGCGCCGCCCTGGTCGATCGACCCAACTCCGCCAGGGCGCGAGCGCATCATTCATAATCCTGGACTCGCCTGCGGTACAGGCGAACACCCGTGTACTCAACTCGCTCTCATGGCATTAGAGCAGTGTCTTAGCCCCGGATCGACTGTCGCCGACATTGGAACTGGTTCCGGCATTTTATCCATCGGAGCGCTGAGGCTTGGCGCTGAGACCGCAATCGGAATTGACATCGATACAGCCGCTCTGCAGGCAGCGCGCGAGAACTTCGAACTAAACCGCTTGCCCGCAAATCTCGTAGCCGGTTCTGCCGATTGCTTGGCAACTGAGTGCGCCGATGTTGTCGTCGCGAACATTAACGCCACCGTTCTGCTCTCCATGCTTGACGAGTTGCTTCGCATTACGTGCACTGGTGGCTGGCTCATTCTCACCGGTTTTACTGAGGCGGAAGTGGAAGCGATCGCCCTGACGCTTACGGACCCCCAAGTGTTGGCGCTGAACGAATGGCGCTGCGTGGTCGCTAAGATCTTCTAGCTACTTTTTTCGCCGATTTCGTTGCGGGCTTAGGCGCGCGATCGCCCTGATGCAATTCCTGCACGCGCTCCAGAACATCCTCTAACTTCTGGCCTCCCTGAAGAACCGGCGTGAATAGATCCCCCACCCGCTCAAAGCGCTCAATCGCATTATCGAGGCGAAAGTCATTGGGCCGCAGCCCACGCCTCACCTCTTTCCAGTCAAGAGGCGTGGACACCGGCGCGCCATCGTAAGCGCGGACCACATATGGTGCCGCGATCGTTTTGCCGATCCCGATCTGCAGGTAATCGAAATACACCCTTTCCTTTTTCCGTTTCTCGACGCTTCGCGGCGTTGTGAACAGATTAGGCTCGCGCTCGAGAGCGAGGTACGCGACGAGTTCCGCCAGGCTGCGCACCTGGTCATACGTGTAGACAGGCTCGACCGGCACATAGATGTGCATGCCGTCACCGCCCGTGGTTTTCGGATATCCTTTCAGGCCAACATCCTTCAAAACCTCCTGCACCAGCAGCGCTGCGTCGATAATCTGATCGAAGCTGGCATCTACCGGGTCGAGGTCAAGCAGCATCCAGTCCGGATGGTCGAGGTTGCCCACCCGGCTCATCCATGGATTCTGGTCGATGCATCCCAGGTTCACCAGATACAGCAGACCCGCCCTGTTCTCAGCGATCGGGTAGTGATTCAGCTTTGGCGGATGATGCTCCTGAATGGGCTCGCAGCGCAACCAATCAGGGAAATGGGTGGCATTTTTCTGAAAGAAGAATTTCTCGGCGATGCCATTCGGATACCGCTTCATTGACAGCGGACGATCCTTCAAATGCGGCAGCAGCCATTTTGCCGCCTTGTCGTAAAACGCCAGCAAGTCCCGCTTTTTCCAACCATCCTTAGGGAAAAGGACTTTATCCAGGTTAGTGAACTTCAGCCGATGCCCGTCCAGTTCGGCGATCGATTCCTGCCCGCTCAAATCGGGCGATTCCGCCTTCGCGCCCGCCGTCTCTGGAGGAGGGTCTTCCACGGGCTCCTCACGAACCACCTCTTCGGGTTGCTTGTCTTCCCGCAGACTTACGAAAACCGGCGCCCGCAACATGCCCTCCTTGGTCCATTCGAGGAAACGCACCTGGCAAACTAGTTCCGGCTTGACCCAGGTCACGTCCTTTATAACCGGCTTGTCCGGAAAGGGGTTCGTCTTGCTCATAAGCGGCTGCAGACGCGTATAGATTGCCTTCATCTGCCGCTGGTCGAAACCGGTCCCAACCTGGCCGACATGCCGTAGCTTGCCGTCTTCCTGAACCCCAAGCACCAGCGAGCCAAAATAGTCGCGTTCCCCTCGCATGAAGCCGGCGATGACGAACTCCTGCTCATTCTGCACTTTTATCTTGAGCCAGCAAGTCGACCGTCTCGATTCATACTTACTCGTACGATCTTTCGCCAGGATGCCTTCCAGTCCCATCTGGCGGGCAGCCTCAAACATCTCGTGTCCGCCGGTCTTGAATGCTTCCGATAGCCTGATGTGTTCGTCCGGCGTGACGATCGACTGGAGCACCTTCCGGCGATCCTCCAACGCAACACCCCGCAGATCGTAGCCGTCCACATACAGGATGTCGAAGAGGAACAAAGTCGCCGGCGCAGTCTCTGCTAGTTGCGAAACCGCATTCGCATTCGCTCCTATTCGTGGCTGAATATTGTGAAAACGGGCGCGGCCCTGCTCGTCGAGCACACAGATTTCACCGTCGAGCCACGCTGCGCTCGCGTTCACATGTTTGGGAAGATCCTGCAATTCCGGGTACTGCTGTTCTGAACGAAGCCCGCGGCGCGATTGGATATTGAGCTCGCCGTGATCGATACGGCACAGGGCGCGCACGCCGTCCCATTTGATTTCGTACAGCCATTTCTGGCCGTCGGGCGGCCTGCTGACCGCCGTGGCGAGCATCGCTTCAAGGTTCGCGGGCATCGCCGTCCTTCGCGCACCTTTCAAATCGGCAGGCCGGATGGGATCGATTCCGGACGCGATCTCGTCTTGCGTGCGCTTAGTGGCCACGCTCCAGGCGTATTGATCGATGTCATAGCCGGGTAAGGCATACTCATCCTTTTTCTTGATGAGCAGCCATTCGTTCCCCTTCCCCGCGTGCTTCATGTGCACAATCGCGAATGCGCCCTTCAGCTTGGTTCCGTGCAGCTCAAACTTGAAATCGCCGCGGTCGAGTTGACCCTGCGCGTCCGGCTCGCCGATCACCTCATACGTTCCTTTGTCCCAGAGCATCACGCTTCCCGCGCCGTAGTTTCCTTCGGGAATGTTGCCTTCGAACGTTCCGTAATCGAACGGGTGGTCCTCCACCTTCATCGCCAGCGCCTTGCGCGAGGGATCCAGACTCGGGCCCTTGGGCACCGCCCAGCTCACCAGAACGCCGCCGATCTCCAGCCGGAAATCATAATGAAGCCGGGTCGCGTCGTGCCTTTGAACGCAGAAGAACCCGCCTCGTCCTCCCGATTTCGCCTGCGGTTCGTCCGGCTCGGGTTCCGGTGTCTTCTCGAAATTGCGTTTCCGTGCGTACTCTTTCAGGGCCATACGCGTCAGCGCAAAGTACTGCAATTATTATGACAACGCCGCTGCCCACCCTGTTACCCAATTGCTAACCTGAAACTGGTTGCAGATTGAGTCTTTTTGCAGTGTTGAATGAACTTCGCTGAGCACCTCAAAAGCCAGCTCGATATCGTCGAAGTTGTCGGCCAGTATGTGCGTCTGAAACGCCAAGGTGTAGGTCCGCGCTACGTCGGCCTTTGTCCGTTCCACTCCGAGAAGACCCCTTCCTTTGGGGTTCATAGTACCCTGCAGTACTACAAATGCTTCGGCTGCGATGCCGCGGGCGACGTCTACAAGTTCGTGCAGCAGATCGAAAGCCTGACCTTTCCGGAGACGCTGAAGCTGCTTGCCGAACGCTACGGCATTCCTATGCCGGAACGCGAACGCAGCGGCGACCCTGAGGCGCAGCGGCGCGCGGCGCTGCTGGAGATGCACGAAATTGCCGCCGAAACCTTCCAGAGCAACTTGCGCGGGCCGAGTGGAGCGGATGCCCGTCGTTACCTGGAATCGCGTGGGGTCTCACGTGTGGCAATAGACGAGTTCCGCCTGGGCCTCTCGGACCCGTCCGGCCAACAGCTCCTCAACCGTTTACAACGCTTCGGTCCGGCACTGCTTGAAGAATCCGGCCTGGCGATCAAGCGCCAGGAGAGCGGCGGCTTCTTTGACCGCTTTCGCGCGCGGCTCATGTTTCCCATTCACAACGAGAGCGGCAAGGTGATCGCGTTCGGCGGCCGGGCTCTCCGGCCAGGTGACGAGCCCAAGTATCTGAATTCGCCCGAGACCAGACTCTATAAGAAGTCCACAATTCTCTACAATCTGCACCGCGCCAAAATCGACGCACGCAAACACAATCAGATGATTCTGGTCGAAGGATACATGGACGTCATCGGCGTATATTCGGCCGGCATTCATGAAGTCGTGGCGAGCAGCGGCACCTCGCTCGGCAACGACCAGGTCCGCGCCATGAAACGTCAGATATCACACCAAGCCGGAACGGGACAGATTATTTTGAATTTCGATCCTGACCCGGCGGGTGCCCGCTCCACCGAGAAATACATCTCTAGTCTGCTGGCCGAGGGCCTGCGCGTAAAGGTGCTCGAAATTCCGGGCGGCCTCGATCCGGACGAGTACATCCAGAAGAACGGTGCCGATGCCTATCGTAAACTGCTCGCAAACGCTGGTTCGTATTTTCATTGGCTTGCGGACCGCGCGCGTAGCAAGTTCGACGTTCAATCGGCCGAAGGACGTGTCGATGCCTTCAAGTTCATCGCGCCTGTAATCGAACAGGTCCACGACCGCATGGAGCGCTCTGCCATCGCAAGCGAAATGGCGGAATATTTGAAAGTGGACCGCTCCATAGTGGCCGAGACATTCCGGAAGCAGGCCCCCTTAAATCAACCGCGCCCCCAGAAGCCTCGCGATATGAATTCCGCCCTTGCGCCCAACGAGAAACTGCTGGTCTCGTGCATGCTGGTCAGCCCGGACGCGCGCGCCGCTATTCAGCACTTTTTAGCCGGTTCCAGCCTCCTGCCGTTACTCGAATTGAGGCGCATTTTCGAAGCGGCCATCGCTATCGATTCGGAGGGCGATCCTTTCAGCATGGAGGCGCTCACCGCCCGCGTTGACGCCCGCCTGCAGCGTATTCTGATGGACATCACGTTTTCAGACTCGGGAGTGCGAGAAGAAATCGCGACCGAGCTGGCTCTGAGTTGCCTGAAAGCCCTCGAGGCGAAGTCCGTCCAGGCGGTCCGGGAAACGCTGCGTCGACGTATCCGCGACCTCGAACGAGAAGGAAATTTTGAAGAAGCGCTACGGTTAGCCGATGAGCTAAACAATCTCGCTAGACGGGACACCGGGGTGTGAATCGTGTTGTACTATGAGGAGTCAAGGGATCACTAGTCTGCCCTCATTGGGATATAGTATCTGAGAAACCGGGCTTCTTAGTGTCGGTTCGTCGTGTCATAAACAAAGGCAGTTGATGCAAGACAGCAACGACAAGGGCTTCACTGTATACGACGACGTCAGTAGCGTGGTGAACGAAGACCTCTCGGCCGGGAATGACCTGAGTGACTTCTTCACCGACCTCGACGGTGGGCCCGTTGACCTTTTAGAGGAACCGAAAGAGTTCAAGAAAGACGAAGAGGTAGAGGATCTTTCCGATCTCGATCTTTCACCGGGCGCGTTAGACAAAAGCAACGATTCTGTTCGCGTTTATCTTCGCGAAATGGGTATGGTCCCCCTCCTGACCCGCGAAGGAGAAATCGAGCTTGCCAAGCGCATTGAACGGGGTGAAAATGCCGTCCGCAAAGCGCTTTCCCGATCGCGTCTCGTCATCCAAACGCTGTTCGCGACAAAGTACTCCCTCGAACGTGGAACGATAGATATCCTCGATATCCTTCAGCCGCCCGATCCGCAACCGGAGCAGGAGGAAGACGACACATTCTGCACCCTCAAGCAGCACTTCATCGAATCCACGGAAGAACTCGAGAAGCTCTATCGCAAGATCCAGCAGACCGAGCACAAATTGATCAGTACACCGCGGAACATGAAGCCCAAGCTGCATCGCAAGCTTCGCTTCGAGTACGCACGGCAGCTGATCTCCATCTCCCGTAAAATTCGCGCGCTATCCTTTTCCACCCGCTACCAGCGTTCGCTCAGCCAGACGCTGCGCCGCGTGGTGGATCAGTTGAAGCCGATCGAACAGGAGATCGCCCGCCTGCAGCGCAAACTGGAACAACCGGCGGTCGCCGAAGGCAGTTCGGCAGCCGCGGTTCGCAAAGAATTGAAGTCGCTTTCAGCACAGTTGCAGGCCATCGAGGACAAATCCGGCACTACTGCCACCGATCTGCGCCGTACCTTGCAGATTGTCGAACGCGGTGAAACCGAAACCGAGTCTGCAAAAAAGCGGCTCATAGAAGCTAATCTGCGCCTGGTGGTCTCCGTTGCCAAAAGGTACACGAATCGGGGCATGCAGTTTCTCGATCTGATTCAGGAAGGCAACATCGGCCTGATGCGGGCGGTGGACAAGTTCGATTACAAGCGCGGATATAAGTTTTCGACCTACGCGACCTGGTGGGTCCGGCAAGCGGTCACTCGCGCCATTGCCGACCAGGCTCGGACTATTCGCATCCCCGTGCACATGATCGAAACGATCAATAAACTGGTCCGGCTGCAGCGTGTGATGCAGCAGGAACTGGGACGTGAACCCACCACAGAAGAGCTTGCGGTCCGCATGGATTTGACACCCAGCAAGATCCGTCGCGTGTTGCGCATCGCGCAGGAGCCGATCTCTCTGCAGACCCCGGTGGGCGAGGAAGAAGAATCCAACTTGGGTGATTTTCTTGTTGATAGCCGAATGGTCTCGCCGTCCGACGCAGTCATCAATCTCAACCTGCGCGAGCAGACCGCGGAAGTATTGAAGACTCTCAGCCCGCGTGAGGAAAAAATTGTCAAGATGCGGTTTGGCCTGCAGGATGGCAGCGAACACACGCTGGAAGAGGTAGGCCAGAACTTCGCTGTTACCCGCGAGCGCATCCGCCAGATTGAAGCAAAAGCGCTGCGGAAACTACGCCACCCCAGCCGCAGTCACCGCCTGCGCAACTTCCTCGAGCACGGCGCTCCTTCCTAAAACCATCGCAAACGTCTCCAGCACGGAGCATTCTGCCAGGATTTCGTACGTCAGCGTAACAGCCGGAGAGAGTCGGAATCTTTCCACGGAACGCCTGCGCTATCTTGGTCGTTTCTGCATGCCCGGAACAGAAACGTCCGCTGAACCAGCCGCTCATCCCATTACACCTTCGCGAAAAGTACCTAAGCCGAAGACTGCCGTGGAGCGAAAAGCGCGGCTCGAACGGATCCTCGCCGAACTCGACCATCTCTTCCCGCAGGCTACCTGCGCTTTGCATCACCGGAACGCCTGGGAATTGCTCGTCGCCACGATCCTATCTGCCCAGTGCACCGATGAGCGCGTTAACAAGGTAACTCCTGAGCTCTTCAAAAAATATCGGACCATTAAAGACTTGGCCAACGCTTCGCAGGACGAACTCGCGAACGATATTCGTTCCACCGGCTTCTTTAACAATAAATCGCGCTCGCTGATCGGAGCGGCACGCAAAATCCTCGAGGCATACGATGGCCGCGTGCCGCAAACAATGGAAGAGCTGCTGACCGTCCCGGGCGCGGCCCGCAAAACTGCGAATGTAGTCCTCGGAACCGCTTACGGCATCGCCTCCGGAATTGTGGTTGATACGCACGTACAGCGTGTGTCGCAGCGGCTCGATCTCACGAAACATTCTGACCCGGCGAAAATCGAGCAGGACCTCATGAAGACTCTTCCGCAGGACAGGTGGATCCTGTTCTCGCATCAGGTGATCCACTTCGGCAGGCAGATCTGCATCGCGCGCAAGCCCCGGTGTGGCTCCTGCCCGCTTGATCCCCTGTGCTACGCCAAGGACAAATCGCTCGCCTGATGCCAAGCCTATATCTTGGAATCGACGGGGGCCAGTCCAGCACAACGGCCCTCATCGCAGACGAAACGGGCCGCGTTCTGGGATGCGGCACAGGTGGTCCTTGCAATCACGTCACCGGCGCCGAAGCCCGCGCAAAATTTCTCAGGGCCGTCGGCGACTGTATCGCACAGGCCTGCCAGGAAGCGCAACTGGATGCCGCGACAGTTCACTTCGCCGCCGTCTGCTGCGGTTTTAGCGGCGGGGCGGAAGATAAGGACGCCTTTGTGCGAGAGCTGATTCGCAGCGGGCGCTATAAGGTCACTCACGACGCCGAAATTGCACTGACCGGAGCCACCGCGGGCGCACCGGGGATCATCGTCATCGCGGGCACCGGATCCATGGCCTTTGGCCGTAACGCAGAAGGCAAGACGGCGCGTGCAGGCGGTTGGGGATACGTGTTCGGCGATGAAGGCGGCGCCTTCGACCTCGTCCGCCGCGGTCTTCGGGCGGCTCTGCGATGGGAGGAAGGATGGGGCCCGGCAACCGTTCTTCACGCACTCCTGCTTGAATCCGCCGGGGCCGAGACGGCCAATGCGCTCCTGCATCGGTTTTATGTAACGCCACGTTCGGAAATCGCGCGGCTCGCGCCTTTGGTGACGGAGGCGGCGGAAGCCGGGGACGCGATCGCCGGAGCTGTTATAAACTATGCAGCGTCAGCACTCGTGGGATATGTCGAGGGCGTTTACCGGCACCTGTTCCCTTCGGGCGGCCAGGTGCCAGTCGCCTATATCGGCGGCGTATTCCGCAGCATGCCGGCGCTCGTCGCTTTCAGAGACAAACTGCAGGCTTCCATAAACTGCGAAGCGGTCCCGCCGCGGCTCAGCCCAGCCGCAGGTGCAGTGCTGGACGCATTGCGTCTGGACGGCAATGCTGCGAACTTGTCCGGCGCGAACTTGAAGGCGGACTAGCAGGCACAGACAGGCTCTCTTTTCAGCTATTGTTACGGCCGGCGCTCACGCCGCTGCCGTCTCCTGTGCCGCCCGGCAATGCGACCGGCGGATGTTCGCGCGTTGCCATTGCCACGTCCCACGGTATGGTGATCGATTCCGCGAACGGCACGGCGAAACCAATTTCCCGCTCCGCCGCGATGTCCATGATTTTCAGCAGCAGCTCCGATTGCACGATCAGAAACTGGTTATAGTCCAGAGTCAGCACATAGGCGAAAATATCGAGTTGCAGTGATTGCGGCGTAATTTTCGTAAACCGCAACGGCACCCCGGATGCATCCACCATCGGATGCTCCTCAAGGAGCTTCGTCACCGCCTCCATCATCTCCCGAACTTGCGCCGGCGATGTCTCCGGCCGGAGTTGCAGCGAGGGATGGAACCACATCTTTTCCCGTTTCGAAAAATTCTCGAGCGTCATCGTCGAGAACTGCGAGTTCGGAACGGTCACCAGCGTCCGGTCTGGCGTTCGGATGCGCGTGGACCGCAGCCCTATGTCTTCTACGGTTCCCGTTTGGCCGCCGAACTGGCACACATCGCCCACCAGCACGGCGCGATCGCTAATCAGCGAGAAGCCGCCAAACAGGTTTTCAATCGTCTTCTGAGCCGCCAGGGCGAGTGCGAGTCCGCCGACTCCGAGGCCCGCCAGGATCGCGTTCGTATTGTAGCCCCACTCGGAAAGGGTAATCAGCGCAGCGAGAATGAAGATGCAAATCTTCACGATCCGCAGACCGAGCGGCACCACTGAGTAGGAGAGCGCTCGCTCACGCGGATTCATTCGCGAGATCACGTGATCCGAAACAACGTCAAGAATGCGCGTCACCAACGCCGCGGACCCGAACACAAACAGAAGCGCCATCAGCTTCAGCAGGTATTCGCGCAGCAACGCTGACGGCGCAAGGAATTCCATTGCCGCCCTAAAGACAAGAACGCTAAGAATCAGCCGCAGCGGCCCGGAGAACATATGAAAGCGATGCGCGGCATCGAATGACTTCGCGTAGCGCTTCGCCAGTACCTTGGCCGCAGCCAGAAAAATCGCAGAAAGCCACTCTGATAGGAGCGCCAGAAGCAGCGCCAGCAGCGCCATCGCGATCCACACCCATAGCGGGGTGCCGATGAACATGACCTTGACCAACAGTTCGGGCAATCGTGACTCGATCGCCGAGTTTGGTGTAATGCGGCTGCTCAGTTCGCGAATCCGTGCCACGCTGGACGCCGAAACGAGCCACACTTGTATTCCCTGCTGATTAACGCGTTCCAGTTGCAGTGTGACCGCTTCTCCGTTGACGTCGAACGTCGCAAGGCTGTCGAAACCCGGCGCCAGACCGTCTTCGGTATCACCCTCGGGCGCGTTGCTCAAGTCGTTAACCTCGAATCGCGGATTGCGATTGAGCAGAACGCAGAGGGCTCTCGCCAGTTCAGCACCCTGGGTTGGACGTTGCGAGGCGGCGACGCTTTGCAAATCCAGGTACTGCGCAGCCGCCGAGAACCGATTGCCGTGGCACGCTTCGAGCAAATAGTGGATCGAACTGCGCGGCGTCTCCCTTTTGAGGGGATCTGAGGGAGTCGGCGTATTGCTGGCCGGCTTCGCCCCTGTCAGTAGACTGCCGAGCGACTGGGAGGAGGCCACTGCCGGCGCCAGCAGCGCCCACAGCAGGGCAGCGCATGTTGCAGCTCTCGAAAACAAAACCATGCTCCTAACTAGCCTACAAGTTTCTCCATCGAGGATCTCCTGGCGAAACCCGAAAGCTGGTCACAGCTTCTTCCGGGTTTCATGGCTTCGTTTCAACTTATTTATCTTCTTATAGTTACATCTTTTTATTCAAGGTTCACATTGTACTTCTCCGGCTAGCCATCGCTAGGCTTTACGCAGGAGCAAGAACATTCATGTCTTCTCATGTCACCCTCTGCGGTAGTCGCCTGAACCACCCTCGTCACTCAGAACCTGCTGGCGAAGCCGCCCCCGATGAAGTTATCCATGTGAATCTCGTGGTGCGCCGTCGCAATCCGGTGCCCGATGTCGCCCTTCATCAGCAGCTTTCGCGTGACCGGTTCGCACTCGCTCACGGGGCGGACCCGGCCGACATCCAGGTCGTGGAGGATTTTGCCTCCGCACATCGTCTCGCTATCCGCCGCATCCACCCGGCATCGCGCGTCATTACGCTTACCGGCCGCTTATCTGAACTAATTGCCATCTTCGGGGCATCGGTCGAGATGCGCCGAATGGGCGCCAATACTTTCCGTTCGTGTCAGGGCGAGTTGATCCTTCCTGCCGAGTTAGCAGAACGAGTCGTCGCCGTCTTCGGATTTGATCAGCGGCCCCTCGCCCGGACGCATCACATTCACCAGCGCACCAGCGGTGTCTCCTACACACCGACAGAAGTGGCGAAACTCTATCATTTTCCTGCTGCTACTGGCAAGAATCAGACCATCGCGCTGATCGAACTCGGCGGCGGATATCGCAACTCGGATCTTCAGGCGTATTGGCGGCAGGTCGGCGTGGGCAATGTCTCAGTTGCTGCCGTCTCGGTCGACGGTGGCAACAACAGCCCTGTCGGCGACCCCAACAGTGCTGACGGTGAAGTAGTCCTTGATATCGAAGTCGCCGGAGCAGTGGCGCCTGATGCGCGTATCGCGGTGTATTTCGCAGGCAATACCGATCAGGGATTTCTCGACGCCATCAACGCTGCCATTCACGACACCGTTCGCAGGCCATCAGTAATCTCAATCAGTTGGGGCGCGCCGGAGAAAGAATGGACGCCGCAGGCATTGAACGCATTCAACGCAGCCTTCCACGATGCGGCGTTGCTCGGCATCACGGTCTGTGCCGCCGCCGGAGACAATGGCTCTTCCGATGGCGAGGAGGACGGCCTGAATCACGCGGACTTTCCCGCCTCCAGCCCCTGGGTCCTGGGGTGCGGCGGAACTCGTCTGATCAGCGAGAACGGCAGCATTCAATCCGAAACCGTATGGAATGACGGCACAAACGGCGGCGCCACAGGCGGCGGTGTTAGTTCGCACTTCGCCAAGCCCGAATATCAGGCGCACATCAACGTGCCTGTCTCGAGGGAAACGAAAAGAACGGGGCGCGGTGTGCCGGACGTGGCGGCGGTGGCGGATCCCGAGACCGGCTATCAAATCCTGGTCGACGGTCAGATGGGCGTGGTTGGGGGCACCAGTGCGGTCGCTCCGCTTTGGGCTGGCCTCATTGCGCTGTTCAACGAAGAGCTCGACAAACATCTCGGCTGGCTCAACCCGACCCTCTATGGCGCCATTTCGCAGCATGGGGCGCTGCATGATATTACGTCCGGAACGAACGGCGCCTACCGCGCTCAATCCGGTTGGGATGCATGCACGGGCCTGGGTTCGCCCAACGGCCAAGCCATCCTGGATGTTTTGAAACAATCTGCCAAGTAGCGTTTGAAACGGGGCACGAGCGATCAGTGCCCGTGAATCAAACTGGTTGTCGAATCTCAGCGAGGATCTGCTCACAAGCCGCACGAGGATCAGCCGCCCGAGTCACCTGCCGTCCGATTACAAGGTAATCGGCGCCATCGCGAATTGCTTCCGCTGGCGTGGCCACACGCTTCTGGTCGCCTTTCGCAGCACCCGCCGAGCGCACACCGGGCGTTACCAGCTTCAACTTCGGGCCGCCCACCAGCCGCACGCGCGCCACCTCGAGAGGAGAGCACACGATCCCGTCGATGCCGCTCTCTGCGGCCTTCTTCACTCGCAGCTCGACGAGATCCGAAACCGGTACGAGATAGCCCAGATCCGCGAGATCCTCCTGATCGAAGCTGGTCAGAACTGTGACGGCGAGCAACTTCGTTGCACTGCGTTGACGCCCTTCCACCGCCGCTTTCATGATCGTGCGGCTGCCGTGCACGGTCAGGAACGTCACTTTACCGGTGTCGCAGATTCGCTGCGTCGCTCTCTTCACCGTCTCGCCGATGTCGTACAGCTTTAAATCGAGAAAGACTTTCTTGCCCAGCGAGCTCAACTGCGAAACGAAATCCATTCCAGCTACGGCATATAACTCCATGCCGACCTTGTAAAAATCGGCTCCGTCGCCGATGCTGTCGACCAGGCGCAGTGCCTCGGCTGTGCTCTCGACGTCAAGCGCAATGATCAGCGGGTTCTCACTCTTGCTCATGCCCTCACCTCGATCGGTTTGATGCCGCGTTGGCTTACTCGCCCGATAACGTATGCATCAGGGTATTTGCTAAGCAACTGCTCCGCCTCTCCTGCCGGTAGCGAGATCAGCAGTCCGCCCGACGTTTGCGGATCGTACAGCAGCGATTGAATCTCGTCCGGAATCTCCGGCGCCATCCTCACACAGCTCTCCACAAAGTCTCGATTATTATTCAAACCACCCGCATGCGCGCCGGCCTTTGAATATTCGATGGCTCCTGGGAGGAAGCGAACACTGCTTGCGGTAATTTCGAGCGTCACATTGCTTCCTAACGCCATTTCGCGCGCATGGCCGAGAAGTCCGAAACCCGTGACATCCGTGCAGGCATTCGCCTGCACACTCAGCATCGCCTCGCATGCGGACCGGTTCAGGGTGAGCATCTGCCCAATGGAAGCATCCATGTGGTCCTGCTCTACAATTCCCTTCTTTAGCGCTGTCGAGATAACGCCCGTGCCGATTCGCTTCGTGAACAGCAGTACGTCTCCAGGCCTGGCGTTCGCATTCGTCAGCACACGGCGCGGATCCACTAAGCCTGTGACCGCGTACCCGAATTTCACTTCTTCTTCCGAGATACTGTGGCCGCCGAGAATCACGCAGTCTGCTTCATGGATCTTGTCCGCCCCACCCCGCAGAATCGCCTCCAGATCGTTGATCTCGCCCTTTGCAGGAAACACTACGAGCGAGAGGGCCGTCACCGGCTTCCCGCCCATCGCATAAACATCACTCAGGGCATTCGCCGCTGCGATACCGCCGAAGGTATACGGGTCGTCGACGATGGGTGTGAAAAAATCCACCGTCTGCACCATCGCGAGCGGCCTGCCGCCCGCTTCGGTCAGGTCGTACACGCCCGCATCATCCGCGGTGTTATATCCGACAAGCACCTTCTCGTTGGATACATGCGGCACGCTTTTCAGCGCACGATCTAAGATTTTTGGGCTGAGCTTTGAGGCACAGCCGCCGGCCTTTACATTCGCGGTGAGTTTGGTCGCCATCAATATCAGTATCTAAGACGCAAACAAAGCGCCTTGCCGCTCGAACTCCCACTCGCGCCAGGCATCCAGCAGCGGGAAATAGAGTCCGAGCGAGACCGGACCACCCGCCAACCTGGATACCAGGGTTGCGTAGCTCTCGAGCTGCGGCCGGTATCGCCGCTGCTCTTCATTGAGAAAGACCGCGGTCTCCGCGCCCTCATGTTCGCTCGTTTTGAAATCGATAATCCACAACCGGCCGCGCTCATCCCGAAAAAACCGGTCTACCGTTCCACTGATCAGCACATTCCCGATCTTTCCGCCAATAGCCCACTCGGAACGCGCCTCCGCGTGCGGTGCGAGAATCCATCGGCCACGCTCGCTTTTCAACGTGTTCGTCAACGCGCGCACAACCTGCGCTGAACCTACGCCTGCCTCAGACCGCCGCACTCCCAGCCGCCGCAGCTCGGATTCAATGGCAGGCAGCAATGCCGCAAGACGGTCAGCCGTCCACCCGCTGTTTCCCGCGCTGATCCGGTGCAACAGTGCATGCACCACCGTTCCCACATGCCTGCTCGTATGGCTCACCCATTCGTAGGTAACCCTGCGATCCGAGGCAGTCACGCGCTCAATAACGGGAGCCCACTGCACAGAGGGATCCAATCGCGGCGCCTTCCAGGTTGCCGGAACACGCCGCAAAATCGTCTTTGCCGGCTGCGCTTCGGCGGCCACATTTTGAACCAGCGCCCGGCTGCGGCGCATTGCCTCGAACGCGGGCTGAACGCTGTCCCAGATCAGGCGAAGAAACGTGCCCGACCTCGGAGTGGCAAGATCTCCGTCTTTTTTGAGCTTTCCACTGCCGAGCAAATACAGCTTGTTCTCCGCACGCGTGCACGCCACGTAGAAGACGCGCTTGATCTCATGCATGCTTCGCGCATCATCTTCCTGCACAATCGAACTGTATGTTTCGTCCTCTCCGCCTTTCTGCGGTTTGGCTGCGATATGCAACGTGACGTTTCCGTCTTCGGCAACCTCCTCGCTCCAGGCAAGCAGTTCGCGGCCGTTTCCCTGCGTGGGCTTATGCAGTTTCGGCAGAATTACTGTCCCGAACTCCAGCCCCTTGGCCTTGAAAATCGTCATCACCTGCACCCTGGCGTCGCCACTACCCGGCTTTGCGAACAGCCCGTCGAGCATCTGGTCCAGCCGGGCGAAATCACGAATGACACCACCTTCTTCGACCGCTTCGATCAGGTCCAAACACGTCGCAAAATCTTCCAAGTGGTTCGACTGGCTCAGCAAGGCGGGGCCGCCGAGCGCCAGCCATGTATGTTCGATCAGTTCGCGCATTCGAATGCGGCCCACGCTCGCAACCGCGGCCGATAGGATTTCCTGCACCCTGACTGCCCGGCTTCGGCCCGCCGCGGATAACTGCGCGATCTTCTCCGGATCCGACAGCAGGTCGAGAATCGTACGCTCCGGCTCGTTTTCGGCAAGCGCGGCCAGATCCGCGAGTTCGAGCCCGCACCAGGGAGCCCGTAAACAAGCAAGCCAGGAGATTCGATCGCCCACATGCGAGATCGCGCGCGTCAGAGAGACCAGATCCAATACGTGCTGCTCCTCAGCGAGCGCCGCAATCTCTACAGCCTCGTATGCAATGCCTGCGCGGCGGAGCAGCGGAAGAATGTCCGCCACGTGCGATCTGCTGCGTAGCAGAATCGCGACCGTCCCGTTATTGATTTCGCGCTGCACGATCTGCAGCACCGCGCTGGCTTCCTCATTGCCCGAATCTTCCAGAAGCGCGATGAGTTCCGGCTCGCACCCGCCTGCCTCGCGCGCCGCTTGCGAATGGCGGAACACCACGTCGCCGCCGCTATCGGCCAACATTACCGGGCTGAACTTTTCCTCCACCCAGCGCAGAATCGCGGGAGTGCAGCGAAAATTCGTCGTGAGGCTGAGCGGAGTCAGCCGTACGGAGCCGAGTTGCTGCTGTTTCCAGCAGCGTAGGAACAGCGATACCTCTGCACCCCGAAAGCGATAGATACTCTGCATAGGGTCGCCGACCACGAACAGAGTGTGTCCATCTCCGTCAGACCATTGCGCCGTCAACGCCGTGATCAGATCGTATTGTGCGACCGACGTATCCTGGAACTCGTCTACCAGCAGGTGCTCGATCTGGTAATCGAGCCAGTACAGAAGATCGCTCGGCCGGTCCGGCGTCCCCAATGCCTTGATGGCTGCACGGGTCACTTCGGTAAAGTCCACCGCACCCCAATCGCGAAACACATGCGACAGCGTCTCGCGAGCCCGGCTTAGTAGACGGCAAAAATGAGCGATCTCCGATGGATGATCTTCTTCACCGATAAAGGTCCACTGGTCTCGCTGCTCCAGCATGCTGACCATCTGCCGTTCCAGGCGGCCCAGGTCATTGTCGAAGTAAGCCGCCAGTGTGAGCAGTAACAGTTTTTCGTCCGGATCGCCTTCCGCCAGCTCGCGCAGCGTCCGCTGCGCGGCCACCCGGTACAAGTCGTTCGCGTCCTCTACAACCTTGCCGACGACACCAAATTCGGATACCACCGGCATCCGCCGCACGAGCATCGCGCATAATGAATCGATGGTCTGTATCTGCAGACGTCCCGTGTCTTCGATCAGATTCCATCCATGCCGCTGGTCGTTTGCCAGCGCTGCTTTTGCAAGAGCACGGGTTTTCCGATCAAAATCCGCCTCGACCGGCTGATCTTCGCGGGCGGCCAGCAGCGCGTCATGAATCCGCTCCCGCATCTCGGCCGCGGCCTTAATCGTGAACGTCATCGCGACGATCGATTCCGGCCGCTCCACCGCGCCCAGCAGCCGCAGATACCGTTGCACCAGCAACCCGGTTTTGCCCGAGCCCGCCGGCGCCTGCACAATAAACGATCGCGATGGATCGAGAGCCGTGTCACGCTGTGCCTGATCGGAGACCGTCATTCCGTCTCCTGCTCTTCACGCGCGTTCTCGTTGACCCGGCAGAAGGGCTTGTTGCCGCAGAAATCGCAGGCGCCCTTGGCAGGATCAACCGCCGCCCAGCCACCTGCGAACTGTTTCGCCAGCCGCGAGACTTCCGCATCCGCTTCGGCCAGGTAGTCCTCCCAATCGTCCTTCCTTACGGTGATAGTCCCGGTCTTGAAGTGCTTTTCCCGTGCAACTCCTACTACTTTCGGATCACGCGGCTTCAGCTCCGCAAGATAAACGCCGTCCACTTCGCTCCCGACCGCCGATGCATACACCAGCAACTGCGGTTCCTGCGGCCGCGGACAATCCAGCTTGCCTTTCGATTGCGCGCCGCTTTTATAGTCGATCAGCAGAATGCTGCCGTCCGGCAGCCGGTCCATTCGGTCTACACGCAGGCGCAGCGGCAGCCCCGCCAGCTCGAAGATCCGTTCCTGCTCTGTCAATTCCACGGTGAACGGCTTTTTCCGCTGCCGCTCTACGTCGAGCCAGTCCAGAATCAATGCTTGCAGGCGCCAGCGCTCCACCTCGCTGACCGCCTCATGCAGCGGACTCGCCTCGTTTATGCTAACCGCGTTTTCCACTGATTGCTTCACCAGGCATTCGAGATCTTTTGCAAGAATGCTCTGCAAGCGCTGCGACGTTTTCAATTCCTGCCAAACGAACTCCAGGGCTCTGTGCAGAAATCCGCCACGCTCCCGACTGTCAAGCCCGAGCGAGGCATCTTCGAGAGACCGAGCGCTCAATCGGTATTCGGCGAACGCCCGAAACGGACACAGCGACTGCGCCTTGATGATTCCCGTTCCGCCCTTAGCCAAACCGTTCACGAGATAGGCCGGCGCCAGCGAATCCTCCAACTCCTCCAGCGCGACCGGCTGGAAGGACTCCCATGGCCGCTTGCCGACCCAAATTCCTTCCGTCTGCGCTCCCGGCTCGACAACGCGCTGCACCGCCGGAGACACGCGGCCCGAATAAGTCGCCCGCAGAACCGGCGCGGCGGCGAAAACCGCACTGCTCATGCGCTCCCGCTCGGCCCAGACCATTTGCGGCGAACTGCCGGGAACGCCATGTGCCCGCTGCACCTTTAGCGGAATTAGAGGCGAGGCACGATCCACTCCGGGCGGCCATCTCTCATCGGAAAGCCCGCATATCATCGCTGCGTCGAACTCGAGACCCGCTGCCTCGTTCGCATCCAGCACTTGCACCGGCGAATCCCAGTCCCCGGTCTCCATAGAAATCGCAAGAAGGCTGCACAGATGCGAGGTGGCTTCATCGAGAGTTACCGGCTTCGACACCAGTCCGAGCGCCGCCAAATCGGCAAGCGAATTCTCCCAGGCATCGAGGGCCTTCTGCTCACGATCGCTCAGCTCTTCGCTGCCGGGCCAGCCGGCTGCCTTGAGAAGCGTTCCAATGAACTCGCTCCAGTCGGATAGTTCAGCGACGCCTTTCCTCCGACGCAGCACCGCGCGAACACTGGGCCAGATGCGCGTCAGCAAAGGGCAGTTTCCCGTCACTCGCTCCAAATCACGCAGCGCGACATCCGGTTCGCGCTTTTCCCTCAGCCGCACATCGGCCAATGCTCGCACGCTTCGCTCGAGCGCAGCACCTGCAATAAAGGGCGAGCGCAGAATGGATCCTGCCGATTCCAGCCGGAAGCGCGGCCGAGCCAGGTCAAGCAGCAGCAATGCGCTTGCAATCAGCGGATGCTGCGATAATGGCTCCCCCGTACCGACATGGAACGCCGGCTGAACCCGATCTGCGGGCGTCTCCCGCCGCAGGAAGCGAAACGTAGCCGCCGGGTAGAAAACCTGCTCGAATATGCGTCGGGCGAGCGAACGGCTTTGCTCCAGATCGGGCACAAAAACCGCGATGGATTGCGAAGGGTTCCGTTCGAACTCCGCGCGCGCCCACCTCGCCGCGTGGTCGATCTCCTGTTCGAAGTCCTCGCACTGTTTTGCGGGAATGATGACTTGCTGCTGGCGCCTGTCGAGCGGGATTACAGCGTACGACTTTGGCTGGGCTTCTACTAAAGCGCGAAGCGCCGGCGTGATGGTCTCGAAGCCCGCAAACACGGTATCGGGTGGCTTGCACAGCCCGTGGGCCATCCAGCCAGGCAGCAGCCGCCAGACATCCACCCTTGTAATCCAGTTGTTTTGGCGGCAAATGCTCCGGAATGATTCCAGCCAGCGCTGGAAGTGCAGGGCATCCTCGTTATCTTTCCAGGCTTCGCCATCGGGAAGAATCTGCCATTCCGTCAGAATCCGCAGCGCATGAGCGGCAAGCCTTGCCGTTCCGCTCACATCGAAAAGATCCGGATGCTCGCGCTGGATGATTTGCTGCCACAGCACCTGCTCTTGCGCGCCAGATAGCAACAGGGGAACGTCCTCTTCGCCGAATCGTGCCTCCTGCCAGCAGTTTGCGAGCCATGCATTAACCGAATAAACGGCAGGGCGCTCCCAACTCCTCCGCTCATTCTCAAGTTGAGTTCTGGCAAATCCCCGTGTTGCGACGGAGGCCAATAGAGGGGTTGGAGTAACTACAACCGCCTTCCTCTCCGCGCAGGAGAGGAGGCCGGGAAAGGCAAAACGCATGAGGTTGGTAGACCTATTATCGCGGGCGCGTCATCCGGCGGGCTCAGCCTACTCCTCGGCCACTTTTAAGATGAGCTTCCCGTTGTTCTCGCCGGTGAACAGCTTCAGGAAAACTTCAGGAAACGTTTCCAAGCCAGAAAAGATGTCCTCCCGCCCTTTGAGCTTTCCCTGTGCCATCCAGCCAGTCATCTCGTGCGCTGCTTCCCGGTACCTGCTGATGAAGTCCGTCACGAGCATTCCTTCCATCCGCGCCCGTCGGATCAGTAGCAACAGATAATTCGCCGGTCCTTTGACCGGAGCAGTATTGTTGTATTGCGAAATCGCCCCACAGATCACTATCCGCGCATGCAGGTTGATCTGTAGCAGAACCTCGTCAAGTAACTCCCCGCCAACGTTATCGAAGTAGACATCGATGCCGTCCGGACATTGCTGCGCGAGGGCCTGTCCTACCTTTCCCTGCTTGTAATCGATCGCCGCGTCAAAGCCAAGCTCTTCCGTGATATATCTGCATTTGCCGGATCCGCCCGCGATCCCCACCACCCGGCATCGTTTGATCTTTGCGATTTGGCCCGCTACAGATCCAACGGCACCTGCCGCACCTGAAACTACAACCGTTTCACCCGGCTTCGGTTGTCCCACTTCGAGCAATCCGAAATACGCTGTCATGCCGGTCATGCCGAGGGTGGAAAGATAGACCGGGAGCGATGCGCGAGAGGGCTCTACTTTGGTCGCGCGCTCGCCGTTTGAAATCGCGTACTCCTGTACGCCGAATACTCCCGTCACGTAATCGCCTGGTTGGAAATTCGGATGCTTCGAGGCGACCACACGGCCGGCTCCCAGCGCGCGCATCACTTCTCCAATCTGCACCGGAGGAACGTACGATTCCACATCGTTCATCCACGGGCGCATCGCGGGATCGAGTGAGATATAGAGAATCTTGACGAGAAATTCCTCTTCTGCAGGCTCGCAAAGCGTCTCTTCCGTAAAGTTCCAATCCGCGCGCCTGGGTATGCCAACCGGCCGTGCAGCCAGCCGGAATTGCCGGTTTCGTGGCGCCATTTATCATTAGAATTCTACATTTCGCGTTCGCCCGGCGGTCGAGAAGACACAGGCTCGCATGCGGCGACAGCGACAATTGAAAGATACGAATGGCAGAATCGCGAATCACACCTCGAAATCAGGATTTCGCCGCCTGGTACCAGGACGTCGTCCTCCAGGGCGATATGGCCGAACCGGCAGAAATCGTTAAAGGCTGCATGGTCATTAAGCCGAATGGCTATGCGATTTGGGAGCGGCTGCAGCAGGAACTCGACAGCCGCTTTAAAGCGGCCGGCCACCAAAACGTCTATTTCCCCCTGCTCATCCCGCAGAGTTTCCTCAAGAAAGAGGCGGAACACGTCGAAGGGTTCTCTCCCGAACTGGCGGTTGTGACGATTGCCGGCGGTAAGGAACTGGAAGAGCCTTACGTTATCCGGCCGACTTCGGAAACCATCATCGGCCACTTTTTCGCGCGCTGGATTCAAAGCTGGCGTGATCTCCCGGTTCTGATCAACCAGTGGGCAAACGTCGTGCGGTGGGAGCTGCGCACACGCATGTTCCTGCGCACCACGGAGTTCCTGTGGCAGGAAGGCCATACCGCGCACGCATCCCACGAGGAGGCGCTTGAAGAGGTTCTCAAGATTCTCGATGTCTATGCGGATGTGGCGGAGAACGTTATGGCGATGCCAGTGATCAAAGGCATCAAGACAAGCGGCGAAAAATTTGCCGGAGCGTTGCGCAGCTACTCCATCGAAAGCATGATGCAAAACGGTCTCGCGCTGCAGTCAGGTACAAGCCATGACCTGGGTCAGAACTTCGGCAAGGCATTCGACGTGAAGTTCCAAACCCGCGAAGGGACGCTCGATTATGTATGGCAGACAAGCTGGGGTGTCAGCACGCGCTTGATCGGCGGTTTGATAATGACGCACTCGGACGACAAGGGCCTGGTGCTGCCGCCGAAACTGGCTCCAAACGCGGCTGTGTTGGTGCCGATTTACCGCAAGGATGACGAACGTAGTGCGGTACTCGAAACCGCCGGCAAAATCGCCGCGGACCTGAACATTAAAATCGATGACCGCGAAGGCCAGACGCCCGGAGCGAAATTCTTCCATTGGGAGCGGCGTGGTGTACCTGTAGTGATGGAGTTGGGGCCGCGCGACCTCGCTTCCGGCAATGTCGTCTTAAAGCGGCGCGATACGGGCGGCAAGGAAACCGTTGCCCAAGCCGACGTATCGCATGCGCTGAAAGAAACCCTCACCGCCATCCAGACTAGTCTTCTCGCTGCTGCGAAAACGCGTCAAAAAGAGAACACCGTATTAGCGAATTCGATAGAAGACGTCGAAGACATCCTGCGCGATGTGACCGCGGAGAAGGGCGGCGGCAAGTTCGTGATGGCGCATCTCAAGGACGACCCGCAGTGCGATGTGCGGCTCAAAGAATTTAAGGCGACCATCCGGAACATTCCGTTAATTGACGAATACGACGGGCCAGGCAAATGCATTGTGACAGGCGAACCCGTTAGCCAGCGCGTCGTCGTTGCCAAAGCGTATTAGCCGGAGGCCTCCGGATGAGCTGGCGCTTTTCAGCCAGGCGAAGACCCAAGCACGATGAGCCGGCGCTTTTCAGCCAGGCGAAGATTCAACCGACCCCCTTGTGTTTCTGCTGATCCTCAAGGCAGTATGGCGTCCACGGTACGGCTTCCAGCCGCGCAAGGCCAATCTGACGGCCGCACTGCACACAGCGGCCGTACTCTCCACGGTCCAGCCGCTGCAATGCGGCCCGCACCTGAACGAGCGTTTCGTTGGCCAGAGACGTCTCTTCGAAAGCGGTGAACTTCGCCTCCGAATCGGTCGCCTCATCGGCGCGATCCTCCACCTCCGCACCGCGAGCTTCCCGCGCCTGCCCGGCAAGCCGCGGGATCTCGTCCAACAACTCCTGCTCTTTCTCGACGAGCAACTTCCTGAAGTGTTCCGCGTCCATCAGGCCTATCGACTCCTCCCGGGCCGAATCGTTACCATCAGACGAAAGAGTAAAAAGCGTCACTAAAATAGTTTCGGTCTCAGTGAGCGGTGGCTGGCCGGGTCTCATCGCCGGAGGAACGAGTCTCCTCGCCTGCGGGACGTAGCTGATCAGCCCGCATCCGGTGCTCTATGTCTTCGAACTCCTGCTTGCGGTGCAAGTAATAGTAGACAAACAGCAGCGTGAGCATGAAAAGTGCGAGGATCACCATCGCCAGAGCGAAGCGTTCAAGCCCGCGGACCGGCGCAGCCGCGATATGCTCATCCTGGCTGACAAGAACCACCCAGCCCAGGTTGGAGAAGTGCTGCTTGAGTCCGGTGCCGGAATAAGCGACGAGGTGCGGTCCGTTTTGCAGATTGGCTCTCAGCCAGCCGCTCTGGGTCCCATGCAATCCGCCGCCGAGTGAATCCCGGAGTGCATCGAAATGCGGCGACTTCAGGTGTGAGAACGCATCGGCATTCGGACCACTAACGATGGTGCCGTCATCGCTTACCAGTTCCGCGCGTGCACCGTTGCCGATCTGCGCCTCGCGGAATGGCGAAAGTATGTCATTGATATTTACCGCGCCGTTTACCACGCCAATCGTAGCCGCCGAACCGGGATCTTTCACCGGCACGCCGATATTGACATAGGAAGACTTCGTGAACTCGTCGTCCAGAATATCGCTGACCTTCGATACACCCTGCCCATTGTTGTAGACCGCCTGCCACCCTGCATCCTGTGCGTAGGAAGCCTTCGGCGGCTGCTGCGTAGCTGCGATCACATTCCCGTTCTGGTCCGTTACCACCAGCGATAGGAACTCTGGATTGAGCGTTTTTCGCTCGCGGAGGAGCTGGGAAAGACTCGAGCCAAGCATCCCGCCTCCTTCTTTCTTCCCGGCGCCAGCAGTGGCGTTTCCAGCTTTAGCTTCGGCTGAGACAGCGCTTACAACCGCGGGATCCACCGCGATAGCATTCACGGCGGCTACCCGGTTGCGCATCCCCTGCGACACCTGATTGCCGAGCTGTTGCGCGATCACCTTAAAGTCTGTTCCGACAGAATTATCAAGCGCCTTGTCGCTGCGCTCGGTCAGGAGCAGGCCAATCACACTCAGCGGAACGATGACTACGATGAGCCCTAAGAGTAGCTTGGTTATCGAAACGCGGACTTCCAATCGATCCATGGCAAGACCTCCTCGTCCCTCCACTCGGAGAAGTGCCTGGGCCCGGGAGCGGCACGGCTTCCTCGCCGGTCTGCACGGGCTTTAGCCGCTTCCCCGGTTCGATAATACTCCAAATTCGCTGTATCCGGAAGTTCGGAACCGAGGCGCCGTTTGCAGGCTAGTTCACATTGGCGAGGGGCGTGACCGCAGTCGTCCTAGGAACGATTATGATAAGCGGCTTACCCTGTACAGCATCCGCGGCAGTACTCGATCCAGATCCGGGTGAATTGACGGCGGTACCGGGTATCTGAGAATTCGGCGTAGCCTTTCCCGGGGAGGGAGCCGGGATATTTGTAGGCCGCCCCGCTGAATCACCGCGCAGCCACACAAATAACATGGCACGCGGCGCCGGAGGGTCCGGGAGCTTGATTGAAAGAGACTGCTCCTGGCCCTGCCCCGGAACTGGAACAGGCAGTTCCGTGCTATCAACACCTTCCGTCTGATCCCAGCCGGCCTTCTGGATCATTTCGAGATTGCGGCCTGTAACCATGTACACATTTGCGGATCCGTCCGGTGCCTTACCCGCGGCGGCAAACGAGTCAATGAACGGAATCCGCACAACGTGCGCAAGCGTATAGGGTTCCGACCTGCCATCGCGCCCGTTGCTGATAACAGCCTGCAAGGAACAGCCGGCCGGCAGCTCACTGGTGTCGTACGACAGAAACATCTGATCCTGCGAAAGCTGCTGCAGACTGGAGCTCTTTGTCTGCTCGCCGTTGTGCAGGGTGACGGAAGCACTCTCATCGGAACATTGGAGCTGCAGCACGCTCTTCGGCTCAATGTTTTTCACATCAAGCATCGCCGTTAGCGTGTAGCCTGCAGGAAATTCGTCGGGATGCAGCGTGATTTCCATCGCTGCCGGGACGGAAAGTTTTGAACTCGCAATGACCGGGAGAGGTCCCGTAATCTGCACCGCATCGTCAAGCTTCAAGGGTTCGGTGCGATCGCTCAGATATTCCTCGACGGGCAGCGTGGCACCGGCCTTCAGATCGGATTTGAGCTGTACCGTTACATTTCGCTCGGTTCCGGCAGAATTCGAGGCGCCTAAATCGAGGCTGACTCCCGGCGCTGAGAGCTTCGAAAGAAGGCTCAGCCGCTCGCCTTTCAGAACGTAGTGCTGCTGGGCGACACCTGTGTTCGCGAGGATTGGAAAATTATCGATCCTGGGCGGATTGGGAAGAACCTTGAACTCGATTGGATGGCTCTTGTTGTCCTGCTGCGAGACCAGTAGCGCATATTTGCCCGGATCAAGATTCGTAGTGTCGATCTGGACGTCCATGTAATCCTGCGGGCCTTCACGAAGCCCCGCAGGCAGAATAAAGCGCGCCGGCTCGGCAGTCGCAAACTCGTCGCCCAACTTTTTCAATTCCACCTTGCTGGTGAACTCGAAGTCCGAACCGGTCAAGGTGACGGCGACTTTGCCGCATTTCGCAAGCAATGTGTCCTGCGAGGAAGAGCGCAGCTTTGCACCCTGAAACGTGCTGAGCGGCCGAACGTGAATCAGACCTTTAGCTTCAAAGGAAGTCCAGTCCCAATAACCTGTAAGCTTGTAATCGCCTGGTGCAACAGATTTGCCCAGATCCATCTCGATCGCCTTTTGATTGCCGAGCTTCAGGACTTTTATCGGCGTTTTTTGCCCTTTGTCACTCAGCAAAGTCCATTGGCGAGCGCGCTCCAGGTATTTCCACTCTGCGTCAGGAACGTCAACGGGAACCGGAGTCTTTTGGTCCGGGGGAATAAAGTTCGCCTTGCCTATCTGGACCGAGGGGACTCTTGTGTTGGGAATGCGAACAGCCCATATGTACGCGACGCGCGTGTGCGGTGGCGCCGGCCCTCGCTGGCCGCACAGATTCAGCGCGGTTTTATTTGGAATCGGTTGAGTGAACGACGAACGGAACTGCGTTCCGGGAAACGCGATCGACCGAAGGTCCAGCAGCATCGCAGTTCCGCCGGCGGCCAGGCCGATCGGGCTGCCGAAGAAAAGCGTAGCGACGGCAGTGGCGACGCTGGCCGTCTGCCCTACCCGTTCCGAAGCGGAGCTCGCCAGCGGATTGTAGGTTGCAAGCTGCGGGTTCATCGCTGAGAAGAGTGTTTGGGCTTGTACGGCGGTGGGCGCCGTCTTGTCAATCTGAACCGAGACGCCATATTGGGAGGCGAAGCCGCTGAGCGCGGCATTCACGCTGGCCGCAGAACTGCCGCTGTTCTCGAGAGCTTCGATCAGAGCTTCCGTCTGTGCCGTTTTCGCTGCATAATCCGCCAGTTGCGCGATGAGCAGGTCGTCTTGCGAGAGAAATCCTTCCACCTTCTTTTTATTGAGGCCCTGCGCACTGTAGACGAGTGCCGCGAGCGAGATGGTCTGCGGAATCTCCCACTGCTGCGGCTTGTCCGCTGCCTTGGGCTCAGTGACGATGATTCCAGCCTGATTCGGCTCATGTTTTTCCGGCACCATCACGATTGCTACCTCGCCCGGCCGTTTCTCATGTGAGCGAAGCACCGGAGTGTAAAGCAGAGTGTCGCCCTCGCTCAGGTGAATGATCGACTGAAAGGGAAGCGGTTCCCCACCTTGCGGTGAGCGCACACGAAGATCGACAGGGCCCAGCGGCGCGCCCGCCGGACATGTAAGCGGTGGCGGCGCTTGCGTCGCGTCGGCAGATGATGCAGGTGCGGACTGATCCGGCTCAGGACCAGGAGAACTGCTCTGCGCAGCGAGCAGAGTCAGGGTTGCGAGCGCAAGGCTCACCAGTCGCAAAACCATTCTATGGTTCAGGATAACGTGTGAGTTACTCGTGTCGTTTCAGGTTGTATCGAATAAACGCGATTGAAATCAGCAGCCGCCTGAGCGAGGCCAATTATTTTATGCCAGTACTTGAAGGCTGCGCCCCCGAAACACTTCAGCAATGAAATGTGTACGTGGTTACGGCGCGTGCAGGAAAGCCAGCCCGTACGGAACGGGAACAAAAGGGGCGAAGTAATAACCTGAAAGAGCGACAAGTCAATTGAGGAGAAAAGAACTTGCCAACGACCGAAACGCAAACAACATTAGAAGAATTGGCCATCAATACAATTCGCTTCCTATCTGTAGATGCAGTGCAGAAGGCGAACTCCGGCCATCCCGGGTTGCCCATGGGCGCCGCGGCCATGGCCTATACGCTATGGACAAAGTTTTTGAAGTTCAATCCGAAGGATCCCCAATGGTTTGACCGCGATCGCTTCGTTCTTTCCGCCGGGCACGGGTCTATGCTGCTGTACAGCCTGCTGCATCTGACAGGGTACGATCTTCCGCTCGAGGAACTGAAACGGTTCCGGCAGTGGGGCAGCAAGACCCCCGGACATCCCGAGCGCGGGCACACGCCAGGAGTGGAAGTGGCGACTGGGCCACTGGGGCAGGGCTTCGGAAATGCGGTTGGCCTTGCGATCGCTGAGGCATGGTTCAGTGCACGTTATAACCGCCCGGGCCACAAGATTGTCGACCACTATACCTATGGCATCTGCGGCGATGGGGACCTGATGGAAGGCATCTCCCAGGAAGCTGCATCGCTCGCCGGGCATCTGCAATTGGGCAAGCTGATCTTCCTCTACGACGACAACCTGATCTCGCTGGCGGGAACGACGAACCTCACCTTTACCGAGGACGTGGCGAAGCGGTTCGATGCCTACGGCTGGCACACGCGGCACGTAAAGAACGGCAACGATGTAGACGATATCGAGAAGGCGATTGAGGAGGCGCAAGGGGAAACCGAGCGGCCGTCGCTAATCTTGGTGCACACACACATCGGGTACGGCAGCCCGAAGCAGGATACGTTCAAAGCGCACGGCGAGCCTTTGGGCGAGGAAGCGCTGGCGGAGGCAAAGAAAAAGCTCGGCTGGCCCACGACGGACAAGTTCTATCTTCCGGACGACGCGGTGAAGTTCTTCCGCGAGATCGGCAACAAAGGCCTGAAGAGACAACAGGACTGGCAACAGCGCTTCGATGCCTATAAAAAAGCGTTCCCGCAGGAAGCGGCTGAGTTGGAGATGCTGCTCGCCGGCAAGCTGCCGGAGGGTTTCAAGGCGGACCTGCCCAAGTGGACGCCTCAAGATAAGCCCATCGCCACGCGAGCCGCGGGTGGACAGGCCCTGAATGCGCTGGCCAAGCACATCCCCAACATCGTTGGCGGTTCAGCAGACCTAAATCCCTCTACAAACACAGCGATCAAAGATGGCGGCGATTTCCAACCGCCGGACCTGGCCGGTGAAAAGGTGCAGGGCGCCGTCGGCGGCTCCTGGGGTCATGCGGGGCGCAATATGGCGTTCGGGGTGCGCGAACACGCCATGGGTGCGGCCGTAAACGGCTTGGCGGCGCATGGTGGATTGCTGCCCTTCAGTGCAACATTCATGGTGTTTTCGGATTACATGAAGCCAAGCATCCGGCTCGGCGCGTTGAGCCAGCTCAAGGCCTTCTATGTATTCACCCACGATAGCGTCGGGGTGGGCGAAGACGGTCCGACACATGAGCCGGTGGAACAGCTTGCCGGGCTGCGGTCGATTCCCGGGTTGAACGTCATGCGGCCGGCGGATGCCAACGAGACCGCTGAATGCTGGGCGTACGCTGTCCAGCACAACGGGCCGACGCTCTTTTCGCTCACTCGCCAGAATGTTCCGCACCTTGACCGGAGCAAGGCAAGAAATGCCGATGTCTCTAAGGGTGCATACATTCTCCGCGAGGCAGATGGCGGCAAGCCGGATGTGATCCTGATCGGGACCGGTTCGGAAGTAGCGCTTTGCGCCAAAGCCGCGGAGAAACTCGAGGGCTATGGGGTGAAAGCGCGTGTGGTTAGCATGCCCAGCTGGAACCTTTTTGAGTCGCAGGATGAGGCATATCGGGAAAGCGTAATCCCGAAATCCAGTAAAAAGCGCGTAACGGTGGAAGCGGGGACGCCATACGGCTGGCATCGCTGGGCTGGCGATGAAGGTATCATTATCGGCATCGATCATTTCGGCGCCTCCGCGCCCGGCGCCGAGATTATGAAGCATTTCGGGTTCACGGCGGAGCATGTGACATGCGCTGCGCTTCAACTCCTGGGGCGGTTAGACGAGGCTGCCAAAGAGTGCAACGGTGACACAGCGGGCTTCGCTCCCACTGCCGGGCACGAGGGGCACTCGTAAAATAGATGGACAAGGAGGGTGCAAGCCCTCCCCTCCCTAGCATTGACTCTGATGCTGACCGGGCAGCGAAGCGGCACATGGCGTATCGTCTCAAGGCAAGCGAGTCTGTTCCCGAGGCAGTGCAGCGAATTGCCATCGAGGAAATCGAATCGGCGGTCGACGGGCTCACGAAGTCTGACACCGATCGCGATGAGGCAATCCACGAAGCCCGGAAGAGTGTGAAAAAAATCCGCGGCCTGCTGCGTCTGATGCGGCCGGAGCTGGGAGAGACCTATGAGGCGGAAAATCAGCGCTTTCGCGATGTAGGGCACCAGCTATCCGAGGTTCGCGATGCCGCAGCGCTTCTCGAGACTCTCGATGTCATCGCGGAAAAGTACAAAAATTCGCTTCGGAAAGGCGCTCTCAGCGGGATTCGTACCGGGCTGGAACAGGCGAAGTCCGAGACGGAACAGGCCGTCAACATCGGCAAGGTCGTGAATGACGCTGTTCGAGCCTTTCGAGCAGCAGCGAAAAACGTGAAAATCTGGCCTCTGAAGAATGATGGCTTCCGAGCGATCGCTCCGGGCTTGGAACTCACATACCGGGCCGGCAGGAAGGCGCTTCAGAAGGTGCAGGAAGACCCGACGCCCGAGAACTATCATTACCTCCGCAGGCGGGCCAAAGATCACTGGTATCACGTACGCCTGCTCGAGAGTCTCTGGACGGAAGTTCAGCAGGCCCACGAAAGCAGCCTGGATACGCTGCAGGACTGGCTCGGAGACGAGCATAACCTGGTCGTTCTGCGCCAGAAAATCGAGGCCGACCCCGCCAAATTTGGCGGCGAGGAGCAGGTTCGGTTTTTCGACTTCCTGGCGGACCAGCATCAGAAGGAGCTTAGGGAAAATGCGCTGTCCCTGGCTCAGCGCATCTATGAGCAGAAGCGAAAGCAGTTCACCGCCAGCATGCAAAGACTCTGGGACGCCTGGCAGCAACAACCGGCCGGCATAAGCGAACTGCAGAAGCAGGAACGCCAGGCAGCCAAAAAGCACCCGCGCATGGTGCATCGCAGCGGATCGCAAAACGCGGTCGCGTAGCACCTTTATGGCCGACGGCAACGCGCTCACTGGCACGGTCCGTGCTCTGCTGCTCTTCGACATAGCCGAAGAGCTTGACTTAGGGCACCTGAATCGTTTGCTGGGAACAAGTCCCAGCAAACGGGAGCCGGCCTTCCGCCATCCCGCACCGGAATACGTGAGATATGAACGTCCCCCGGTTGGAGATGTCATTGGCCCATGCGGCACATACGAGGGTCAACCGCTGACCGCACGCATTCGTTACTTCGATTACGGCGTCGCGAGTGTTGAGATGCAAATGGGCGTCAATTCCGGTTGGGAGGATCTGCTACGCTTGGGAACCCGTTGGGTTTCCTCGCCGGAGTTGGAGCGCAGAGCGGGCGAATTGCTTCGAGAACGGCTTGCTCTGCTGCGCCCGGCACTAAAGAAGCCCACCGACGGATGGATCACGGAAGATTACTACGTCATCCAGATCAACCCCATTACCGCTAATGGCGCTGTACTAACGGCCGAACAACTGTTGGCTTCCCACGGCTCCGGTATTGCGCAAATTGTTCGCGGGGAAGAGGCGCCGCTTTCGGCGGCAGAGCAGCAGGAAGTTCTGCGCTCCAACATGTCGTACTACCCGACGGACTTACTCGTAGTCGCTTGGGCGGCGGCGTTTGTCTACGACACGGAATTCGGAGCGTCCCCGACCATTGACCTGCTCGAGTATGCGAATACGCAATTGCTGGAGTTCCGCTACTACGACGAGGTCCTGACCCGTGTGCTGGCGGATGTGTATAGACGGCTGGAGAACAAACGAACCCTTTGGCCACAGTGGCGGCTGGCGCGGCATGCCGAGGAGCTGAATACAATCCGCCTGGATTATCGCGAACTGGCGGAGCGGACCGATAACGCCATCAAGTTCATCAGCGACATGTTTTACGCACGGGCATACCGGCTGGCGGCCGCGCGCATCGGCGTGAATGACTACCGCAACCTGGTGACAGACAAACTGGCAACTGCACGGGACCTTTACGACTCGATGATGAACGAATTCCACCAGGGTCGGGCGTTCGTGCTCGAGCTGATGGTAGTAATTATTCTCATGATCGAGATCGTTTTTCTGTTTCGCGGCAAAGTTTGAATTTCTTCCGGTTCGCGAAAAATATTCCGGGCAAGAATGCCAGAGTCACTCCGCATTCCATTCGCGTTTCATTCTCTAAATTGGGTAGTTTCAATGTGTTAGTAACAAGCCGCACGGAGCATGCTGAACCCGCTTTATAACTGGCCACCAATTTGCACAGCTAAGGACGGAGGTGATATATCGATGCTCTGGTACGCTTGGGTATTTTTGGTGATTGCGATCCTAGCCGCCATTCTTGGCTTTGGGGGAATCGCAGCGGCCGCTGCCGGTATCGCCAAAATCTGCTTCGTCGTTTTCCTCGTGCTTTTCCTGATCAGCCTGCTTGCCGGCCGCCGCAGCGCAGTATAACTTGGGGCGAAGCTTCTCACGCCTTCGTCTTGGGGAAAGATTCTCTGGGACGGGATTACTCCCATCCCAGAGCTTCATCCTTAACGGCAGAAATCACCGCGTTCGATGACCGTGCGCGTCTCGCGCCTATCCCGATCTCGTCCGCGGTCACTAGCCCAGCGGTCGTGACCGCGAACCTCGCGGCGGGCGACAGGTTCGCGATCTTCACGTACAAAGCGCGCGTCCGTTTTCTGTTGCTCTACCGCACGTCGGCCATGATCGAAATCAGCGGCGGAGACGTTTGCCGGGTGGAAAAGCAGACCAACGGCAGTCAACATCAAAGCAAGAACTCCAACTTTCTTCAACATGGGGAACCTCCTTTTAGTTCCTTCTGATCGTTTGATGTACAGTCGCGGGCTTCGGTCCACACGAGAAAGAGTGGCCTCGCGTGAAAACCCGTTAATCACTCGCCGGATCTATAGTGTCCGGTGCAAAGTACTACGATTGAGGCCCCATGTGACAGAGGCGAGGGTCCGGCGCACCGGCGGATCGCGGTGGGTTGCTGAAAGACTGCGGTCCGTGCGACAGCTATTCCGACGACAGGCCGAGCCGCCCCACGATCCCTACGCTTACGTGATGGCGCCTAAAAAGCCGGGGCCGCCGCCCCACCGAAGCGGCCGTCGCCGAAAAATTACCGCGAGACTAGCTGGTCTTGTGCAAATGCCTTCAACTCCTGAGCATTCAGATCGGAGACCGCCCAATAAGTCATCTGTCCCCGGGTCCAATGAACCAGGTTGTAGCCTCTGATAGTGAAAGCGCGAGGCGCGGAATCAGCATTCCCGGAAGGCCAAAGAAAGAGATTAATTGTATGTTGCCGCCGGCTGTAAACCAGAGCGGCGACCGGACGACTACTTAAGTAATCCAACCGGCCGCCCTCCAATGTAAACCCTTCCGCGCCGAGATCTTTTACGGCTGGTGCGAAGTCCACTTTGCCACTGAACCAGGGCTTCACAGTGTGCTGATCGGACGAGAGGACGTCCGTCAGGTGGTTGGCCATCAAAGAACGGATGTGGCAGGAAACGATTTCCTGAGCTACGAGTTGCGTCGAGTTTAGACCACGGAGGACAAAAACACCAATCCCCGCGAGGAGAGCCAGAGCGGCCAGACTCGCGGCGAGAGCAGGCACACGGTATCCCCAAGCCGGCTTAGAAGCGGTACGAAGGCGCGCACGAAGCCTGTTTTCGAGGCCCTGTGGCGCCTCGAAGAGGAATCCTCGAGCCTGCAACTTTTGTCGCAGCGCTTCGTATTCGCCTCGCTGTATTCGGCACGCTTGGCAGTCATCCAGGTGCCGCTCGAGTTCCAGCGTCGCAACAATGTCCAGCTCGCCATCAACGTATGCATCGAGGAGCCGCATTGTCTCTTGACACCTCATCCTCTTACCCCCCGCATGGCTTGACTCAAACGGGCGCACAAGTCTCTTCGGGCCCGAAACAAGCGTGACATGACGGTTCCGACAGGGGCGCTGGTAATATCAGAGATTTCACGGTAAGATAGCCCTTCCAATTCCCGCAGGATCAGCGCTTCCCGGTACTCGGCCGGCATTTCGCCGAGCGCCTCTCGCAGGAGTTTGAAGTCCGATTTTTCCAACAGGGCGCTTTCAGGGTCCAAACAGTTAGCGATCTGCTCCCCGGCATTTTCTCTTGCATTGGCCATCATTTCTTTGGGCCGGTTACGGCGAAGCCACGTGTAGCCGGTGTTTCGAACGATCTTGAGCAACCACGCACGGGCATCACAATCGGGATTGAACGTTGCGAATGCGCGTAAGGCACGAAGATATGCTTCCTGCACGATATCTTCCGCGTCGTGTTCGTTACGTGTAAGCCAGCGCGCCAGGTTATAAGCCGCATTCAGGTGCGGTAAAGCGATTTGCTCGAACCCCGGGAGGTCGCCGTCCGGTGCTGCTTGTGCCGTCCGATTTTTCCAAAACCATGGAGCCATGGCGGGCTGTGGTGCCAGTTTCGCAGCACCAACACTTTTAGCACAATAACGTGCCTGAATTTTTGCAAATTTGTTACGCGATATGGTTAGCATCAATAAAACATTTGCATTGCCTGTGATTGACGCCCGACAGCTTCCGAAAAATAAAACCAACGCGTCGTCCGGAATGTCTAACGCTCGGCTCAAAGGAGAACGCATGCCACCCAAAACGGACGCAGGGCATAAGCCCAATATCCTGGTGATCTGGGGCGATGATATCGGCATCACCAATCTGAGTTGCTACAGCAACGGTTTGATGGGCTACCGTACGCCCAACATTGACCGCCTTGCCAAAGAAGGTGTCATGTTTACCGACTCCTATGGCGAGCAGAGCTGCACAGCTGGCCGTGCCTCCTTCATCACCGGGCAGAGCGGTTACCGAACCGGGCTCACCAAGGTCGGTGTCCCAGCCGCGCCGGTAGGTTTGCAACCCGAGGACCCGACCATTGCCGAACTACTGAAAAACCACGGATATGCAACGGCAGAGTTCGGCAAGAACCACTTGGGCGACCGCAATGAATTTTTGCCGACAGTTCATGGCTTCGATGAGTTCTTCGGTAATCTCTACCATTTGAACGCCGAGGAGGAGCCGGAACTCCCTGACTACCCCAATCCGAAAGACTTTCCGGAATTCCACAAACGCTTTGGCCCGCGCGGAGTTCTGCGCTGTCATGCGACCGATAAAGACGATTCGACGGTAGATCCCCGTTACGGCAAAGTTGGCAAGCAAAAGATAGAGGACACGGGTCCCCTTACCAAGAAGCGCATGGTGACCTGCGATGACGACTTCGCCGCCTCTGCCAAAGACTTCATTAAGCGCCAACACGCGGCAGCCAAACCATGGTTCTGCTGGTTGAACACCACCCACATGCATCTTCGGACCCACCCGAAACCCGAGAGCATCGGGCAAGCCGGCCGCTGGCAATCGCCCTACCACGACACGATGATCGATCACGATAAGGTCGTGGGCGACGTACTGAATCTGCTGGACGAACTGAAGATCGCAGACAACACAATCGTCATGTACAGCACGGACAACGGGCCTCATATGAACACCTGGCCAGACGGCGGCATGACTCCCTTCCGCAGCGAGAAAAACACCAACTGGGAAGGCGCTTTCCGAATTCCGCTGCTGGTGCGCTGGCCCGGAAAAATCCCGGCCGGGATGGTTTCGAACGAGATCGTCCAGCACCATGACTGGCTGCCGACCTTCCTGGCGGCGGCGGGCGAGCCGGACGTCAAAGAGAAGTTGTTAAAGGGCCACGAAGCGCATGGAAAGAGGTTCAAGGTCCACATCGACGGCTGGAACCTCTTGCCGTACCTGACCGGCAAGGAGAAAAAGAGCCCGCGGCAAGGCTTCATCTACTTTGACGACGATGGCAATCTTGTCGCGTTGCGGTACGACAACTGGAAGGTCGTTTTTATGGAGCAGCGCGTCGAGGGAACGTTGCGCCTCTGGGCGGAGCCGTTTGTGCCGCTGCGGCTTCCGAAGCTGTATAACGTACGGACTGATCCGTTTGAGCGCGCCGACATTACCTCGAATACTTACTATGACTGGTTTATAGATCATGATTATCTGGTGCTGGCCGCACAGGCTATCGTGACGCCCTTCGTGGAGACCTTCAAGGATTTTCCGCCACGGCAGAAGGCCGCTTCCTTCACCATCGACCAGGCACTCGCGAAGATGAGTGAAGTCGCCAGCGGCGCTCTGCACTGAGACAGTGCGACGTTCTTATCTCAAATTGGTGATTGAGGCGGATTGATCAAGATTCTTCTCCGCTGCCGGCGTCTCTTCGGCGGGCGGCTGCGGAAGCGGGCGTTTTTTTCTCTTAGCCGCCGCTCCAAGGAAGGCGCCGCAAAACCCCGCGACCTGGGAAGCGACGGGTCCGACGTTTGCCCTGTCCATGCCGATTGACACGGCACAAAAGCCAAGAAGACTCAGACCGGCGACCTTGTAGATTTTAGAATTCTTTACTGCCACTTCTCAGATTGTAAACAGCGGATAACGCATGTCTTAGGCACGAACGCAAGATATAAGATTAGGGCGTGGACTGTCGGGGAGAACAACGATGCGAATAAAACCCGTAACGCGTGTTGTCGGTTTCCTTTTTGCTCCGATACTGACTCTGTCGGCGATCGATAGCCGATGGAATCCGATGCTTGCCGGAGCAAGTTCTGTCGCCGTTCCGGCGGGTACCCAGATCACGGTCCGCACGATTGACAAGATCAAACCGAAAGAAACCAAGGCTGGCGATACGTTTCAAGCTTCCGTAGACGAACCGGTCATCGTGAATGGAAGAGAAATCATCCCACGCGGAACGCCGGCTCAAATCAGGCTCTATAAGGAAGAGGGCAAGACGGACGACTTGGGTTTGCGGCTCTACAGTCTGAATGTGCGAGGCAGGACCGCACTTGTGAACAGCGACTGGGCCAGAGTGACTCCGCAGAAGAAAGGTATGGGCACTGGCGCAAAGACGGCCATTGGAGCTGGAGTCGGCGCGGCCGTGGGCGCCATAGCCGGTGGAGGCAAAGGCGCTGCAATCGGAGCCGGGGCCGGCGCTGGGACCGGGCTGATTATCTCCAAGGTAAAGGGACGAGACACCGAAGTTCCGCCGGAGACTCGGCTCACCTTTACGATTCGCAATACAATCCGAATTTAGGAAGTCGTCGCAAACCCGCATTGTCCTGCAGCAATGCGCCTCCATTTTTCCGAGGACAGGTTGGGTTAGAATGACGGCGCCATGTCTTACAAAAGCCACAGGGTCCAATTGTGGACCTGGCTTATTCCTGTTCTGTATTCAGCACTCGCGATCGCAGCCGGCTTGAGTTTTCCAAGGCTTGAGCAGCACTTTTTGCCGCGCCTCCTGTCCTCGATAAGTGTTCCCGCCGCGATGGCGATCTACTCCTCTATTGCCTCGGGCATGATTGCTCTGACCGGCATCGTGTTTTCCTTGGCGTTTGTGATGGTCCAGTTCAGCGCAACCGCCTACTCGCCTCGTCTGGTGCTGTGGGTAGCGCGCGATCCGGTAATGTCCCACGCCCTAGGGGTTTTTACAGCGACCTTTCTTTACGCGCTCGCCGCGCTCGCATGGATAGATCGGGGCGGTTCCGGGAAGGTTCCACTTATTAGCGTTTGGGTATCTGTGGCTCTCGTTTTTGCAAGCGTGGCCATGTTCATTGCGCTGATTCGCGAAATCGGGTTACTTCAGATCAACCAGATGTTAATTTTTACTGGTAACCAAGGGCGGGGCATCATAAAGTCCATGTATCCCTCAATAGAAGCCACCGGTACGAATAGTTCGTATGAGTTTCGTAGGTTGCCTCGTACCCAGACGTTGAGACATAACGGCCCACCGCGGATCATACAGGCTGTTGACGTGAACGCCTTGGTGGATCTGGCCAAGGCATCAGGCGGAGTCATTGAAATGGTTGCAGCGGTTGGCGACACCGCCATGGAGTTGACTCCCATTCTGCACGTTTTTGGTGCTCGTCGTGCCGTTGATGAACGAGCTTTGAGTAAAGCGATTGAGGTCGGGGGAGAACGCACCTTCGAACAAGATCCTAAGTATGCAATCAGGCTGCTTGTTGATATTGCCATCAAGGCATTGTCGCCGGCTGTTAACGATCCTACAACGGCCGTTCAAGCGCTGGACCAAATCGAAGACCTGCTGCTCCGCCTCGGCCTCTGCCGATTGGAAATCGGCGCGTTTCGCGATGGCGATGGCGAACTAAGATTGATACTTCCCTTCCCCGCCTGGGAGGATTTCCTTCGGCTGGGCCTCGACGAAATTCGCTTCTGTGGCGCCGGCAGCATTCAAGTTATGCGGCGCATGAACGCGGTCGTCAGTGAACTCATCTCAGTGCTCCCTGAAGAACGTCATGCGGCGTTGAAGTGCTGGGAACAGCGGCTGCACGCTACAATCGGCAAATCTTTCACAGATCCGGAAGACAGGCGAGAGGCATTAGTGGAAGACCGGCAGGGGCTTGGCATACCGCGCCGTAGTTCTCCTACCGCCGCAGCAGAACATACAACGATGCCGCTGAACGAAAACCAGATCCGCCGCGCCATTCAACCGGATTCCTGATGTCTGCTGCCGCAATGTTCTCGACGAAGACACCGGTCGCCACTCCGGCGGCCATGCGGACCAGCGCTCCGCCCGCGCACGAATGCATGCCTGCCCCAAGCCCGACATGACCAGCAGCATTGCGCGTCAGATCGAGTCTATTGGGTTCCGGAAATTGCGTGGGGTCACGATTCGCCGAAGCCAACATCAGTCTGAGTCGTTCGCCTTCCGGAATGCGAATACCGGCCAGCTCAATATCGACACCTGCCTGGCGGGAGAGTTTTTGCGCTACACCGGCGTACCGCAGCAACTCCTCAATGGCTTTCGGCAACAAATTCGCATCGGTGTCCAACCTTGCTAGTTCGGCAGGGTGGCGAAGTAAAGCGAGCCAGGCATTTGCCAGGAAACGGGGTAGCGTTTGCGAGAGCGCTACAAATGCGGGTCCGCTCATTGGTATGGGAGCGTTTTGAAAATATTGCGCTAGTTCAGCATTCGCGGCCTTTGCGTCGGATGTGCCGGCAGACACTTTGCGAGCAAGATCGCCAAGATGCTGTGCCTTTAGAGGATCGGCTCCAGTTACAAGTACGGCAATGGCCAGGCAGCCTGGTTCGGCAAGCTCATGAACGATGTCAACTGGTCGGTCGCGAGGGAGCTCGTCAACCAGCACGCACAGCAGGCGTCTGACTTCTGCCTGCCATGCCGACAGTTTCGCAGGCGAAAGTGCCGCAAGCGTCTCGGCGCGCACACGCGCCTGAATGATCGGGTCCTCCCCGTGCGATCGTTTGTCGCTCCGCGGACCGGTGGGGCGCAGTCGCGGCTCTCTTAAAGCGGTACTTACGTCTGCATGCCGGCTGAGTACCCACGTATCCATCGCCGAATCGTAATAGGGGGCGCCCGGCGGCGGCGGCAATAGCGGGTCACCCTTCGTGCTTGATCTGGCTTGCATACATTTTGGGGAACTCATGCGATCAGTCCCCCTCAACAAGGGCATTCGCAAGTGACGTCCGCTCGCCTGTGGTCTTCTGACTCCAATTGAGCGAGCAAACACAGCGCTGACACACAGGATTGCTCGCGACATCCAGCATGCTGCGGAATTGCACCGCCTCGGGGCCGTTTAACACTTGCAGCAGACTATTTCTCTTGACGGAGCCAATGGGGCGGTGAAAGAAACAGGGACGAAGCGTTCCGTCGGCTTCCACCACTGCCGATACCCAAGGTGCGTTGCAGCGAGGTGCGATGGGTCTCGAAATACCAAGATGTGCACGGTAATGATGCACAATCCGCTGGAGCTTTTCCCAGTTCTCGAGAATGAAAGCGCTGCCACTCCATTCGGCGACCAAAGCGTCGAACTCGTGTTCGAGAACGGCCGCCTGCGGCTCGCTCAGAGCGACTTGAGCCTGACGGTCCGGACCCCATCCCCCTGGTCTGTTGAATGCTTCAGAAGTGACGTCGGCAGCAAGAAAGGAGATTGATTTCAGACCCAACCGCCGCGCGGCCCTTGCAGTCTCCCTGACGCAGAAATAATTCTCCCGCTGTATCGTGCAGCGGGCTGAAATGGCAAAGCTGGGGTCAAGCTCGTATACAGCTCGAATGCCTCGCTCGAGCAGTGCAAAAGCTCCGGGAATGCGCCGAATCCGGTCGTGTACAGGTGGTGGGCCGTCGAGGGAAACAATCACGTCACTGACGTGACGAACAATCTGTTCAGCATTTCGCTCCAGCAGAAGGCCGGTACTGAGGATCGTGGTCCGAATCGAGCGAGAGCGAAGCAGTGAACAGAAACGAAACAGATCGGAGTGCATAAGCGGCTCTCCGCCTGACAGAACCACCCATTGGACCGACAGCTTTTCAATGTCGTCGAGGTATCTCTCCAGATCGCGCGTGCTGATTTCGCTTTTGTCGCTGTTCTTCCAGATGTCGCACATCAAGCAGCGGCAGTTGCACCGGCTATGCGGATAGAGGATAAGAATCGGCAATGAGTGAATAGTGGGATTCACGAAATTACCGCCTTTCCGGCCAGCCGCAAGTCGCCATCGAGTGCTTGCCTCGCCTGATCGATCAGGCCGGAGATATTGAACGGAGTCAGCCAGCGCCCGCGATCCTCAACCTCGATGACTTGATACGCGGAAAAGCTTGCAGCACGCATGCGCTCCGTAATTGTTTCGGAAATCAGATCGATATGCCCGTTCACAATGACAAGCTGAGGCCGCAGGTCAAGTAGAGCTTCGGCTGGGGCTTGTCCGCGATCGGGAACAACGAGCAAGTCCGCCGCGCCGCCGTTTCGGATACAACCCGCTGCCGATCCCAGGCACAATACGCGCGCTGCACCTGACGTGACCATGCCGTACAGGCGAACGGGATCTATGACTTGACTTGCTCTCCGAAGTTCATCAGTGAGATCTCCTTCTGCAGTAAGAGCAGAGTCTGTCCCGAGCGCGATCGGCACTCCCGAGGAAAAGGCTGCCTCCGACAACGTGCGCCCGAGCGTAAAATCGTTCGAACTTGGGCACCAGATCAAAGATGCTCCTCGCTTGCGAACGAGCATCAACTCCTCCCTCCGAAGCGCCACGCCGTGAACTACGACCGTTGAGCGCCCCAGCGCGGAAGCTGCATCGAGTTGATAAATTTCCCGTCTCGCATCCTCATCCAGCCCTTCCGCTGCGTGAATGATGAACGGCGCGCCTGCTGGCCTTTGCCGATATCGATATTGCCAGTCATTGGAGAATCGCAGCGAGTGCGCCCAGGAATAGTGCTTTACTACGCGGATGGGAAAGCCCTCATCGAATACGTCCGGATGGTAAGGGTTGTGCTGCGCGACTGTCGTGACGCCGGAAAGCAGGTTCTTCATACCGCCCCAAAACAGCCGGACTCGCTTAGGAACCCCGAGGTGCTGCTTCACGGGCGCCTCGTCAGGCCGGTAGATGTCGTCTGCCCATGCGGTTGCGTTCGGATACGGTCCGCGGCCGAGCCGGGGAAACAGATTCAGCTCGAGGTGATCATGGGCATTGATGAGGCCGGGAAGAATCAGGAACCCACTCAGATCAATCTCGCCCTCCGGGGATATCTCATGACGTGAAAAAAACACCTGGCCCTGGCGGACCAAGAGGTCCAGACGCGAAGTCCGGGTCGCGCTGGTCGCGACTCGTGCACCAGCCAGGATCACGGCTTGCTCCATAAACCAACCCAAATTGCGGGCACGGTGCTTAGATCCGAAATCAGATGCTGTTTACCGGCTCGTTCGAAGATTGGCCGTTCCGCTTCACCAAAGTAGGCTTCCGACTGTGTCTGAAATTGAAGGCCGGCCGATGCGGCCGCCTCGCGAATCTGCGCGGCGGAATACACAAAGTGCTCCAGTTCGTACGCCGATGCGCCTACCTTGAAAGAGCGGTTCCAGCCCGCCGCTGCCGCCGATGGATGCAAGTCGCTGACAAGGACGCGTCCTCCACGTGCGCAAACTCTGGCCATTTCGGCGAAGACACGGGGCAAATCGGGCATATATGCTGCGCCAAACGAGCAGAGTGTCAGGTCGGCAGCGTTATCCGGAAAAGGAAGGCTCTGAGCATCTCCAAGTACCAGCCGGCCGCGTAACTCCGGATGCTTTTCCGCTTTCGACAGCATCTCTGCGCACAGATCCAGGCCAAACACCGATGTGCCGCGCCTTCGAAAATGAAGCATCCAGCGCCCCGTGCCGCAGCCAACGTCAATGACTCCCAATGGTTCGGTTGAATCGAGCAGGCGACCTACTACGCCGGCTTCCAGTGCAAGAAGAGGATTAGGCATCGTGTCGTAAACAGATGCCCAGAGGCGTTGCCCCGCTTCCCCGGAGACGCGCATCACAGGCTCTCGAGGCGCGGCTTGCGCAACGCAACAAATCGCTGTGCGCATTTCAGTTCGAAGGGCGCACTGTAGAACCCCAGCGAGTAACGCCAACTGCTGAGCACGGTAAGCATGTGCCGGCCCCAGCGCGGAAGGTGAACATCCTGGATGGTAGGCCAGCGTGAGTTAATTACTAACTCGAAGTTATCGATGTGCCGTTTCAATCTTCTCGGCAACCAGGCAACGTTTGGGTCGCGACGTGTCGTGAAGTTATACCAACGGTCGGTGGCCCATTCTTCCGGCGTCCGCGGGAACTCGATCTTTCCTTCCACTTTGCCGTACATCCCATCTGGATGAGGGGTTGGGATATAGTGCTGAACTATGATCTCAGCGTCGGGATTGATACGTTTGAGGCGCCGAATAAAGCGGATGGTATCGCGTGTATCTTTCTCCGGGTTTTGCGGATTCCCGATGACGAACGAGAACTCTGGAATAATTCCGAAGCGGCGTATCTTCGCAGCAAGATCGAGCGTTTGCCCGGTCGTAACGTGCTTATTCATTTCTTCTAGCACCCAGTCGGACCCAGATTCGGCGCCGAAGAAGATCATCGCCGCGCCAGCCCGCCGCAACAGCCGGAACGTCTCGTCAGAGTATCGAAGGGCCGAATCGATGCGTCCCTCAGCCCACCAGCGCAGATTCAACGGCGTCATCCGCTCTGCAAGATCCGCCGTGTGACTTTCATTCAAGAAGAAATTGTTGTCATAGAACTGCACCGCGTCTATTTGAAACCTCTGCTTCAGATAGCACAATACGGCGGCTGTCCGTTCCGCTGTTTCCGTCCGTTGCCGCCCCTGATAAATCGGGACGACACCGCAAAATTTGCAGCGAAACGGGCATCCGATGCTGGCCTGATGAACTGCCGTCCTGCGCCCAAGGAACGTTGGAAGAATGTACTTCTCCGCGTTGGGCAAACGATCATAGGGAAGCCACGGAAAGTCGTTCGGTGATCGGAGCGGCCGTTCTGCATTATGCACGTGAAGGCCGAAATCGTCTTTATATGACAGCCCTCGGATGCCATTAAACTTGCGATTCCCGCGCAACGCCTCAATCAGTTCCAGGAACGTGTCTTCACCCTGGCCGCGCACAACGAAATCGACGTAACGTGCGTTCAGCGCAGCATCGGTGTAGAGCGATGGGAAGTAACCGCCCCAAACGATCGGAATGGAAGGATGCTTCGCACGGAACTCTCGACACAACGGTATTGCCGCCCTCATCTGGGGCCCAGGCATGACTGAGACGGCCAGCAACGTTGTTTCGCTCTCGCGAACGATGCGATCGATGGTCATGGCCGGTTGCGGATCGGCGTTGCCGTCTACAATAGCGTACTCTTCCTTGCCGTCCAGGACGGCAGCCATTGATAGAACTGCGAGCGGGAAACGACGGTTCTTCGGCTTGGTGGATTGCGGATGAAGGAGAATGATCATCGATCTTGAAACTTCCCTACGAGAATCCAGAACCGCGAAGGCGGCCTGTTTCCTGAGAGCCAGGCCTTGTAAGGGCGAATGTGCCAGCGCAATCCATACCACGGACGATAGATCTGCCAATTCAAGCCTAGATTTCTGCTCAGTGTCCTGAGCGTCGGCTCATCGAGAAATTCAATGCTGGGAACTGCATCTGAGCGGAATCCATACCGCTTGAGAAAGTCAGCATGCCGTTCCTCTACCATTCGCTCCCCATGTTGTCTGCACTTATATACGGGAGAGTCCAGCACCACCAAGGCGCCACCAGGCCGAATGCAGCGCCGGGCTTCGAGCAGAGTCCGGTGATAATCGGTTGAGTAGTGGAGCGACGAGTTATAGACCGCTAAATCGAAAATGCCGTCCGGAAAAGGCAGATGATCAAATTCCGCCTCCACCAGGGGAAATGTATTCGGGTAGTGACGAGCGGCGCGCAAGCCATCCCTCTCGTCATTGAATATGTCGAGAGCCACCGGCTGGTGACAACGCAGGGAAAGCCGGTAAGACATCCAGCAATTCCCGGCGCCAAGGTCAAGGATGTCCAGTGGCTTTTGCGTGCGCTGCTCGAAGCGTCGCAGTATTCTCCGTTCAAAATATCGATAGGTTCTTGCCCGCATCGCCCACATTGCAGCGTTGCGGCGCGACAGATCGAAATAGGGCAGTGCTCGATAAAAGGCCGTGTCGTCCGAACCGCGGCCCTCTGCGTAACGTATGTGGCGGTACTCTTCCAGAAACTGCTGGCGCGCACTGCTTTCAACGGTCATAAATGCCTGAAGATAAACAGACGGTGATCCGCAAGTGCTCGCAGAACCGGCCAATGCGCTATGCATGCATCCACTGCCGAAAACCCGCGAATCGTCCCGTCGTTGAATTCATTTATGTATGAAGGCGGCACACAGAGCCCGATACCAGACCAGCCAATAAGTTTGAAATGGCACCCGAAAGCCTGCTCCACTTGCCTGCGGGATGGGTAACGCACATCGGCGCCTATGGACGAGCGAGTCTTGCCGCGCGTGAAGCGGCGAAATGCCTTTCTAGGATTCCCGCGAATGGCGAAATAGAACATTTCCCAGATGCAAGCTCGACCCAGTAAGCAGATTCCAACGCATCCCCCAAGTCGAACGCGCTGTGCCAATGCCGAAGCGACATCTTCCAGCCGCGCAACGCAGTTCAAAGCGCCGAAGTTTGATATAGCTCCATCAAATTCCTCTCTCAGGTCCGCGATGGATTCGATTGCGAGTCGATGCGCATTCACTCCACGGTTCCGCGCGACTCCGACCATCGCGGCAGACGCATCGATGCCGTAGACTTCAACGCCTCGCGACTTAAAGTGGAGCGCGTCCTCGCCCGTTCCACAACCCAGATCGAGCATCCGGTCGCCCGGTCTGAACATCGCATCCAGTCGCCGCCATACTGCCAGCCGCTGGCTGATACCGATGGGGGTTCTTGTCCAGAGCGCATCGTATTGTGCCGCGAGTTTGTCGAATGGGCTGCCCGCAATGGTCATGGTTAACCTCAGGCTTCCACCTCATGGCTGCTGGCTTGAAGACCCGCGCGCGCGGCAAGAATTCTTGCGCGATCAGGGTGTGGCGACGTTTCACTTCGCAAAAGCTCATCCGCGTACTGATAGAAGCGCCTTGAATGCCTCCCTTTGATGCGCAGGTCCCGGTCGGTGCTATTACTCCAGCCGGCAATAGTTACCAGTCGCGACGCGACCCGATCAAAGTAGGGGGTGCCCTTAATGGGGTATGAAACGGTTGTAAAGCAGACGTCGGGCCGGCACCGTTTAACATGATCCACGGTTGCTTCGATATCTTCAATCTCTTCGCCTTCGTAACCCCACATCAGAAACATGCCGCTTTCTATGCCGCTTTTCTTGCACAGATGCACGGCGTTGCGAACCTGCTCTACGGTTACCCCTCTTTGCATGGCATCGAGCACGCGCTGTGATCCACTCTCCGATCCAATCCATACGCGGAAGCACCGAAGCTCAGCCAGCGTCTGTACCACCCGCTCATTCACGCGATCCGCGCGCGTGATGCACTCAAATGGGGTTTGAAGACCTCGGCGTTTCATCTCGGCTGCGAAGTCGAACAGCCATCCATGGTGGATTGTGAATACGTCGTCCGCCAGCCACAGCATCTCCGGGCTATAGCGCTGCAAGATCCATTCGATCTCGTCCACCACCGCGGTCGGTGACCGCCGGCGATGAGTTGTTCCGAACACCGCGTGACTGCACCAGTTACAGCGATACGGGCAGCCGCGCGCGGTGATGAGCGACACGGAGCCCCGGCTGTGGTTCCGGCGCCAGACGTCGAGGTATCGGTGAATGTCGACCCGCTCGCGGTCCGGCCAAGGCTGGCCATCCAAGTCCTTAATGAGCGGCGCGGCTGCCGTTCGCACGAAGGATCCGTCTTCCGCACGGAAAGCGATGCCGGCAGTCTCCGGCCATTTCCCAGGATCCAGTTTCGTACCGAGCAGAGTTTCGAGCGTAAGCTCGCCCTCTCCCGCAACAACTATGGCTGCGCCTGAATCGAGATACTGCTCCGCATAGTTGGCCGGCTCAGGTCCCCCGACGATTACTGTCCATCCTGCCTCGCGTGCCCACTGGATAATTTCCAGAACGTTGAGACGCGTCATCAAATTGCCGTAGATGCCGATAGCTCCAGGAGGGCCATTCTGCAAGAGGGAAAGCAATTCCTGTTTCGATCCGAATGTAGAGTCATAAATGTCTACCTCGAATCCCTTCTTCCTCAGATGCGACGAGAGATAAAGAACTCCCAGCGGAACGTAGGGCTTCATGATCTGCTGTTCTTTGGCATCCTCGAACAGGAAATAGCCATGTGTTAACAGCAGTCTCATCAGGCCACTCCAATCGCAGAAACCGCACCGTTCCTGAGCTCATACACTCTGCTCCAGGCGTTCTGGATTGCTGTTTTCTTCTCAGGCTCGCGGACCTCCAGATGCAAAGCGTCAGCGAGCGCGCGGTACATGTCGCTCGAGTATGCTCCCCCGAACATCATGGCCAGATCACCGCTATCCGACCAGTTGGTCTTCTTACCCATTTGCGATGAAACAAGCTGGTAAAACTTGGTTCCTGGCAACGGATACGAGACCGAAATGCCGATATCATGCGGCTTTGTTTCACGGACCATGCGAACGGTCGCCTCTATGTCTTCCCACGCTTCGCTCGGGTATCCGAACTGCAGGAACCATCCGGCCCGAATGCCGTGCCGGGCAAGGTTGGCCCGCGCCTGGTAGATGTGCTCCACGCGGGTGCCTTTGTCCATGGCGTCCAGCACGCGTTGTGAACCGGATTCTGCACCCATCCATATCTCGCAACATCCAGCTCGTTTGAGCGCGGCTACGGTATCTCGTGTCATCAGGTCGCAGCGCGATTGCATCTTGAATGGGATCTGTGCTCCAAGCGTTTCGACGGCAGTTGAGAATTCAGCGGTCCAGCGTCCCGACAATGCAAAAATATCGTCAGCGAACCAGATATGGTCCGGGCGATACGTTCGCTTCAGATGGAGCATCTCCTCGGCTACTCGCCGCGGCGAACGTACATGATAGTTGTTTCCGTAGATAGGCTTTGCGCACCAGTTACACCTGTAGGGGCAACCGCGGCTGGAAACCATATTCAGAGAGAAGAAACCATGTTGAGCCAGCCATTTTTCCCGGTACGGATGCATATCGATCAAGTCCCAGGCGGGCAACGGAAGCACGTCCAGGTCGCTCCGCACCTTACGGCGGGCGTTGTATTGGACATGACCCGTTCCTGGACATCGATATGCGAGCCCCGCGATGCTCTCTGGCGGGTGCTGTGCTGACAGCTCGCGAAGCGTGTCCTCCACTTCTCCTACGAGGACACAATCGAAACCGGCGTCCAGATATTCCTTAACGTGATCAGATGCGTCAGATCCGTGCGCCGCGGTTCGGCATCCAAGCCTCTTCGCCAATTGTGCCGTCCAGAACGCCAATTCCCGGTTGCGGACAAGACACATCTTTGTCAAAAAATTAAAGTCGTCTTCGCAAACTACAACAAGACGTGGAGCAAGCACCTGAAGATATCTTTCCAGCTTTTGCTCGGGATCATTAAGGGTGACATCACATACCGAAACGCTAAACGCTGATTCACGAAGTACTGCCGCGCCAAGCAGTGTTTGCAGCGGCGGATACGGCTGCATCTTCTGCGCCTGTTTGCGGTCATAGAACAGATGATTGCTGTGGGTGAGCAGTACGTCGATCATCGCCGCTTTCTAAACTTCCTTGAGTTGACGGCCGAGAGGTTCTCCGGTCAAGAGCGAACGGCGCATCACGAGCCATTGTTGAGCCATGGAGAGCCACAGCTCGAACGGTAGATTGAAAAAGTAATGCTTCAGCCGCCAATTCAGCGGCCTTCGCAGCAGCCGAATCCCCATTCTTACCGTATTCGAGCCTGACCTCTTTGATTTCTTCGTCAGCTGATTGGAAAGCAGGAAGTAAGACATGCTGCGCTGCAGAACTCTGCCCGATTCAGCACTCAACCATGGCAACTCCACTTGTCCCAGGCCGACCGATGCCCATTCTTCGAGCGACTGCGGCTCCCGCAGCCCCGCCTCGCGCAGTTCTTGCCATATTGGGATTCCCGGATACGGAGTGAACAGATTGGGCGAGAACGTCACATTGTCATATAAGTCTGCAAGTTCGCCCATAACGCGAAGTGTCTGTTTCCGATCCGCCTCCTCTTCACCTGGATAGCCAAAAATCAGGTTGTAAGTGATCCGTATCCCCGCCTTGGCGCATTTCCGTGCCGCTTCGAACATATCTTCGATGTGCTGATGACGCTTGTTCATTTTGCGCAAGACCTCCGGAGACGCGGATTCGGTGCCGAAGCCGATATGACTCACGCCGCTTGCCGCAAGAAGACAAGCGTCCTCATCACTGAGCCGGCATAGAAGGTCTGTCGAGGCCTGGAACGTCCAGCGGAAACGTACACCGCTTTCGAGGAAACCGAGCGCGATGGCAACGGCGCGGCGCGTGTCCACCAGAAAATTTGAATCAACAAGCGCCACTTCTTCCAACTGAAGGCGCTTCACCAGTCCTACGACATCCTCCACTACGCCCTTCACCTCCAGAGGATTGAACCTTCGGTTGTAGAAGACCATGTCTGTGCAGTAATTGCACGCATAGGGACAGCCAATGCTCGTCGCATAGGGCAGTTTTCTGCCTCCGGTCAGGCGTCGATACGCCTCGAAGTCTACGAGGTCGTACGCCGGAGCAGGAAGTGTATTCAGTGGAGATGCCGGCCGGTCCTGATTGGAGAAGATCCTCCCGTCCCGCTTGAACCAACAACCGGCGACCATGTCCAGACCGGCTCCTGCTTCCTGGCGCTGAAGAATCTCGGTTAATGTCTTCTCCCCCTGGTGGCGCACCACAATATCGACGAAGCCTTCGCGAAGAGTCTCGCCTGTGAGGAGTGTTGGATGCCATCCGCCGTAGATGATCGGAAGCTCCGGCCTGATTTGCCGAGCCACCTGACTGGCGGCAATCGCATCGCGGATCATCGGCCCAGTCAGGAGCGAAATCCCAAACGCGAAACAGTCCGCAATTTCGCAAGCGACTGCATTCAGGAACTTCGGGTCTATCGCTCCATCTACGATCACCGGACGGAATCCGGCAGCCCGCAGCGACGAGGCAAGGCTCAGCAGCCCAAGCGGCGGACCGAAGACTTTTCCTTCGTAGGGTGGTGAAAACAGCACTACCTTGCGATCTGCCGAACCAGTCAGCACGAGACAACCTCTGCTGAGAGTTTTTGCGCATCGACCTTGGGCTTCAAAGGCGGAAACCACTTGTTCGCTTTGTTCTTGAGCCACAACTCGACGGGCGCGGCATACACGTCATGATCGAGCCTCCATCGCGCGGGAATGCTGATAGCCCGATGGACTAGCCGGTTTAATGGATGCTTTCGCTGTACGCCTATCGGAACCCGGTTGAAAGCAACGCGCATGTACTCACGCATGGTTTGAACGCGCTTGTGCTTTTTTTCCTTGAGCCATGGAAGAACCGTATAGCGCGGGAAGAAATCAGCCCATCCTTCGAACGTCTTTGGCACATCAATTCCAAGCTCGAAGGCACGCTTCATGATCGGCGCGCCGGGGTATGGCGTGAAGATGTTCGTCCAGAATTCCGCCAGCGGATAACGGCGGCAAACATTCATGACGAGTCTTATGGACTCGCGCCTCTCCTTCTCCGACTCCCCCGGAAATCCGAAAATGATGTTGAAGGACGGTCGAATGCCCGCCTGGCTCAGCATGTCCGCGGCCTGATAGATGGTCTCGAGCTTTTGAAAATCCTTGTTCATCAGGTGCAGTACTTTCGGCGATCCTGAGTCCGCACCTTGTGCAACCTGGGATAGTCCCGCCCGTCGCAACAGCTTTAGCTCTTCTATAGTCAGCCGCGTGACGAGATTGGTTGACGCCTGAATGCTCCAGTCGAACTCCACCCCGCGGCGCACCAGGCCCTCCGCTATCGCCACCGCGCGATCACGATCCACCAGAAAGTTGTCATCTACAACCCAAAGGAGCTTCAGGCGATACCTGGTGACCAGATCGGTAACTTCTTCCACTACCTGATCAGCTTCGAGCGCGTTCCATTTGCGCCCGTAGAGCCCGTCGTTGGTGCAGTAAGCGCAGTTGAACGGGCACGCAAGGCTTGACGTGTACATGGCCCAGCGCCGGCCACATATGCGTTCGTAGGCGTCGAAGTCGGCCAGATGATACGCCTTAGGCGGCAGCTCACGAATCGGCTTGAGTGGCCGGATAGCATTGAAAACTAGGCGTCCGTCTTCCTTGTACCCAACACCTGCGATTCCCTTCAGGGGCTCGCCCGCTTCGATGTGTTGAACAATTTCGAGCAGCGCATCTTCCCCTTGTCCCTTGACAACAACGTCAACGTTGGGACAAGCGAGGGTCTGGTCCGGAAGCAGAGAAGGATGCCATCCACCAAGGATGACCGGCTTTTCAGGATAGAGTTCTTTCGCAGCTTTCGCTATCTGTGCGGTCTCGCGAATCATCGGCCCGGTCACCAGAGAGACTGCGACACACAATGAATCCCTCAACTCTTCGAGTACTCGCTCTTGAAAGCGAGGCGTAATCGTCGAATCGACGATAGTCACTTGATATCCAGCCCTCAATAGGGGCGTCGAAACGGCCAGAATGCCCAGTGGGGCCGTGGCTTCCTGGCTTGAGAATGCGGGAAAGAAAAAGAGAACCTTTTTGGATGACATCCAATCTTCTCAACCCTGCTCATCTAGCACTGAAGAACAACTAGCGTCGCCGCACCGCGATTTCTTTGCAGCCACCACCCGGCCGGCTCATAGCCGAAGTATATGGTCGGAATCACGCTTAGTTGTTCGAAGATCGTAAACAAAACGTAACGTGCGTGCGGTTATCTTGAAGCCCCCAGGGTGATGAGGATTGCGTTTCCTTTGTCTGCGAATGGATATGAAATTGCCCGTCAACTATCGGTATGGGATTCGTTTCCTCGTTGTGAAAGATTTGTAAATAGGAGGCCGGAAACCGCTCGGCAAGTCCGTCCACTCTTGATCGCACAAAAACTCTAGAGTGTTCAGCGGGTCCGCGTGTTGGGAAAATGTAAACAAGGGGTAAAAGCGTTCCCGCACTCCGTGATTTTCACGTAAAACGTGGTAAAAGCATAACAGCTATCGCCTGCCTCACCGCACCGAGTACTCCCTCAACACTATGACAGTTCGGCGCGCACTTATTCGCTTTCTGGACAGACCAGGTGGACGAGGGCTCCTTGGGGTTGCTATAGCCCACATCGCTCGGCGATACGCTCTCGGCGTGCGTGTCTACTTCCATCGAGGAATGTGGATGCATCAGATCGGAAACTACGTCTTTGTTGATTCTCCTACCTTGGACTATCACCCCTCGACTTTCCGCTGGTGGCAGAACGAAATCGATCGCTGCAACCTGCGGGCGAAAGAGAACTGGTTTTACGTGTATAACCCGCGATCCGGCGATCTCATCGTCGACATCGGCGCCGGAAAAGGGGAAGATACAATTGCCTTTTCATCTGCCGTAGGACCTGCCGGAAGGGTGATCTCAATGGAAGCGTATCCCCTGACATTCCATTGTCTTCGTCTCTTCTGTGAAATTAATGCGCTCGATAATGTGACCCCGGTTCATTATGCAGTAATGGATAAGTCCGGGCCAGTAACCATGAAAACCTCCGAAGGATGGCAGGGCAATAGCATCGAAATGAGTAATAAGCCAGGTTTGGCTACAATCTCTGGCATTACTTTAGACGACTTCATTGCCCAAGAGAATATTCACCACATTGACTTTCTGAAGGTGAACATTGAAGGCGCCGAAGGAATTGCGATTGGGCGAATGCAAGAGACTCTGAGAATCACCCGAACGCTTTGCATCTCCTGTCATGACTTCCTTGCGAATGAGGGTGCTGGCGAACACTTCAGAACAAAAGCGCTTGTGCAGGATGCCGTTAAGCGCGCTGGATTTACCTTGGTCTCGCGCGATATGGATCCGCGCCCTTATATTGCAGATCAGGTCAACGCATTTCGAGAGTGAGAGCAAAAAACTTTGCTGAATTCCCGTTCCGTCGTGCTGAGCCTGAGCGGAATATTGGCTCATCATAGATATCTCGCTGAAGCTCTCGCCCAATTACACTTGTTACGGCGTGCGGTCCTGTTTGGAACTCATCTCGAAGTGTTTGAAGCCGATTCCGGCGGTCACTTGAGAATGCTCCGCAGATTTTCCTCTTACCGGTTTTTTAATCGCGCCATTTGGGGGCTGTCGCGACGCGTGCCATTGCTCATGCGGGGACCACAGCCCTCGGTGGCTCTGTCTCTTTTTGCCGAACGGGCAGTCTCAACATCAATCCCACCCTGCACCGTTTTCCACGGCATGATGGGTGTCTGTCTCTCAGGGTTGCGGAAAGCGAAAGGGCTTGGCGCTATAACATTTGTCGATACTGCGACTTTGCATCCAATCGTCTTCAATCGTGAGGTGCTGGCCGCTTGCAGAAGAAGCGGATTCCCGGCAAAACGTTGTGAACATGTCATGCCGCAGATTCTGCTCGACCGGCTTGAAAAGGAATACGAGGCATGCGACAAGATCATCACGTACTCGTCGGCGTCGCAGCGAACATTTGAGTCTTCTTCTTATGCTCACAAAACTGTGCGCGTACATCCGGGAATAGACCACTTTCTTTTCACGCCACGAGCTGATCCGATCTTCGACAGTACTTTTCGCGTTTGCTATGTCGGAAGAATCGAGGCTGCGAAAGGCCTGGATTATTTGATCGAAGCATGGGAGCGTCTCGCGCTCGATAACGCCGAATTGGTGTTGGTCGGCCGCGTTTTTCCCGAGATCGCTAAGCTACTCGCCAACAGGTCTCCCCGTGCAACAATCCGGCTTGCGGGAATACTGCCTCGCGTAGAAGTTGCGCGCCAGTATCGGCAATCGGATCTGTTCGTATTTCCTTCAGTGAATGAAGGTCTGCCACTGGCGGTTCTGGAAGCCATGTCCAGCGGACTCCCGGTGATCGCCTGCCAGGACACCGGCGCCGACGACTGCATTTTGTCGGGGACCGACGGACTTCTGGTCTCAGGCAGTAAGATCGACGAACTAGCGGATGCAATTCGTTGGAGCTATGGACATCGCGATGAGTTAGCGGTAATGGGAAAGCGTGCCAGGACCACAATCGAGGAGAGATTTACCTTAGCGCATTATGTGGAGCGGATAACCAGCTTATATAACCGCAGCCTCATGTGACGCTTCGCGATGGCTCGAATCTCCGTCTCGGAAATTCCGTCCGCTGTCAATGGATTGAAGCTGGGTCTACGCTCTCTTGCGAAGCAAACGTTCCGTCGAGGATTCATTCTCCGGTACAAATTGCTCCGCGGCTGCACGAAGGTAGGGACGAAACTCTCGCTTCCAATATTCAAGGGGACCGGTCCGCGAGATTTCCTCAAGCGATTGCGCGTAATGAGTAAGCAGTGCTTCCCCTACCACTTCTCCCGTCCGCTTCGCGGCTGTACGAGCGGCCCGTGAAAGCCAAAGCATATTGGCGGGAATCTCTTCGACCGCAGAGATTGCCAGCATAGAGCAGACGCTGAATACAGATCGCTCCTCGGCTGCAGAAGATTGCGCGAGTTTCATCCACATGCGCTCGAGCCTGCTCATTGCCGGCACATTCTGTTGCGGTATTCTCGGCAGGGCCTCCTTGAGACGGGTCCATTCCCGGCGTAAATCTGTCAATCGCACCGGCGGCAGGTTGAGTGTTTCCGCCAGGTGCGCACTCGTCTTCTCCAGGCCATCGAGAAGCTGATCCAAGGTTTCAAATTTGGAATTCCGGTCAAGCAGACCTTCGTCTTTAAGTGACTGAGCGATCTCCTGGATCAGAGAATGTCCCGCGCCGGTGGCATCCGCTAGCGCGGCAAGCACCCAGATGGGAGACACATGGATGGTGAGCAGGCCCAACAGTTCAATGCCGTGGCTCGCGCTGCGCTTCGCCAGGAAATTTTCGAGCTTTCCTTCGGTCGAATAAATCCCCTCCACGCGCCCAAGTTCTTCAATCAGGAATCGCAGGGTAACTTCAACCATCAGGCGATAAAGCGCGGTTCTTCGAATGCGCGAAGGCAGCAGCACAATTCCAATTTCACGTAAAAGGCCGCCCGACAGAGCGCCAAGCGATCGCGCTAACCGCTCAGGCAGAGACAAGACGAATTGATAAGGAACCGGTCGCTTCAACTTGTAGTATCGCGCTAGGGCGTTTGAACGCAATACCATGGCCTTTGAAGCGCCGGCGGGTGTCCGCTGCTGCACGTGTGAATCCCACAACCGGGATCACGCGACGACGTCCCCGCCCTGTTAGCGACAATTTTGCCGTATTTCTGCCGCATCGGATTTGGAATATTGGGTGCGGCTCGGACTGGATCGCCGAAGTGCTGCGGAGGTGAAAGGTATGGACGCCATGCTGAAGGACATCCGCTACGGAATGCGGATGCTTGCCAAAAATCCGGGCTTCGCGGCCGTCGCTGTTGTAACGCTCGCGCTCGGTATCGGCGCGAATACCGCCATATTCAGCATGGCGGATTCGCTTTTGCTGCGCCCCCTGCCGGTAAAGGACCCGGGGCAATTGACGGTTCTGGCGTTTCGTCAGCAGCATGGCCCTCTCTCGAACAACTTCTCCATCGCCGAATACCGTGACATTCGGCGCCAGAGCGCTGACGTGTTCTCAGCAGTGATCGGCTATCAGTTCGGTATCGACGGCCTGAGCGTGAGCGGAAGAGCCGACCGAATCGTCAGCGCCTTTGTAAGCGGCAATTTTTTCCAGGCACTTGGAATCAGGCCGGCGCTCGGCCGGTTCATTTTGCCTTCGGAAGGCGAGACCAAAGGCGCCGATCCCGTCATGGTTCTCGGCTATTCATATTGGAAGACCCATTTCGCCGAAAACCCGGATGTCGTCGGAAGAAAAGTTTCCGTGGATGGCCAACCGGTGACGATCGTTGGCGTGGCCCCTGAGAGATTCCATGGACCCTATCCGTTTGCAGATATCCAGGCGTACATGCCGCTGGGCCTGGCGTCGATCGAAGGTTATCCAAGCGACTTCATGACTAACCGGGCGCTCAGGAATGTGTTCATCTTCGGCCGGCTGAGGGCTGACACCAGCCTTTCTCGCGCGCAGGCAGCGCTCAATGTGGTTGCAGAGCGGCTGTCGCGGCAGTATCCGGACAGCGACAAAGACCTGAGCCTCGAAGTGTTCCCGGAACTTCGCGCCCGGCCGAATCCTGACCCGAAGAATACGATGCTCGTAATCGCAGGACTCTTTCTTAGCCTGGCTTCACTGGTGCTGGTCCTCGCCTGCGTAAATGTGGCCAACATTCTTCTGGTTCGCGCCACGGTGCGCGAGCGGGAGATGGCTATTCGCGCAGCGCTGGGCGCGCCGCGGGGCGGCTTGATACGACAGTTGCTGGTCGAAAGTCTTCTACTGGCCCTGGCCGGAGGGGTGGCCGGAATTCTCCTCGGCTACTGGGCCAGTTCGACCCTTAGTTCTATTCATATCCAGACCGATCTTCCGGTTCGCTTCGATTTCGGGTTCGACTGGCGCGTCTTCAGCTTTGCGTTCGCCGCCGCGCTGCTGACTGGGCTGCTGGTTGGAATCGTTCCGGCGATTCGCGCCTCACGCGGGAACCTCAGCGACATCTTGCAAAAGAGTGGACGGGGAGTGGTCGCCGGCCGGAACCGGGTGCGAAACGCACTTGTCATGGTTCAGGTAGGAGGCTCGCTGATGCTGCTGATCATCGCCGGGCTCTTCACCCGTAGCCTCGCACAGGTGCAGCGGATAAAGCTCGGATTCGATCCAGGCAATGTTTTGAATTTGACAATGGATCCGAACGAGATTGGTTACAGCCAGGCGCAGGGCCGCGACTTTTATAGGCGCTTACTCGAGCGCGTGCGTGTATTGCCGGGCGTAGAATCGGCCAGCATCGCTAACTCCGTGCCCATGGGTTACTACAACAACGGCGACAACCTCACGATAGAGTCCTATCACCAGGTTGCCGGTCAGCCTCCTCCAAACGCCGGTTATAACGTCATCTCGCCCGATTACTTCAAAACGATGAGGATCGGCATAGTTCGAGGCCGCGCCTTCACAGACGCCGACGACGAGAAATCGCAATATGTCGGGATCGTGAACGAAACGATGGCGAAGCGTTTCTGGCCCAACAAGGATCCCCTGGGCCGGCACTTTACGCTGGCCAGCGACCCTAAACACCCGATCCAGGTGGCCGGAATCGCCAAAGACTCACGCTACCAGGGGCTGAACGGCGAAATCGAGCCCTATTTTTATCTGCCTTTTGCACAGCATTACGAATCCAACTCGCTCGAAACTCTTCAATTGCGAACCACCGCTAACCCGATTCCAATGACTTCAGAGATCGAACACCTGATCGCATCTTTGGCGCCGCAGCTTCCGGTTTTTGATGTGAAGACGATGGTGCAGGCGCTTTACACCCTCAACGGCCTGCTGATCTTTCAGGTGGGGGCGGCCCTCGCTGCCGCGCTCGGCGTCCTCGGCCTTATCCTCGCGGTTGTTGGAGTCTATGGAGTCATCGCTTACGCGGCAAGCCAGCAGACGCACGCGATTGGAATCCGCATCGCGCTCGGCGCACGGCCGGCGAACATCTTGGGCATGGTGTTCAGGCAGGGTCTCCTTATCGTCGCCGTCGGCTTGATGATTGGAGTCGGAGCCGCAATCGCTGCGGCCAGCGTCGTCGGGAATTTCTTGATCGTAAGCGCTAGGGATCCCGCCACATATCTGACCGTTTCGGCACTCCTTGCGATTGTTGCGCTGCTTGCCTCTTACATCCCGGCGCGGCGGGCCATGAAAGTGGATCCAATGGTCGCGTTGAGATGCGAATAACGCATGGAAAGTGATTTCGCGACTTGGGGTTTGCGTTGACCCGGCTCAGGCCGCTTGCGTAGAATAGAAGGAGTCCAGCTACTCCATGCGGGAGTAACTCAATGGTAGAGTCACAGCCTTCCAAGCTGTTGGTTGCGAGTTCGATTCTCGTCTCCCGCTCCATCTTTTCAACAACTTGCAAGGGATTGAATTTCACGGTTGTACTCCGATTACTCCGTTTTCTTTCCTGACCCTTCCAGACTTTCAATTTCAGGAAGCTCCAACCGCTGAAAATCGACGCTCTCGGGGCGCGTCACTTCTGCTTCGAGCTTCGTTACGGCCTCGACTTTTTGTTCAAGGTCGCTAATCGCATAGACGTTCATGCTGACGCCGAGGCCGTGGCCTCTTTGATCAGCCGAAACTTTGTCATCGACGTTCGCCTTCCGTGACAGGCTGGCGTTCGTTCGACGCAGGACTTGGAAGTTGACCCAACCAAGGCCGACCACCTCCAGCCGCGGTTGAATTTCACGTTTCCATAGATTATCTGGTCTGAGCGGTGTGACGAGGGTTTCTGACGGAAACAGATAGGCATCCGCTTCCCGATTCTGCAGAAAACTCCGCCATAATTCAATCTCTGAAGCGGTCGTGGGTGTAAGTCCAACGACACGTGTTGTGTCCTTACCCTTGCGGCCCTTCGGCGAGTCAAGCTTGCCTTCGTAGACTCGCTGATCGACGGTAATCGAGGTGTCGCCGATCTTCCCGAGCCGGATTGCAAAGATTTCGCCGGGTCGCAAACCGCTAAAAATCGCGAGGCGAAAAATAACCCGCGGCCGCAAATCAAGAACACCGAGCGCAGTTCTCACCTGGTGGAGAGACATCACGCGTTTTGTCGGCGACGGCTTGCATTCCGGGATGTACAGCGCGCCGGCCGGATTGTGGCTCACAATTCCATCACTCTGAGCCATCTTGAAAATGGCGTTCAGGTGCCAGCGAAGGTGCCCGACAACACTGGCGGAAAGATCGCCCGAGATTTCTTCAAGAAACGTTTGCATCTGCTCTCGCGTGATTGCTTCGAGCCGCTGCTTTTGGAACGCCGGCAGCAGATAGCGAATGATATTCGATTCCGAAGTTGTTCGCGTCGATTCCTTCCACATACGACGGCACACCGGAAGGAATTTGTTTTCCACGTAGTGTTTGAAGGTGAATAGCGGGACTTGAGACTTGCCCGCACCCTTGTTGAGAGGTTGCACGATTTGGCTTAGCATCATCTCGGCTTCGCTTTTCGAAATGTCGGAATAGCGTCCGAGAATTTTGGTGCGTCTGCTGCCGTCTTCCCACCACTGTGCTAACCAAATTTTTTGACGACCGTGCTTGCGGGCACGGAGACTGCCTTTTAAGAATCGCCTTCGGCGCATAAAGTTTCCTTGCTGCGTCTTTAGCGTTGAATCCGACCATCTCTGGATATTACCGGTTCTTGTTCGCTTCCAGCCATTGATTGAGCCATTCCTTCCGTACGAATTTTCGGCGACCGACGCTTACATGGGTGAGTCGCGGAATACCAGCCACCTTTCCCTGAAGCGCGTTTGCCACATGAGCTTTCGAGCAGCGCAGTATTTGGGCAACCTCTTTGATAGTGAGGATTTCCTGGTTGGTCTCCATTGAGCTTCCTACTCTGTAAGCGCTGGAGTAAGCCGTCCGTGACCTACTTGTGCTGTGATCGGTTAAGTTTGTGGCTGCATGGTGCTCAGGACGTCAGGATTGGCTCGGCATTCTCGTGGCGCTTAGCGATGCGCCCCTGAGCAATTGGACTTCGGCATTCTAGGGGCGGGAGAAATTCACTGCTCGTTGTGAAAGGAGAGGGTTTTCCTCGGCAACGGCGGGGCGGTTCTATACTGTTTCATCGGCAGCCTAGGGGCCAAACGCTCGGCAAAGACGGGGCTATTGTCCTGTATTGATCCTGTACCTAATCCTGTAGTCGGTTCCGAGCTTGTGGAATTCGTGGCGTAGGGTTGAATCCGCGCGCCGCTGCGGCGGGGAAAGTCGGCTAAAGGCGGATAGTGCTCCCACGGTGGGCGACGTCTTGGATCAGCTCGACTGCCACTCGTCGGGCTTGTGGCTGTCGTGATCCGGTAGCCTGGACTTTGGCCGATCGAAGCCGATTTCACATTACTAATTACTAGGGCGTGTTAACACTATCGAAGAGCCTCGACAATCAGGGCAAAGGAGAGGAAGGCGAGGAAGACGCAATCCAGTTTCTCGAAGCGGGAGAAGATACGGCGGTAGCCCTTGAGCCTGCGAAAGAGCCGTTCGATTTCGTTCCGCTTTCTATAGAGTGCCCGGTCATAGCGCCAGGGATCGATCCGGTTGGACTTGGGTGGCACCACAGGAACCATGCCTAATTCCAACACCAGTTGCCGGGTCTCATTGCCTTCGTAAGCGCGAGCCATCAGCAAGGGCAGACCTTCGGGCATCGGTCCCAGGTCTTTGAGCAATTCCCGGCCTTCGGGTGCATCGTGCGCATTGCCAGGCGAAAGCGCGAAGGTTATGGCCGTTCGAGCATCCGCGGCAACCAGATGAATCTTGGTAGTCCATCCGCCGCGTGACTTACCGATGGCCTGCGGTCCGTTTTTTTTAAAGCCCCAGTGCCGTCCGGATGCACCTTCACGGAGGTCGAGTCTACGCTGAAGGCCTCGATCCGGATCCGCACAATCTGCTCCAATTGCAGCTTTTCAAATACCCGGTCCAGAACGCCGCTCTTCGACCAACGGTTCATACGCGTGTAAATCGTGTGCCA
>Ga0213872_10000122_pt1 | contig 73335 bp, 71 predicted proteins | sample VelepicomBERX_R2_FD_160071 | JGI IMG/M metagenome (GOLD analysis project Ga0213872, IMG submission 160071) | Rhizosphere microbial communities from Vellozia epidendroides in rupestrian grasslands, the National Park of Serra do Cipo, Brazil - RX_R2 | ecosystem: Host-associated > Plants > Roots >... | reverse complement strand
ACACATGAAATTCTTCAAGCTGTCCGCTGTTGCTGCCCTGCTCGCTGGCGCCGCCCTGTCCGCTTCGGCCATGACCTCCATCGACGACGAATCGCTGGCTCAAGTCAGCGGTCAAGACGGTGTGTCGATCGCCGCCAACCTGAACATCGGCATCCAGAGCTTCACCTACACCAACACGACGCAATCCGCATCGATCGCATTTGACAACATCAAGATCAACGGCCTGGTGCTGATGACTGTTGACGTGATCAACGCTGCTTCGCTGCAAACCGCCATCGGCACTGACGCCGCTGCCCAAGGCATCACCGTGAGCGACCACGGCGCGGCACTGGCCAGCTTCGAGGGCGCCACCGGTGCAGGTACCGGCACCTCCGCTGTCCAGTTCGCTTTCCCGAACGTGAATGCCGTCAACGGCGGCCTGAACATCTCGGTCGGTTCCGTCGTCCTGAACGGCAGCGCCGCTTCGTTCGGCTCCTTCGCCATCAACAAGATGGACCTGCAAGGCACCACCGTCCAAATGTGGGCTCACTAATCCTTCACCAGATCATTGGTACCTAGGAGACAACACATGAAATTCTTCAAGCTGTCCGCTGTTGCTGCCCTGCTCGCTGGCGCCGCCCTGTCCGCTTCGGCCATGACCTCCATCGACGACGAATCGCTGGCTCAAGTCAGCGGTCAAGACGGTGTGTCGATCGCCGCCAACCTGAACATCGGCATCCAGAGCTTCACCTACACCAACACGACGCAAAACGCCTCGATCGCCTTCAACAACATCGGCATCAACGGCCTGGTGCTGATGACTGTTGACGTGATCAACGCTGCTTCGCTGCAAGGTTCGATCGCTGCTGACGCCGCTGCTCAGCACATCACCACCAGCGACGGCGGCCTGGCACTCGGCGGCTTCGAAGGCGCCACGGGCGTCGGCACCGGCTCGTCCGCTGTTCAGTTCGCTTTCCCGAACGTGAACGCCGTCAACGGCGGTCTGAACATCTCGGTCGGTTCGGTGACCCTGAGCGGCAGCGCCGCTTCGTTCGGCGCCTTCGCCATCAACAAGATGGACCTGCAAGGCACGACCGTTCAAATGTGGGCTCACTGATCAGCACTGTCTGATGGTTCTCGCATGAAAGGCCCGGGTTGCCCCCGGGCCTTTTTATCAGCAGGGCGCCAACGCCCCCCCATTCAACAGCTGTAGCACTCCCACTGGAGTTCACGCCATGCGGCGGATCTGGCAATTCTTCATCGCTTTGCTGGCGCTCACATTGATGTGCAGCGCTGGAGCAGCCCATGCGCTCAAGGCCATGGACGATGAATCCTTGTCGGAAGTCAGCGCGCAGGACGGCATCAGCCTGATGAGCAACCTGAACGTCAACGTCGGAAGCTTCAGCTACAGCACCTTGAGCAGCGAAAACCCCACCGGCGGCACGCTGTCATTCAACCACATCAACATCGTCGGCCTGCTGCCGCTGACCGTGGACCTGATCAGCAGCAGCAGCTTCAGCAGCGCAATATCAGCCATGGCGAGCACATACGGCAGCGACGGCGCGGCAGGCCTGGCGCGCTTCCAGGCGTCCGGCGCCTACGACGGCAAGAGCGACGTGCTTCAGTTGGCCGTTCCCAATATCAACGCCACAGGCAACAGCGGTTTGAGCGTGAGCGTGAATTCGGTCACCCTGGGCAACAGCAGCGTGCCCTTGACCAGCCTGGCATTGAGTAACCTTGACCTTCAGGGTTCCAGGATCTGGATCTGGGGCCGTTGACGCCGCGGCCCATGCATCGCGTTTTCCCTCATGTCTTGAATTTCTTCAATCATCAAGCCGGCCCTTCATGACCTGTGCCCGCCAATTGAGTTCTCTGCACCCAAGCCTGCATCGCCGCTCCAGCAGCGTGGCGAGGCGCGCTGGTGCGAGCCTCATGCTTGTCGCGGGTTTGCTGATTTCGGGAAGTGCAAGGGCTGAAACGCAAGCACTCGACGATTCGGATTTGGCCGATGTGTACGGCCAGGGCGTGCTGGACATCACCAACACCCAGCTGAACGGGCTGCAATTCTCGCGCGTGACGCTCAACGCCGACATTTTGCTGAACGCCAATTTCTCCAACATCAGCCTGGGCAATTACGCCGTCAACGGCGTCATGGGCACGGACATCAACGTCGGCACCTTCAACTTCGGCGTGGGCGGCAGCACGGTGGCGCTGACCAACCCCTATTTCGAAGTGGTGTACAGCAACACGCCCGGCGCCACGCAACAGCAGGTGGTCGGCATGCGGTTCGGCTTCCAGGGTGTGGCTGGCAATTTCGGCACCGCCATCAATTCCTTGAGCGGCAGCATCAGCATCAGCAACGGCTCCGGCAGCACGCTGACGCTGAACGGCCAACGCCTCAATGGCACGACTTGCGGCAGCGGCGCCTGCCCGTTTGCGCTGTCCAGCATCGGCAGCCTGCAAGCCGGCAACGCCAGCGGCCCGAGCCAGGATTTCTTCCTGGCCATCGAAAAGCAGGCAGTGCAATACCCCATCATCGGCAACGGCCCCGCGCCGGCCCTGGCCCAGCCGGGCTTCTGGCTCAACTGGACCGACAAGCTCACGGCCACCAACCTCACCGGCACCGTGCCGGCCAACCCGCCCAAGATCGGCGGGTGAACGGGGCTCGCCATGCGCAGGAATCCCAAGTGCCCGACCGCAGCGCTGCTGTGCTGGCTTGCGATTGGCGCGACGTATTGCGCGTCAGCGCAGGCCCTGACCCCCATTTCCGACGAAGAAATGGCGCTGGTACGCGGGCAGGACGGCATCGCCTTCAATCTCCTGGGGTTTTCCCTCTTCGGGCCGAACCTGAGCTTCGCGCTCAGCAGCAGCAAGGGCGACCCCAATCCCTTCGCGCTGACGCTTTCCGATATTTCGATCTCGCGCAGCGACGACCCCGCCTCGACCTACAGCGACCCCTACACCTTGACGCTCACGCAGCGAGGCAATGGCTTGTCGGATGTGATCACGCTGACTGAACCACAGAATGCGCTGGGGAAATTGGAATGGCAGTTCGCCGCCAATTTCAGCCTCTACGATGGCAACACCAGCTTCAACGGCGGCGGCCTGCTGGTGCAGAATCTGCGGAGCTATGGCAACAGCGTCAGCATTGCTTCCTCGTCGGACCCCAGCACGCAGGGCATTGAGCTGGGCCTGCAGTTGCAGTTCAATATCGGCGCCATTTCGCTGCGACCCAATGGTCTGGGCGACATCACGAAGCTGAACGACCCCAACCAACCGGAACAGCTGAGTTTCGAGGGCATCCACCTGGCCGCCGCGACCGTCAGCGGCACCCTGGGCACCACGCCCTGGGTGCTGGCCAACGTCACGAGCCAACCCCTGACCGTCAACACCATCGCCAACGCCGACGGTACGGCCAGCCTGCATTTCAATCTGGCTTGGCCTGCCGCCGGCTACACGGCGCCCGCAGGCAGCCTGGCAATCGACGACATCAATTTCGCCAGCGCCGCCGGCGCCAGCATGGACCTGGGCTCCAGCCACATCGGCAGCATGCAGATCCAGTACATGGACATCAAGTTCAGGACGGGGCCATGAACATGCAGGCGCGTGCTGGCATGGCCATCGGCCGCTTCACCCATCCCGTCCGCCTCGGGCTCGCCGCGGCGTGGCTGGCGCTGGCCGCCTCCTCGGCCCAGGCGATCGAAACCCTGTCGGACGAGGACCTCTCCAGCGTGCATGCGCAAGACGGCATTGGCCTGAGCGGCCATTTGCAGTTCAACGTCAATGCCGGAGCCATCAGCAATCTGAGCCTTGGGTTCAACGTGGGCGGCAGCACCAGCTATCTGGTATTCCAGCAGTTCAGCGGCACGCTGGACTTCCTGGGCCTGCAAGTACAGGCACTTAGCACCCCTGCAGGCAGCGCCGTAAGCGATGTCATTGCCATTACCTTGCCCACCTGGGTCGGTTTCACGAATTTCGGCGTGGGCGCCATCGCGGCGCAAACCAGCCCCACTGCGCCCATCACTTCCAGCCTGGGGCAGATCCAGCTCAATGGCAGCATGTACTTGACGGGCCAGGTCTTGCTCTGGCCGAAATGACTGTGGGACAAATGCAGCAGCGGCAACAGGCCATCGCGCCCGCAGCCATTACAGTCGGGGCCAGTCTCGCCGCGACGGACGGGCACCGGAGTTCTGCATGTGGATGATGTTGTTGGGCATGCTCGCCTTCCTGATCGGCGACGCAGCCTTTGAAACGCGCTTGCCTGCGCAGGCCGTGCCAGACAATCAATTCGAATTGCCGATGGCGAATGTAGGCGGCGGCGTAACGCCGATGTCCGTCACCATGAAGCCGCTGGTCGACTTCAAGTTCGAGCACATCGTCCACCAGGCCTACGACTACTCCTGCGGGTCGGCCGCGCTCACCACCGTCATCAATTACTACCTCGGCATCAAAGTGACCGAGCAGGAAGCCATGGACGGCATGATGGCCCATGGCGAGCGCGACAAGATCATTGCCCGCCGAGGCTTCTCGCTACTGGACATGAAGCGCTATGTGGCCAGCCTGGGCGCCGACAGCGCAGGTTTTCGCGGCGAGATCAAGGACCTGGAAGAGCTCAAGCAGCCCGCCATCGTTCCCATCGACTATGCGGGCTTCAAGCATTTCGTGGTGTTTCGCGCCATCCGCAAGGGCAAGGTCTACCTGGCCGACCCCTCGGCCGGCCACATCGTGTTCAGCGAGAAAGACTTCGCCGAATTGTGGGATCGCAACACCATGTTCCTGCTCTACCCCCCCAAATCACAGGGGGAACCCGACAATCTGCTGGCTTTAACCGATGAAGAAATGGGCGTGATCGACGATGATCTGGTACGCCGTCAGGCCCAGTTCCCGCCGCCGGACATCGCCGACGCGATGCGCGCCGGCGTGCAGTCCAAGTTAGGTATTTTCAATTTGAGAAATTGATGAGCAAGTTTTCCCCCACCGCCCTCGCGGCCACCTTGCTGGCGCTGCTGGCCTTCCAGAGTCCAACGGTCCATGCCCAACAAGCCGCCGCCCCGGCGGATACCGCGGCCGCAGCCCCGGCTGCGGCGGCTTCGGCGCCGACCGGCGATGCGGCCGTGCGCAACGCGCTGGCCAAGAATGAAAACGACGTGGACGAGCAGTCCAAGCTGCTGAAGGACACCCTGACCGCGACCGACAAGCAGTATTCGCTGATCAAGAAAGGCAGCTTCGCGGCCACCTACAACATGAGTTATACCTATGTGGGCTCGCAGCTGATCAATGCGCAGTTCAACAGCGGCAACACCACCTTGACGCTGTTCGACATCGAGAACACGCGCTCGCACACCATCACCAACACCTTGTCGGTGGACTACGGCCTGGAGAACAACCTGACCGGCAACGTGACCCTGCCGATCGTGGACAAGTACTCGCAAGGCAATTCGTTCTCAGGCACCTACAACGACTTCGGCGATCTCTCCTTCGGAGTACGGTGGCAGCCCATGGCGCAAAGCCGCGACCTGCCGTCCGTCATCGGCAATGTCAATCTCAGCCTGCCCACGGGCCGCAGCCCGTTCGACGTCATCAGCGGCACCGGCTTGCAGACTGGCAATGGCTATGCGACCTTGTCGAGCGGCGTCAATGTATCGAAGGTGATCGACCCGGTCGCTGTTTTCGGCTCGGCCTCCATCATCCTGGGCGCGCCCGCCAAGCACCTGAGCCAGGTGAACAACGGCGAAATCCTGAAGGAAGTGCGTCCGGCGCCTTCGCTGGCATTTGGCGCCGGCTTCGCCTACGCGCTGTCGTACAAGGTCTCGACCACCGCGTCCTTCCAGGAAGTGCTGTCCAGCCACACCAAGCTCACTTTTTCCGACGGCACCGTGCAATCGACGGCGCCGCAGACCCAGGGCATCGTGAGCTTTGGCCTGGGCGTACGCACGTCGCCGCAAACCACCATGAATTTCAGCGTGGGTATCGGGTTGACCCCGGATTCGCCGAACTTCACGCTGGGCTTCAATATGCCTCTGCATTTCTGAGGATCGTATGAAGCGGGATTCGAGGTGCTGGGGGCGCCGGGCCCTGGCCGGAGTCATGTGTTGCGCGCCCTGGCTCGCAGCGCAGGCGGCACTGACCGACAACCTGGGCACCAGCGTGGTGGCCATGTCCCTGGGCAATGCCGTGACGGCCGATCCACCGGGGCTGGACTCCATCCATTTCAATCCCGCGGGACTGGCACGCATCGAAGTCAATACGCGGGCAGATGCTTTTTTTGGCGCCTCGATCCGCCCCTACGCCACCTTCACCCAGCCCGACGGCTTTGACATCGGCGGCTGGAAATCGGATCCGATCGCCGGCATGTCGACCTCGCCGGTCAAGCAAACCCTGTACATCCCTGGCATCGGGCCCTTGCACGCGCGCCTGCCCGCGGCCGTCGGCGCGGGCCTGGGCTTTGCGCTGCACACGCCCAACTCTAAATGGACATTCGCGACAGCCTCCTATGTACCGCAGGCGGTGGGCATAGACCGCAGCAAGAATCCCAATGACCCGGCCAATTACGACGGCAGCACCGTCATCATCCAGCGCCTGGTCTTCCTCTCCCCCAGCGCCGCCTACAAGTATTCGGACACCCTGAGCCTGGGCGTCTCGGTGCCGATTGCCTACCAGGCGTTTTCGCTGCAGACGAACATGCGCATGCCCAACGAATTGCTGGGCATCATCGGCAAGCTGCAGCAGGGCTGGTGCGGCCCCAACGGCGGCGACAACCCGGTCGATGAGTTCGGCTTCGGCCTGTGCGGCGGCGGCAAGCAGGGCATGCTGAACCCGTTCAACAAGGTCGGCGCCATGCAGTTCAACATGACCGCGCCTGTGGACCCCACGCTGAACCTGGGCATACTTTGGGAGCCCAAGGACTGGTTCGCCGCCGGTGCGGTCTACCAGTTCGGCTCGCAAACCACCTTGACCGGCCGCTTCCAGTTCGATGCCGAACCCATGCTGCAACAGTTCGTCTATGGCGTCTGGCACAGCCTGCAAGGGCCCATCCTGGCGTCCACCTTCGGCATGCCGACCAACATCCCCTCGGTGCAGGCCGGCAACGCGAGCATGACGCTGCCGTTTCCCGAGCACATCCAGGGCGGCATCAAGATCAAGCCCTTTCGCGACTTGCAGATCAACGTCGACGCCAACTGGACCAATTGGTCGCGCTGGAACAAGCTGATCTTCAATTTCGACCAGAACGTCAATCTGCTCGAAATGGCGCGCGTCTTCGGCGTCGCCAATCCGGCGCAGCTGGTCATTCCGCGCGGCTACACCAGCCCCGTGCATTTCGGCTACGGCGTCGACTACACCCCGGGCTACGGCGTGCACCTGCGCCTGGGCTATGAACCGCGCAAATCATCCGTGCCGCAATCGAGCATGGACCTGATCTCGCCCCTGCCCAACCTGAATGTGAAGAGCATCGGCCTGGGCTATCAGTCGGAAAGCGGCACACGCCTTGATCTGACCGCCAGCTACGCCCATGGCAGCTTCAACCTCCCCGCCAACACCAGCTGCAATCTGAACTGCAACAATTTCTTCAATGTGATCTACAACCCCTATGCCGGACTTGACGTCAGCGGCGGCATCTACGTGCGTTACTTTGGCGCCGCCATTTCGCGTCCGTTCTGAGTCCATTCAACCGATTTCCCATCCAACGCTTTGCCGCGACCGCGGTGCTCTTGCAGGTCCATCTATGCAGTACGCTCATACTTTTCTCCCCAAGGCTCGCCACATTCTTCTCGCCGCCTGCGCAAGCGCGGCGATGATGACGGCACAGGCCCAAACCGCCGCCGCCCCCGCCAGCCCCTCGGCACCGGCGGTGAGCCCCAACGATCCCCGCCTGCCGCTGGTTCAGCGCCTGCTCGAACTCTGGCACGTGGAGAATGTGGCGATCACGATGGTGCAGCGCCCGGCCATCACGACCGTTGAACAAGCCAAGATGGCCTTGCAGGGCCGTGTTTCCGACGAGAAGCAATTGCGCGTGATGAAGGACATCGCCCCTGATGTCCAGAAATACATCGACGACGCGACGCCCATCGTCAAGGCGGATGCGCATCAGGTGGTGAAGGAGACGCTGACCCCTCTGCTGCTGCAAAACTTCAACGAGACGGAGCTCAAGCAAATCATTGCGCTGCTCGAATCTCCCGTGAAGAAGAAGTTCGAGGAGCTGGTGCCCTCGATGGAAAAGGCACTGGGCGAACGCGTCGTGAAAGATTGCGCCACGCAAATCACGCCCCTGATGCAAACCATGGCGCAAAACGTCGGCACGAAGCTGAAGGCCGCGACCGCGAATCCCAACTGAACCCTGGCGCATTCGCGTTCGCCGTGAGCCCGCATCCGCTGCTCTCGCCCACCCCCGAGGTCGCGCAGGCCTTGTCCCAGGGCCGCCCCGTGGTGGCCCTGGAATCCACCATCATCGCGCACGGCATGCCCTACCCGCAGAACGTGCAGACCGCGCGCGAGGTGGAGGCCTTGATCCGCGCGCAGGGCGCCGTACCGGCCACCATCGCGGTGATGGACGGACGGGTGCGCATCGGCCTCACCGACGGCGAACTGGAGCGTCTTGGCCAAAGCCCGGACGTGCTCAAGCTCAGCCGCCGCGACCTCCCCTATGCGCTGGCCATGCACAAGACCGGCGCCACCACCGTGGCCGCCACCATGATCTGCGCCGACCTGGCCGGCATACGCGTGTTCGTGACCGGCGGCATCGGCGGCGTGCACCGGGGCGCGGCCACGAGCTTCGACATTTCAGCGGACTTGCAGGAGCTGGCGCAGACCTCGGTGGCGGTGATCTGCGCCGGCGCCAAGAGCATTCTGGACATCGGCCTGACGCTCGAATACCTCGAAACCCATGGCGTGCCGGTCGTGAGCCTCGGGCAGGACAATTTCGCCGCGTTCTACACGCGCGACAGCGGCTTCAAGGCCGATTTCCGGATCGACGACACCCAAGACCTGGCGCGCTTTATCCACGCCAAATGGCAGCTGGGCTTGAAGGGCGGCGTGGTCGTGAGCAACCCCATTCCCGCTGCGGACGAAATGCCCGCCGCCGCCATCGCCGCCCTGACCCGGCAGGCCCTGGACGAAGCGGCGGAGCAGGGCATTTCCGGCAAGGCCGTCACGCCCTTTGTGTTGGACCGCATCAAGACCCTGAGCCAGGGCCGCAGCCTGGCCAGCAATATCGCGCTGGTGAAGCACAACGCAGTGTTAGGCGCGCGGCTGGCCAATGCCATGATCCAGGCCGCGGGCGGCGCGCCGCTTTAGGCCTGGATGGCTTTCGCCGCGGCCGCCCGCTTCATCTCAGCCTTGCGCTCGTACATATTGCGATCGGCGGCACGGATCAGGCCCTGCACGTCCTTGGCCGCCTGCGGATAGACGGCCACGCCGATGGCGGCGCTGACTTTCACGGTAATGGTCTGCAAGGAAATGAATATGGGCTCGGCGACGGCGGCGGCGAGCTTGTCGGCCACGCCGCGGGCATCGTCGGCATGGGCGACATCGGGCAGCAGGATCAGGAACTCGTCGCCGCCGATACGGCCCACGGTATCGGCCTCGCGCAAGCCCATGGCCAGCCGCTGCGCGACGATCTTGAGCACCTGGTCGCCGGCTTCATGCCCGTACTGGTCGTTGACCGGCTTGAAATCGTTCAGGTCCAGAAACAGCACCGACATGCCCTGATGGTGGCGCTGGGCCTGTATGAGCGCGCGCTCCAGGCGGTCGTGCACCAGGCGCAGGGAAGGCAGGCCGGTGAGCACATCGTGGTTGGCGAGGTGTTCGATGGTCTGCTCGGCCAGGGTCCGTCGAGTGACTTCTTCGTGCAGCTCGTTCAAATGCTGCTGCACGGAATCCGCCATGCCGTCGATGGCCTCGCCCAGCTCGCCAAATTCGCTGTGGTCGCGCATGTGCGTGCGCAAGCCCATGCGCCCCTGCTTGACGCCTTCGGCCCAGTGCGCGAGCAACATCAGAGGGTGGCGAATGGCGCGCTCCAGGCTCAGCGTCATCAGCACCACGTCCAGGGCAAGCAGGGCCAGCGCCGCCCACGCAATATAGGTGGCCAGGTTCAGCTGGAACTGCTCCTGCTGGCGTTCAACCTGCATGCGAGCCATCAAGGACTGTCGCACGGCGCGCAAGGGCGTCATGATGTCGGCCTTGGCCGCCTGGTAAGTCTCGCCATGCATCAATTCCAGGGCCTGGCGCCAACGTGCCAGCGCTTCGCCTGACGCCGCATCGATGGCCTGCCCCAGCGTCGCCACCATCTGCATAGCCCGGCTCTCGAATTCGATCAAGTCCTCGGAACGCTGGTAGGACTGCATCAGCCAACGCCTTTCCTGATCGTTGAAACCCGCCGTCTGCACGCGCGCTTCGAAGGGCTGGGCCGGCAGCGAGCCCTTGGCAACGCTGGGGTCGGCCAGCCGCAGATCCCAGAACACCGGGTCGTAGTCCAGGGGACGCTCGGCCTGCCCATTGCGCATGCGCTTGATGACGTCGAAGTTGCCGGCATAACGCGACTTGCCGGTGACCACGTAAAGACGCGCCATCAGCGAGAGTTCGTCTGAACTGTGCTGCATGTCCCACACGAGCTGCTCGGCCTCGCGCTGGAATTGATGCGACCTGTCGAGTTGACCCTGGCAATGCAGGACAAAGACAAACGACAGCGTCGTGATCAGCAGCAGCGCCACCTGCACCAGCGCGTTGAGGCTCAGGCGGGTGCGGATCAGCATGATGTCGTGCGCCCTGTGAGGGTCAGCCTTGCGGCCGGATGCGGCTTTCGCGGACGGCAGCCTCGATCAGGTCCAGCACCCGCTCAAAGCCTTGCACACTGCCGAAATACGGGTCCGGCACCGACTGCCCCGCCATGCCCGGCACGAGATCGAGAAACATGCCCAACTTGTGAAGATGCTCGGGCGGGCAACTGCGGCGCAAGTCGTACATGTTGTCCTCATCCATGGCCAGGATCCGGCTGAAGTTGACGAAGTCCTCCGACACGATCCGGCGCGAACGCCACTTGACGGCAGGCTGATAGCGCCGTTGCACCAGGGCCGCGCGTGCGCGCGCATCCATGTCGTGCGCACGCGGCGCGGCGCGCGTTCCCGCGGACGCAACGACGGCCCATCCCGCACCATACGCCCTCAGCACCGTTTCCGCCATCGGAGATCGGCAAAGATTGGCGGTGCAGACCAGCAGCAATGCCGGACGATCAGGGTTGGACGCTGCCATTGCGCGGTTCAACGCGCCAGTTCGGCTCGCATCGCGTCGATCACGGCCTTGTAATCGGGCTTGCCGAAGATGGCCGAACCCGCGACGAAGGTGTCGGCGCCGGCATGGGCGATTTCACGGATGTTGTCGACCTTGACGCCGCCGTCGATCTCCAGGCGGATGTCGCGCCCGGTCCGCGCCATTTCAGCGTCGATGATGCGGCGCGCCTGCTCGAGCTTGCGCAGCGCGGCGGGGATGAAACTCTGGCCGCCAAAACCAGGGTTGACGCTCATGATCAGCACCAGGTCGACCTTGTCGATCACCCATTCCAGCACGTCCAGCGGCGTCGCGGGATTGAACACCAGGCCGGCCTGGGCGCCTTCGGCGCGAATCAGCTGCAGCGTGCGATCCACGTGGGTGGACGCATCGGGATGGAAGCTGACCAGATCGGCGCCCGCCCTCGCAAAGGCCTGGGCCAGGCTGTCGACCGGCTGCACCATCAGGTGTACGTCGATCATGGCGGCGCTGCCGTCGGACTTGACCGCATGCTTGCGCAAGGCCTCGCAGACCATGGGCCCGAAGGTCAGGTTGGGTACGTAATGGTTGTCCATCACGTCGAAATGGATCCAGTCGGCGCCAGCGGCCAGCACATGGCGGACCTCCTCGCCCAGGCGGGCAAAGTCGGCGGACAACAAGCTGGGGGCGATGCGGTAGGTTTTGCTCATGGACGCGGATTTTACGAAGCCTCGGCCCCGGAGAGGCCCATACCCGACCGAATGGCGCGCCGTTGCGCCTGCGCCCGCTCGCGAACATGGCAGCCGGACGCATGGTCGTTGACCATGCCCATGGCCTGCATGAAAGCGTACATGGTGGTGGGGCCGACGAACTTCCAGCCGCGCCGGCGCAGGTCCTTCGAGAGCGCGCGCGACGCCTCGGATTCGCTCCGCAGCACGGGCAGGGGCGCGTCGATGTCAGGGCAGAAACGCCAGAAGTAGGCGCTCAAGGAGCCGAACTCATCCACCAGCGCCTGCACCTGCACCTGGCGGGCATTATTCAAGACGGCCTCGATCTTGCCGCGATGCCGCACGATGCCGGCGTCCTGCAGCAGGCGCTCGACATCGGATGGGCCGAATGCGCAGATCCGCCTGAAATCGAAATCGGCGAAGGCGGCCCGGAAGGCCTCGCGCTTGGACAGGATGGTGCGCCAGGACAAGCCAGCCTGAAACCCTTCCAGGCAGATCTTCTCGAACAAGCGCCTGTCGTCGGTGACCGGGAAACCCCATTCCTCGTCGTGGTACTGCAGGTACTGCGCAAAGCCGGGCGTGTCGCACCAGCGGCAGCGCACCAGGCCGTCGCCGGCGGTGAAAGTGGCGATCTCGCTCATCCCGGCGCCTCAATTCCTGGCGTGCGCCAATTGCACGCGGTCGATTTCGGGCAGGGAGCGGAACAGCGTCGCCAGCGAAGGCATGGAAATATCGCTGTGGCGATTCTGGGCCACTGCCACGAAGCGCCATTCCGAGCAGCCCCGGTCCAGGGTGATGGACACCGACTGGCGCGCCAGGTCGAAGCCGTGCACGTGCAGCAGGTTGATCAGGTAGTCCTCGGTGGGCAGGTAGTTCTCGACAAAATGCAGCACCACGCCGATGGCATGCCGCGAGGGCAGATGCATTTCCAGGCGCGAGCCCCACATCATCAGGGCCGCCGACAGCAGCGCCAGCAGGATGGCGGCGAAATAAAAGCCCACCCCCACCAGGATGCCGATCACGCAGGAGGCCCAGACCGAGGCCGCCGTGGTCAGGCCGCTGATGCTCATGCCGTCTTTCATGATGATGCCGGCGCCCAGGAAGCCGATGCCGGTGACGATGCCCTGCACCACCCGCGTCGGGTCGCCGCCCGGCACATGCGGCCCCTGCCCGCCATACCAGTATTCGGGATAGCCGACAAACACCGTCAAGGCCGCCGACGCCATGCACACCAGGCCGTAGGTGCGCATGCCCGCCGCGCGTCCGTGATAGGCGCGCTCGTAGCCCACGACCATGCCCAGCACCAGCGCGCCGAACAGGTTGACGAACACGACCAGATTCGCATCGATGAAGTCCCGGGTCCAGAACGAAGCGAGCCAGTCTGGGGAGAAGATGTTCAAGTTGGTTTCCTTTCCAGGCCCTTCAGGTTCACCTGCCAGGCCCATTAAAATGCCGCGATGGCCCATCCCCAATTCTCATGCAAGGTTCAGGTCCAGGTGTTGCCGGAGCAGACGGCGCCGTCCGAAGCGCAATATGCATTCAGCTACACCATCACGATCACGAACACGGGCGACATCGCCGCGCAACTGATCGCACGCCACTGGCTGATTGTCGACGCGCATGGCGACGAGCAGGCGGTCAACGGCCTGGCGGTGGTGGGCCACCAGCCGCATCTGCAGCCGGGCGAGAGTTTCCAGTACAGCTCCTGGGCGCAGATCAGCACCCCGCAAGGCAGCATGCGCGGCCGCTACCTGTGCGTGACCGACGACGCCGAGATCTTCTACGCCGAAGTGCCCGAATTCATCCTGGCCGAAGCCGGCAGCCTGCATTGAGCCTCAGGATGCCTCGTCGTCGGTGTGGCGTTCGCCTTTCTTGCGGCCGGAAAACATGGTCCACCAGACGATGAACAGCAGCAGGACCAAGGCGCCCATCGCCTCCAGCACAATCACACCCATGACAGTCGCCTCTCCGTTTGATGCTGCGGCCAGGCGGCCTGGTTTGCGGGTCCGGCTGGCGGCGCTGCTCATTCTAGGAGCGCTGACGGCGTGCAGCAGCACCCGGCTTGAACGCCCCGAGAGTGCCGCGCCCGTGCGGCCGCCTTCGGACAGGTCGGCGCCGGCAGCCCCGCCGCCCGCACCGGAAATCTCCCGCACCGTCATGCTGCGCGAACACGCCCGCTGGGTCTCGGCGCAATGGAGCGAGCTGCCCGGCTGGGGCGAGGACCAGGCCAGCGCCTTCTGGCCTGTGCTGATGCGCTCCTGCCTCAAGCCCGCCCCCGGCTGGGGCCCGACCTGCGCCCAGGCCGGCGCGGCCACGCCGCACGACGACCTGGAGGCCCACGCCTGGCTGATGCGCCATTTGCAGCCGTTCCGGGTCGAGAACCTGGACGGCCGGGACGAGGGCCTGATCACCGGCTATTTCGAACCGCTGCTGCAAGCCATGCGCCGGCCTCAAGGCGCGTTCAAGGTGCCGCTGTACGCGCCGCCGCCGGACCTGAACCCGCAACGCCCCTATTTCACGCGCAGCCAGATCGACAGCGATCCGGCCCTGCGCGCCCGCCTTCGTCCGCAGGAAATCGCCTTTGTGGACGACCCGCTGGATGCCCTGCTGCTGCACATCCAGGGCTCGGGCCGGCTGCAGCTGACCGAGCCGAACGGCGAACAGCGCCAGCTGCGGCTGGCCTTTGCGGGCCACAACAACCTGCCCTATCAATCGGTGGGACGCTGGCTCATCGAGCGCGGCGAGCTGCGTCCCGGCGAAGCCTCGTGGCCGCAGATCAAGGACTGGGCCCGCCGCAATCCGCAGCGCATTGCCGAACTGCTGGCCGCCAACCCTCGCTACGTGTTCTTTCGCGAGGAGCCGCTGCCCGACCCCAACCTGGGCCCGCGCGGCGGCCAAGGCGTGGCGCTGACGCCGGGCCGCTCGGTGGCGGTGGACCGCGCCAGCATTCCCTACGGCACGCCGATCTGGATGGACGCCACCGAGCCGCTCAGCAACACGCCCTTGCGCCGCCTGGCCATGGCGCAGGACACCGGCTCGGCCATCACCGGCGCCGTGCGGCTCGACTACTTCTGGGGCTGGGGCCCGGAAGCCGAGGCGCAGGCGGGCCGGATGAAGCAGCCCTTGCATCTATGGGCGCTTTGGCCGCGCACCGACGCGGAAGGAACGCCTTGAAGCGCTACCACTCCCACCAAGGCCGGGATATCTTCGTGACCGCGGGATCGGCGCGCGAGCTGCCGCCCGGCAGCTTCGGCATCTGCGCCATAGGCGGCGGCGCCGAAGGCTGGGCCGTGGTGCACATCGGCCCCGAAGGTGATGCAGCCGACCTGGGCGGCGAGTACTATTTCGCTACGGCCGAAGAAGCGCTGGAATTTGCCAAGGAATTGATCGACCTGATGCTGGCCTCGGATTCCACGGCACCATCCGCGTAAAAGGGAGTCCCCTCGTTCCAACAAGGAGAAGCGTCATGAGCCAGATGATCGAATTCCAACGCCCAGACGGCAAGACAAGCCAGGCCTATCTGGCACAGGCCCAGGTCGGCGCGCCCGCCAAGGCGCCGGGCTTGATCCTGATCCAGGAATGGTGGGGCTTGAACGAACACATCAAGCAGGTGGCTGACCGCTTTGCCGCCGCCGGCTTCAACACCCTGGCGCCCGACCTCTTCCATGGCCGCGTGGCCAGCGACACCGACGAGGCCCGGCACCTGATGACGGGGCTGGACTTTGCCGACGCCACCTTCCAGGACCTGCAAGGCGCCGTCCAATTCCTGGCTGCGCGCAGTGGCAAGATCGGCGTGCTGGGTTTCTGCATGGGCGGCGCGCTGACCGTCGCCGCGGCGGTGCACGTGAAAGGCGTGTCCGCGGCCGTCTGCTACTACGGCATACCGCCGGCCGAGTTTGCCAATCCGGCCCAGATCAAGATCCCCTTCCAGGGCCATTTCGCCCTGTACGACGATTGGTGCACGCCCGCCGCGGTGAAGTCATTGACGGACACCATGCGCCAGGCCGGCCAGCATCCGGTGATCTACGCCTACGCGGCCGACCACGCGTTTTTCAACAACGGCCGGCCCGAGGTCTACAACGAAACCTGCGCCAAGCAATCGTTCGACCGCAGCACCGGCTTCCTGCGCCACGAGCTGGATCGTTGAGCAGCTAGGCCGCCGCCCAGCTGCTCAGCATCAGCCTTGCACCGGCCATGTTGGTGGCGCAAGGCACGTTGTGCACGTCGCAGGCCCGCACCAGGGCGTTGATGTCGGGTTCGTGCGGCTGCGGCGTCATGGGGTCGCGCAGGAAGATCACGCCGTCGACCTCGCCCACCGCCAGCCGTGCGCCGATCTGCAGGTCCCCGCCCTGCGGACCTGACAACAAACACTCCACGTCCAGGGCCAGTGCCTGCTTCAATCGGCCGCCCGTGGTGCCGGTGGCCATCAGCCGGCAGCCACGCAGGAAATCGGCAAACTCGCTGGCCAGCAGCACCATGTCGGCCTTCTTGCCGTCGTGCGCGATCAGCGCGAGGGTCATTGCTTGGGTCATGGCGGCATCTTACGAAGCTGGCGTTACATGCAGGCATCAGGATGCATCGGCTTTACTCCCAATATCGTCTTGAAACGACGCATGAAATAATCAGGCGCCGTGTCCACAAGCTGGACGGCTCCCGCTGTCAAGAACCTGTCCCGTGTATTTCGCCGCTTCGCCATGCCCTTCGACGCTCTTGCATGCGTCATCCAGGGCGACATTCAAATTGCGCTCCGCGCTTCGACAGACCGCGATTCACTTCGGATGGGCGTTCACTTCATGCCTGAGCGCTTGGTCCGCGCACGCTTGCGATCATCCCATGCGCGTGTCCATGATGCATGCGCCGCCGTACATCATCCTGGAGCCCGGCCATGCCCCAAGCGGCAGCGAGCCCGAGCTGCTGGAGGCCATCCTGGTGCAGGCCGGCTGCAAGGTGGAAATGCTGCCGACCTTGCCGCGCCGCCGCCGCCGCCTCATGTTCATGGCCGGCGACATCGACGTGCTCATGGACGTGGAGGCAACGCCCGAACGCGCCCAATACGGCTGGCTGACGCCGCCCTACCGCAGCGAGGTGGTCAGCTTGTTCACCTTGGCCTCGTCCCCCGCGGCCAACGGTGTCGCCCTGCCGTCCATCGAGAGCTTCGACGACCTGCTCAGCCACAAGCTGCGCCTGATCAGCCAGAACCTCGGCTGGTTCGGCCCCGGCTACGCCGAAGCCCTGCCCAAGCTGCAGCAGGCGCATCTGTTCACGCCCTATGAAGGCGTGGCTCAGGGCTTGACGATGCTGAAAGCGCAGCGCGGCGAGGTGTTGTTGGCCGACCGTCAAGTGGCGCTTCACGAGGCCAAGCGCCTTGGCATCGAGTTGAAGGAGCTGCCCTGGTCGCCTTCCTCCACGCCGGTTCGCCTGTGGTTGAGCAAGAAATCGGTATCCGAGGCCGATGCCATGACCATCAGCGCCGCCGTGCAAACCTTGGAAGATCGCGGTGTTCTGAAAGCCATCCGCAATCGCTGGGGCGTGCAGTAACCGCCGGACACGCCAGCGCATCCCAAGACCTAGGGCGCCAGGTCGACCCGGATCTGCAACTCCCGGCTCTCCACCGGCTCGGCATTGTGGGTGCCGTAGCTGCCCGGCTCGGAGGCTTGCGCGCTGCCTCCCTGCCTGGCCACCGTCACCCAGTGCCCCAGGGGCACCAGCACGGTCCCGACCACCTGGCTCTGCTGCGGCAGCGGCATATCGGGCTGGCGCTGCGCATCTGGCTTGTAGCTCTGGACCTTGAACTCCACTCGCGCCGGCTGCTTGCCGCCGGGCCACTGCACGCCGACGCTGAATCCGCGCGATTGCTCCACATAGCCCTGGTTCAAGCCCACGCGCGCTGCGGCCCGGGTCGGGTTCGCAGCATGGGCTGGGGTGCCGCCGCCGCTTGCGCCCGCACCGGGCAATGCCGGCACGCCGTAATCAAGCCACTGCAAGGCCGCCGTGTCCTTGAATTGCACGCCCGCCTGCTGGCCGTTGAGTACCAGCACGCGCTGGCTCTGGTTGCGGCTTTGCGCATCTTCATGGGAGCCGGTGCTGTAGCCGACCCAGCCCTTGGGCGAGATCGATCCCGAAGTACCGACCACGGTCGAGCCGTCGCGAGCCGCGGCCACCAGGTCGGGGCTGATGCTGCTGTCGACCCAGCGGATCTCGACCCAGAGGTTCTGGGCCGGCAGCTTGTCGGCCGCATGTACCGCCTGCACGGCCGAGCCCATGCCCAGCGCAATCGCCAGGACGCCAGGAAGAAATCGTGCTGCAGCCATGTCCGCCAGCATAAGGTGAAAGGCAGGTTTCAAGCCATGAAAAAGCAGTGCGGCCGGACTGCAGTCTCCAGCCTCAAGGCTTCGCCGGCCTCAAATGCGTCAGGGGCATCACCGCCCCCGCCTTGACCTCGCCCAGCGAAAAACTGGTGTGGATGTCCTTCACGTTGGGCAGGTTCAGCAGGGTGTCGATCGAGAAGCGCGAGAAGGCATCGAGGTCAGTGGCCATGACCTGCAGCTCGAAGGTGCCGGCGCCTGAGATGTAGTGGCAGGAGATGACCTCGGGCAGTGCGCGAATGGCGTCTTCCAGCGGGCGCGTGCTGGCGCCGGTGTTGCGGTCGGCATCCAGGCGCACGAAGGCCAGCACGCCCAGGCCCAGCTTGCGGCGGTCGATCTCGGCCCGGTAGCCGGTGATGAACCCCTGCTCCTCCAGCCAGCGCACCCGCCGCCACGTGGGCGCCGCCGACAGGCCGATCTGGTTGGCGAGTTCGGCATTGGACAGGCGCGCATCGCGCTGCAGCGCCGCCAGGATGGCAATGTGGTAGCGATCCAGGCCCTGAGCGCCGTCGTCCGCATCGGACTCGGCTGGGTTTTGCTTTCTAGTGGTTTGCCCTGAAGCAGGATTACGAGACGCCAATCCGAACTCTTTCAGTTGATTTGAGAAAGATTATTGCGCAAACTACAAAATTCAAGCAGCAGATAGCAAGCACCCATCGCCACGGTTTGCCTACACTCGCGCAACTGGCACAAAAGGCGTGTTTCGCCCTATCCTGCTCGTGCCAGTTTCCAAAAAAACGGAAATCCGGGCCGCCACAAGCGGCCTTGATTCGTCCGCCCATTACACGGAGCCAAAAGCAATGAACGCCCCTCTGCCCGAACACATCCTGCGCGCCCTGGAAACCGTCTCGCTGGACGACAAATACGCGCTCGATCACGGCCGCGCCTTCATGAGTGGCGTGCAGGCCCTGGTGCGCCTGCCCATGCTGCAGCGCACGCGCGATGCTATGGCCGGCCTGAACACGGCCGGCTTCATCAGCGGCTACCGGGGCTCTCCGCTGGGCAATTACGACCAGATGCTACAGTCCGCCAAGAAGCACCTGGCCAAGCAGAACGTCGTGTTCCAGCCGGGCGTGAACGAGGAGCTCGCCGCCACCGCCGTGTGGGGTTCGCAGCAGCTCGACCTGTTCCCTGAGAAGAACAAGTTCGATGGCGTGTTCGGCATGTGGTACGGCAAGGGTCCGGGCGTGGACCGCTGCATCGACGTGTTCAAGCACGCCAACATGGCCGGCACGGCCAAGCACGGCGGCGTGATCGCCATCGCCGGCGACGACCACATCGCCAAGAGCAGCACCGCCGCGCACCAGAGCGACCACGTCTTCAAGGCGGTCGGCTTCCCGGTGTTCTTCCCCAGCAGCGTGCAGGACATCCTCGACATGGGCCTGCATGCCTTCGCCATGAGCCGCTTCTCGGGCCTGTGGTCGGGGCTCAAGACCATCCAGGAGATCGTCGAGAGCGCGTCCTCGATCAGCGTCGACCCGGACCGCGTCAACATCATCCTGCCGGAAGACTTCCAGATGCCGGCCGGCGGCCTGCACATCCGCTGGCCCGACCCGCCGCTGGAGCAGGAAGCCCGCCTGATGGACTTCAAGTGGTACGCCGCGCTGGCCTATGTGCGTGCCAACAAGCTGAACTACAACGTCGTCGCGACACCCAAAGACCGCTTCGGCATCATCGCCAGCGGCAAGGCCTGGAACGACACCCGCCAGGCCCTGCACGACCTGGGGCTGGATGACGACACCTGCCGCCGCCTGGGCATCCGGCTGCACAAGGTCAACGTGGTGTGGCCGCTGGAGGCCACCATCACGCGCGACTTCGCCCAAGGCCTGCAGGAGATCCTGGTGGTCGAGGAAAAGCGCCAGATGATCGAGTACCAGCTCAAGGAAGAGCTCTACAACTGGCGCCCCGACGTGCGGCCCAACGTGCTGGGCAAGTTCGAGGAGGCCGAAGGCGACATGAGCGGCGGCGAATGGAGCCGCCCCAACCCCAGCGCCAACTGGCTGCTGCGCCCGCAGGCTGACCTGACGCCGGCCATCATCGCCCGCGCCATCGCCAAGCGCCTCAAGAAGCTCGGCGTGGACGCCGACGTGGCCGCGCGCCTCGAGGCCCGCGTGGCCATCATCGACGCCAAGGAAAACGCGCTCAAGGCCGAAACCCAGACCGCCGGCGGCGCCGACCGCACGCCCTGGTTCTGCAGCGGCTGCCCGCACAACACCTCGACGCGCGTCCCCGAAGGCTCGCGCGCCGTGGCCGGCATCGGCTGCCACTACATGGTCAGCTGGATGCCCGGCCGCAACACCGCCACCTTCACGCAAATGGGCGGCGAGGGCGTGCCATGGGTGGGCCAGTCGGCCTTCACCAACGAGAAGCACATTTTCGCCAACCTCGGCGACGGCACCTACTTCCACTCCGGCCTGCTGGCGATCCGCCAAAGCATTGCGTCGGGCGTGAACATCACCTACAAGATCCTCTACAACGACGCCGTCGCCATGACCGGCGGCCAGCAGGTCGGCGAGCGCCCCGAGGGCCACAGCGTGATGCAGATCATGCACAGCCTGATCTCGGAGGGCGTGGCCAAGCTGGTGATCGTGACCGACGAGCCCGAGAAGTACGAGGGCACCACGCTCTCGCCCGGCGTCACCGTGCACCACCGCGACGAGCTCGACGCCATCCAGCGCCAGTTCCGCGAGCTGACCGGCACCACCATCATCATCTACGACCAGACCTGCGCGACCGAAAAGCGCCGCCGCCGCAAGCGCGGCAAGCTGGTCGACCCGGCCAAGCGCATGGTCATCAACGAGCTGGTCTGCGAAGGCTGCGGCGACTGTTCGGTGCAGTCCAACTGCCTGTCGATCGAGCCGGTCGAAACCGACTTCGGCCGCAAGCGCACCATCAACCAGAACACCTGCAACAAGGACTACTCCTGCGTGAAGGGCTTCTGCCCCAGCTTCGTCACCGTCGAAGGCGGTGCGATGAAGAAGGCCAAGCGCGGCAAGGCCCTGAGCCCCTTCGACGCCAGCCTGCCGGCGCTACGCACCCCGGTGATCCCGAACGCGGAATCCGCCTGGGGCATCGTCGTGGCCGGCGTGGGCGGCACCGGCGTGATCACCATCGGCCAGTTGCTGGGCATGGCGGCCCACCTGGAAGGCAAGGGCGTGATCACGCAGGATGCCGCGGGCCTGGCCCAGAAGGGCGGCGCCACCTGGAGCCACATCCAGATCGCCAATGACGCCGACAACCTGCACTGCACCAAGGTCGGCACGGCGGAGGCCGACCTGGTGATCGCCTGCGACGCCATCGTCGCGGCCAACAAGGCCACGCTGGCCGTGATGCGGGAAGGCCGCACCTACGTGGCCCTGAACACGCACGGCTCGCCGACCGCCTCGCTGGTCGGCAACGCCGACTGGAGCTTCCCCGGCGCCGCCTGCGCCTCCGCGCTGGCCAGCGCCGTGGGTCCGGCCGCGCTGGGCCAGTTCGACGCCGAAGAAGTGGCCGTCAAGCTGCTGGGCGATTCGCTCTACACCAATCCGCTGATGCTGGGCTACGCCTGGCAGCAGGGCCGGGTGCCGCTGAGCTATGCAGCGCTGATGCGCGCCATCGAGCTCAACAACGTGCAGGTCGACAACAACAAGGCCGCCTTTGAATGGGGCCGCCGCTGCGCGCAGGACCTGGCCTCCGTGCAGGCGCTGTTTGCCGCCACGCAGGTCATCAACTTCGTCAAGCGTCCCGGCGTGGACGAGCTGATCGCCAAGCGTGTCGAGTTCCTGACCGGCTACCAGAACGCGGCCTACGCGGCGCAGTACCGGGCCCTGGTCGAGAAGGTGCGCGCAGCCGAAGCCCCGCTGGCATCGACGCGCCTGGCCGAAGCCGTGGCGCGCTACCTGTTCAAGCTGATGGCCTACAAGGACGAGTACGAGGTCGCGCGCCTGCACACCGATCCGGCCTTCACCGCCAAGATCGCCGAGCAGTTCGAAGGCAACTACAAGCTGGTGCATCACCTTGCGCCGCCGCTGTGGGCCAAGAAGAACGAGCGCGGCGAGCTGCAGAAGTCCGCCTTCGGCGCCTGGGTGCGCCCGGCCTTCGCCGTGCTGGCCAAGCTCAAGGGCCTGCGCGGCACGGCGCTGGACGTGTTCGGCTACCACCCGGAGCGCAAGATCGAGCGCGCCCTGATTGCCGAATACCGCGCCGACATCGAGGCGCTGCTGGACAAGGGCCTGACGGCCGAACGCCTGGCGGTCGCGGTGGAGCTGGCGCGCATCCCGGAAGAGATCCGCGGCTACGGTCACGTCAAGCTGCGTAACCTCAACGCCGTGCGCGGCAAGTGGGACCAGCTCAAGGCGCAGTGGCGCGCGCTTTGATCAACTGAGAATCGCTGGAAAGAAGCTGGGCGAGGCCATCATCTCGCCCGCTTCGTCTCAGCCCTTCCAAGGCACCTTGGACTGCCCCAAGGCGGCCATGACCGGGGCCGCGCGCGCCAGCAGGCGCTCACGCTGGGCCAGCAGATAGCCCCATTCGAAGGCCGATCGGACGGCATCCGGCCCCGTTGAGACGCGATCGGCGCGTTCAGCCAGCGCCACCGCCAGATCGTTGAACTCGCCCAGCAGATCCTGTGCCGCCGCAATCGGCGCCAGCCCCCTCTTGAGCCGGAGCGGATCGAAAAGACCGGCACTGAACTGCAAGCCGTAGCGCAGGCGCTTGAGGCGCTTGCGCAGCTTGTGGCGGGCTTCCTCGTCCAAACTGGCGAATGCAGTTGCATCGCCGCACACCTGGGCGTGCCAGCGGCGCAAGCGCTTCTTGAGCGCGGCCGACAGCCGTGCGGGCGCGCCTGCGGGCGGCTCGGCGGCGTGCAGCAGACGCATCATGTCCAGCAGCAAGGCTTGCGCGGAGTGCTGCCGCAGCAGCGGCGTGGCCGGCCCGGCCGATGCCACGGGAGCCTGATCGGCAGCGGCGGCCGCGCCTGCGCTGCCGTCCCGCGCCGTCAATCGCTGCGCCCAGACCTGCGCCAGGATCGGGCCCCAGCCCTGCGTCTGCACGTCGTCGTCGCGAATCACGCCGAGCGCGCGGAACAAGGCTGCGGACTCGGCCTGGATGCGCTGCACCAGGACCGCATCGTCAGGCTCGCCGGGCAAGAGTCCCTCGAACAATCGCAGGCCGCTGCGTAGGCGCCGCAAGCCCACGCGCAATTGGTGCACGTGCTCGGCGTGATAGAGGCCGGCGGCAATCTGCCCCGCATTGGCGCCGATCTGGTCGAGGCAGGATTGCAGCATGGCACGGCGCGCCGCCTGCACCGACATGCCGGCGCTCAAGCCCGTCTTGCCCGCCGTGGCGCTGTCGATCGCGGTCTGGCCGCGCGCCAGCATCGCGGCGCGCTGCGCCTTGTTGCGCCACTCCAGCCACAGCCCCTGCGCCAGCCACCGGCCCGCCTCGTCGATCACGTCGCGCGGCGCGCCCTTTTGCAGCTCGACCTCCAGTTCGCAGACGGCCAGGCGCTGCGCGGGACCGGACCGCTGCGCCCAGACAAAGCCCTCGTCGAGCGCCAGCTCCAGCACACCTTCGCCCGCCTGCACCTGACGCGCCAGGCGCCAGATGTCGGCGTGCAGCAGGGGCTCAAGCGGCGCGCCCGGCGCAGCCTGCAGCAGGGCCAGCAAGCGCTCGCCCAGCTCGCTCCCCTGGTGCCTGGCGGGGTCCAGCGCCGGCATGGCACGGCCGCGCAAGGCGGGCAGGGGCACCTCATGCTCCAGGCGCGTCATGCCGTCCGCGGCCTGGCCCTTGAGTGTTTGCACCCAGCGTCCGCCTTCGCTGCGCAAGCGCAGGGCCATACCGGCCCGCGCCAGCGCCTGGTCCCGCGTATCGAAATAGAGGGCCTGCAGGCGTTTCCGACGCGGCCTGGCGCCCGTGCCGCTGCGCGCGTCCATCAATGCTTTGACCGCATCGCGCGCCTGTGGCGTCACCGTCAGACACAGTTCGATCTCGTTCATGTCCCCATCATGCCGTCATCAGCGCTTCCATGGCCTGCACGAGCTGGTGTGCACGGACCGGCTTGTGCAGCAGTTGCAGGCCCGCCGCCTGGGCCTCGCGCAAGCGCTCGGGCGCGGTGTCGCCGCTGATCAGCAGCACCGCCAGGCCGGGCACCGCGCCGCGCAATGATTGCACGGCCGCGATGCCATCGTCGCTGCCGCTCAGCCGGTAGTCCACCAGCGCCACGTCGGGCAGGTGCTGCAGGCAATGCAGCAGGGCCTGGCGCGTGGTGCTGGCCAACCACACCTCGCAGCCGTAGCTGCCCAGCAAGGCCTGCATGGCCTGGCGCACCGGCTCTTCGTCGTCCACCACCAGGACCTTCAGGCCCTGCAGGAACTCCGGGTTGCCCTGTTCGGCCATGCCGACCGGAGCTTGCGTCTCGGCCGGCGCCACCTCCAGGCTGAGCGTGAAGCAGGTGCCTTGGTCGGGCACCGAGTTCAGTTCCAGGGACAGGTCCAGCAAGTCCACCAGGCGGGCGACAATGGACAGGCCCAGACCCAGGCCCTTGGCCCGATCGCGCTCCTTGTTGCCGATCTGATAAAACTCCTCGAACACCTTGTGCTGCTCCTGCTCGGCGATGCCGCAGCCCGTGTCCTGGACCCGGAGCACCCAGAGCCCCTCCTGGGCTTCAACGTGCACGCTGACCTCGCCCTCCACGGTGTACTTGAGCGCGTTGTCGATCAGGTTGCGCACGATCCGCTCGAGCAGGCCGGGGTCCGTGCTGACATAGGCGGAGGACGCGCAGCTCAGCGAGAGCTTGAGGCGCCTGGCCAGGGCCACGGGCTGGAATTCATCCACCAGGCGCGCCAGCCAATGCCCCAGGTTGAACACCTGGCTGTTCACCGACACCACCTGGGCGTCAAGTTTCGAGATGTCCAGCAGCGCATCCATCTGGGTCGACAGCGACACCAGCGCCTGGTTGACATGGTCGACGATCTGGCGCGTCGGCGGGTCCAGCGGCTTGCGCTCCAGCGCACCGCCGAGCAAGGTCAAGGTGTGCATGGGCTGGCGCAGGTCATGGCTGGCCGCGGCCAGGAAGCGGGTCTTGGCCTGCATGGCCTGCTCGGCCTGCTGGAGCGCTGTCTTGAGCTGCTGGTTGCTCTTGATCTGCTGGCGCCGGATCAGCACAGATTCCGACAGGATCCGGTACGAATCCTTGGCCAGGTTGAACAGAATCCACCCGAACACAAAGATCAGCCCCCCCACGGTCAGCTCCAGCCAGGTGACGCTGTGCTGGCCGCCCAGGCCCGTCAGCCAGACCATCGCATTGGCCAGGGTCACCGGCATCAGGAAGGTTTTCAGCAGGGGCCAATAGCCCGCGGTGGTGCTGACGGCACCCGCGCACAGGCCCAGCAGGATGATGGTTTGCACCATGCACTGATAGTCGCTCATGTAGGGCGAGAACAAGGCCGAGGCGCTGAACCCCAGGCCCTGGCACACGCTGATCATCATCAGCCACTGCATGCGCTGCGAGGTCGGATAGTGCATCAGCGAAGGAAACCGGCCCATCAGCCAGATGCGCAGACTCATGATCGAGAACAGGGCGGCGGCCCAGGCCAGGATCCAGACTGCGGGGCCCTTGGCCCAGGCCATGGCCACGATCGCGAGCACGCAAACCGCCATGGGCATGGGCACGCGGCGGCCTTGCGGCACCAGCAGGTGTTGCAGTTCCTCCTGGATCTGCCGGTGCTGGAAGCTGAGTTCGTCGTCCTGCACCGGGGCAGCGCGCAAACCCACCCAGCACTGCAACCGGTCCATCAAAGACGCATCAAACATCGATCTCTCACTACAAAACCGGCCTTCATTCGCTTGACGGATGAAGCAGCCGCACGGCATTCGACAACGAGGGAGTTGCGGCAAACTATAACGCCTCATGTGCTCGCAAAAACCGGCTGCGTGCCGGCAGCATTCAAATCTGCTGAACCAAGCCCTCAAGCCACATGAATCGCAAGCCGGCGCGGGCGCCGGACACTTGCGGGCATTGACAATGCATCAACACTGGATCGGACGATAGTCTCATGAACACCCCCATATCTACGGCACCGGCGCGCTACGGCGCCCTGGCCATGGCCCTGCATTGGGTGCTGGCCCTGGGCATCGTCTGCGCGTTCCTGGTGGGCTGGTACATGAGCGACCTGCCGCTTTCGCCGATGCGATTGAAGCTGTTCAACTGGCACAAGTGGGCCGGCATCACCATTTTGGCGCTGTCGGGCTTTCGACTGCTGTGGCGCCTGATCAAGCGGCCTCCCGCCGATGTGCCCATGCCCATCTGGCAGGCGCGCGCAGCGCATGCGGTGCACTGGCTGCTTTACCTGAGCTTTTTCGCCGTGCCGCTTGCCGGTTGGGCCTACAGCTCGGCTGCGGGCTTCCGGGTGGTCTGGTTCGGCGTCTTGCCGCTGCCCAACCTGGTGCCGATCGACAAGGCCCTGGCCGAGCAGCTGAAGGAATTGCACAGCCTGCTGGCCTGGGGCCTGGCGGGCCTGGTCGCCCTGCATGTGGCAGGCGCCCTCAAACACCAGTTCATTGACAAAGACGGCCTGATACAGCGCATGCTGCCGGGCCGGTGAACCCCTGACCGAAAGGATTTCCCATGCGAACTCTTGCCAGCACGCTGCTGACACTTTCCACCGCCGCGCTCACGATGTTGGCGGCACCCCAGGCGCAGGCGCAATCCAGCTCGCCCACGCTGGTGCCCGCGCAAAGCGAGCTCGGTTTCACGAGCAAGCAGATGGGTGTGCCGGTCGACGGCCACTTCAAGCGTTTCGACGCCCACCTGAACTTCGACCCGAAGAAGCCCGATACGGGCTCGGTCAGCTTCAGCATCGACCTGGGCAGCGTCACCCTAGGCGATCCCCAGTTCGACACCGAATTGGCCAAGCCCGAATGGTTTGACAGCAAGAAGCAGGCACAAGCCAGCTTTCAGAGCAAATCGATCAAGGCGCTGGGCGCCGGCAAGTTCGAGGTCAGCGGCAAGCTCAGCATCAAGGGCCAGCAGCGCGACGTGGTGGTGCCGGTCAGCCTGAGCCAAAACGGCAGCCTGACCACCGCCGTGGGCAGCTTCGTGCTCAAGCGCCTCGAGTTCAAGATTGGCGACGGCGACTGGAGCGACACCTCCATGGTCGCCAACGAGGTGCAGGTGAAGTTCAAACTCAACTTCAACGGCATCGCCAAGCTGTAAATCCTCCTGTTCCTGTTTGTTCCTTTTTGTTCCTTTTTCCTCCCTGTCCTCCACCCCTGAAACGGAAAACCCCATGAAAAAACTCCTGATTGGCGCCAGCCTCGCCGCCCTGTCCCTGGTGGCCCTGGCCGAACCCGTGAGCTACTCGATCGAGCCCAACCACACCTTCGTGACCTACGAAATCCAGCATTTCGGCACCTCCACCAACCGCGGCCGCTTCGACAAGAAGGAAGGCACCGTGCAGGTGGACCACGCCGCCAAGACCGGCAAGGTCGAGGTCAAGTTCGAGCTGCCCTCGGTGAACACCGGCGTGGCCTTGATGGACAAGCATCTGCAATCGGCCGACTTCTTTGATTCGGCCAATTTCCCGACCGCCACCTTCGTCGGCGACCAGTTCACCTTTGACGGCGACAAGGTCAAGTCCGTCACCGGCACCCTGACGCTGCATGGCAAGACCAACCCTGTCACCCTGAACGCCACGCATTTCAACTGCTACGACAACCCCATGCTCAAGCGCCAGGTCTGCGGCGGCGATTTCGACGCCGTGATCGACCGCACGCAATGGGGCATCGACTACGGTCTGGCCTATGGTTTCCCCAAGAATGTCCACCTGATCATCCAGGTCGAAGCCGTGCGCCAGTAAGCTGCACCGTTTTGACAGCCAAGCCCGTCCTACCGGCGGGCTTTTTGCGTTTTTGGGCGTCCAAGGCGCTGACAGCCTGTCCGTCGAAAATGCAGGCCGTTCCCTGGGACTTGCACCTGGTCGGATCCGCCTCGCCTGGGGCTTGGGCTTGCGTACAGTGCGAACCGTTCCCTCACAAACGGAAGTACGCTCATGACCCCCGCCTCCTCCCCCACCTACTACGACCGCTGGCAGCGCTTCTCAGCCGCCTGCGTGCGCGGTTTTCATGCCTACGCCAACTGGCTGGTGAGCATCAGCTGGAAGCGCTTCTTCGTCCTGAGCCTGCTGGTCCTGATCGGCGCCAGCATCCTGGAGTCCATTCCGCCGTTCACCTGGCGCATCACGGAGCAGGTCGATGGCGGCTGGCCGGTCGTGGTCAAGACGCCGCCCGCCGTCCCGAGCGCGCCCCGTCCACCGAAGACCAAGCCCTCCGGCACCAAGGCGGACGAAGACAAGCTGCACTACGACGTGCAGATCGATGATCGCGGCATACGCATCAAGCCGGTCGAGCCGTCGGAGGATGTCAGCGGGTCCGAGGGCGCCCCAAGTGTGCAAAAACCAAGCCTGGAACTGACCCTGCCGGCCTCCGGCGCTGCGCATGAGTCGCCCGAACTCCAGGAAGCGCGCCAGCAACTGGCGGAGGCCCTCAAGGAAGTCAAGCAGGCCCAGCAGGACGTGGCCGACGCCAAGGCACAGGCTGAAGAGGAAATCCAGCAGGCGCAGGACGAAGCGCAGTCGCCGCACAAGCGTGTGCGCGTCATCCACATCGGCGAATTCCTGCCCGATCTGGCCATGCTGCTGATCGTCAGCTCCGCGCTGATCAAGATGCTCTACAAGGGCCGCATCCAGGCCGAGGTCAAGGCCGCGCAGGCCGAAGAGTCAGCCCAGGCCGAACAGCTCAAGCGCCAGGTCGTCGAGGCGCGCATGGCGGCCATGCAGGCGCAGGTCGAACCGCATTTTCTCTTCAACACGCTGGCCTCGATCGAGCACCTGATCGAAACCGACCCGCCGCGCGCGGCCCTGATGCAGCGCCACCTGATCGCCCTACTGCGCGCCGCCATGCCGACCATGCGCGAGGCCAATGCCGGCGGCCTGCGCGACCTGGGCCGCGAGATGGCGGTGATCCACCCCTACCTGGAAATCCTCAGGATGCGCATGGAAGAGCGACTGCAGGTCGAGGTCAACGTACCCGATGGCCTGCTGTCGGCCGAGTTCCCGCCCATGATGATCCAGAGCCTGGTGGAAAACGCCATCAAGCACGGCCTGGAGCCCAAGACCGAGGGCGGCACGCTCAAGGTGTCGGCCGAGATCGTGCATGGCAAGCTCGCCGTGACCGTGGCCGACACCGGTCTCGGCTTCGGCCGCGCGGCGACCGCAGGCACCGGCGTGGGCCTGGCCAACATCCGCGAGCGGCTCCTGCTGCTCTACGGCAACAAGGCGCAGCTGACGATCAGCGACAACCCGCTGGGCGGCACGATCACCTGCATCACCGTGCCCTATCGCAGCCGCAGCGAGGAAGCGAGCCAAGCATGAAAACCTTCTTGAAACTGACGGTCGTACTCGCCGTGCTGAGCGCACTCGGCCTGGGACTGCTGGCACTCTGGGCCGCCAACACGGCCGACCCCGGGCTGAACATCATCATCAACGGCGAGTCGGTCCAGCTCAGCGAATTGAGCGGCTGGCAGGGCCTGGGCCTGCTCGCGGGCCTGGCCGTCGCCCTGATGGCTCTGAGCCTGGTATTGCCCCTGGTGGTGCTGCTCAGCGTGGCCTTGCCGCTGCTGATCGTGGGCGGCGTGCTGAGCCTGATCCTGCTGCCGCTGCTGGGCGCCGGAGCGCTGCTGAGCTCGCCTTTGCTGCTGGTCGGCCTGCTGCTGTGGCTGGTGCTGCGTCCGCGCCGCCGCCGTTCCGGATCCACGCCGCAACAGGGTGAGCGCTGAGGACGCACATCAGGTCACGGCGGCACGCGCCATGAATGCCGGCTGGTTCCAGCTGGCGCTGTCCAGGATGTCGCGCAGCACTTCCACGGCGTCCCAGATGTCGGCGTAGCCCAGGTACAGCGGCGTGATGCCGAATCGCAGCACCTCCGGTTCGCGGTAGTCGCCAATCACGCCGCGGGCGATCAGGGCCTGCATCACGGCGTAACCCTGCGGGTGCATGAAGCTCACATGGCTGCCGCGGCTGGCATGCTCGCGCGGCGTGATCAGGGTCAGCGGATGATGGCCGCAGCGCTGCTCGACCAGCTGGATGAACAGGTCGGTCAGGGCCAGCGACTTCTTGCGCAGCGCCGCCATGTCGACCTGCAGGGCGACATCCAACCCGCACTCCACCAGCGACATCGACAGGATCGGTTGCGTGCCGCAGAGAAAGCGGCGAATGCCCTGCGCCGGCTGGTAGTCGGTGGCCATGTCGAAGGGACGCGAATGGCCCCACCAACCCGAAAGCGGCTGCCAAAAGCGATCCTGATGGCGCGCCGACACCCAGATGAAGGCCGGCGAGCCGGGGCCGCCATTCAGGTATTTGTAGGTGCAGCCGACGGCGAAATCGGCGTCGGCGCCGTTCAGGTCCACGGGCACCGCGCCGGCTGCATGCGCCAGGTCCCAGATGACGAGCGCGCCGCGGGCCTGCGCCTTCGCGGTGACCTCGGCCATGTCGTACATGGCGCCGGTGCGGTAATTGACGTGCGACAGCGCCAGCACGGCCACCTCATCGGTCAGGGCCTGCTCCAGCGAGAGCGTCTCGTCGATCAGACGCAACTCGTAGCCTTGCTGGAGAAAGTCGATCATGCCCTGCATCATGTACAGGTCGGTCGGGAAGTTGTCGCGCTCCGAGACGATCACCCGGCGCTTGGGTGCCTGTGCCTGCTGGATGCGCAGCGCCGCAGCCAGGGCCTTGAACAAATTCAGCGAGGTCGTGTCCGTCACGACCACCTCGCCCGCCTCGGCCCCGATCAGGCGGCCCAGCTTTTCGCCCAGGCGCGTCGGCAGCTCAAACCAGCGCGCGGTATTCCAGCTGCGGATCAGGCCCACGCCCCATTCCTGCTCCAGCACGTGCTGGCTGCGCGCCGTGGCCGTCTTGGGCAGCACGCCCAGGGAGTTGCCGTCGAGGTAGATCACCCCGTGCGGCAATGAAAACTGATGGCGCAGGTTCGCAAGTTCGTCTTGACGATCGGCCTGCAGGCAAAGGTCGCGGCTGTGCATGGATGTCTCCTGGGGTTGGCGTGGGTCAACGGCAGAAATCTTAGCAAGGAGCACCTCAGAAAAAATTGCAAGTTCGCATTGCAATTGATCCAGAATTCGCAGAATATTCTGCCCTAACACTTTTGAAACGCCGAATCTTGCAAAATGCAACTGGATGCCATCGACCACCGCATATTGAGCGCCTTGCAAGCCAACGGCAGGCTGAGCAATCAGGACCTGGCGGACAAGGTCGCCCTGTCGCCATCGGCCTGTCTGCGGCGCGTGCGGGCCTTGGAGGACAACGGGCTGATCCACGGCTACCACGCCGAACTCGATACGGCGCAGCTGGGATTCGAGCTGGAGGCCTTCGTGCAGATCACGCTGGATCGCACGCGCGCCGATTGGCATGACGAATTTCTCCAGCAGCTGCTGCGGTTTGACGAGGTCGCGGCCGCCTACGTGGTGACCGGGCAGTCCAACTACATGCTGCAGGTACGCTGCCGCAATCTGCGCGAGTTTTCCGATTTCGTCGTCGAGCGCCTCAACAAGGTGCCGGGCATGCGCGACATCTGCTCGCAAATCGTCATGAAGACGCTCAAGGACACACGCCACAAACTGCCACTGAACCCACCATGAACATGCCATCCCAACCCGATCGCGCCCCCGTGCGCGCCGTCCTTGCGGACGATGAACGCCTGATGCGCGAGCAATTGCGCAAGCGCCTGAACGAGATCTGGCCCGGACTGGAGATCGTGGCGGAAGCCAAGAACGGCCAGGAGGCCGTGGACCTGACGCGCGAGCACCAGCCCGACATCGTGTTCCTGGACATCCGCATGCCGGGCCTGAGCGGCGTCGAAGCGGCGCGCGAAATAGCCCAACTGCCGCAGGATGAGAACTGGCTGGTGCCCGAGATCGTGTTCATCACCGCCTACGACCAGTACGCCGTCGAGGCCTTCGAACAGGGCGTGGCCGACTATGTGCTCAAACCCGCCGAGCGCGAGCGCCTGAGCATCACGGTGGCGCGCATCCAGCAAAAGCTCGCGCAAAAGCATGAAAACGGCGGCGGCGCCTTAAGCCAGCCGCCGGGCGCCTCGCTGCAGCAATTGCTGCACAAGCTCACGGCCCAGCTGCATCCCGAGGGGCGCAGGCCTTACCTGCAGTGGATCCAGGCCACAGTCGGCCAGACCATCCAGATGATCCCGGTGGAAGACATCCTGTTCTTCATCAGCGATGAAAAATACACCCGGGTCCAGACCGAATCGCTGGAGGCCCTGATCCGCAAGCCGATCAAGGAGCTGGTGGACGAACTCGACCCCGCGCAGTTCTGGCAGATCCACCGCTCCACGCTGATCAACGTCAAGGCGATCGCCGGCGTCGGCCGCGATTTCCGTGGCCGCCAGCTGGTCAGCGTGAAGGGCCTGAACGAGAAGCTGGAAGTGAGCCGCAGCTACACGCACCTGTTCAAGGGGATGTAGGCCGCGTAAAGCTCCCCATCATCAACGCCCCGCATCAACGCCCTGCGTCAAGGCTGGGCCTTCTGCGCCGCCGCACTGGCGGCGCCCTTGGCCGCGAACATCTCGCGCATGCGCTTGAGCTTCTCGCGCGGATCTTCCTTGATGCCGCTTTCATGCAGCTTCATCTCCGCGATGAAGCGGCTGGGAATGCCCATCACCATCTCGCGCGACTTCTTGCGCCGCCGCAAGGTGCTGACCGCCAGGGTCGTGCGCGCGCGCGTGATGCCCACGTACATCAGGCGGCGCTCTTCCTCGAGGCGCTGCGCCGTCATCTCCTCGTCGTCGGCCTTGAAGGGCAGCAGGCCTTCGTTGATGCCGGCCAGGAAGACATGCGGCCACTCCAGGCCCTTGGACGCGTGCAGGGTGGTCAGCACGACCTGGTCCTGCTCCTCGCCGCGCTCGGCCAGCGACAGGATCACGCTGATGGTCTGCGCCACTTCCAGGACCGTCTGCTGGGGTTCCTCGAACGTCGTACCGCCTTCCTGGCTGAGCTGGCCGCCGCAGCGCTTGGCCACCCAGTCGACGAAATCCATCACGTTGTTCCAGCGCGCGGCAGCGGCTTTTTCGTTGTCGTCGTTGTCGAGCAGGTGCTGCTCGTAGCCGATGTCCTTGAGCCACTCCATCATCAGCGTCTTGGCATTCTCGGCGCCGGAGCAATGCTTGGCGCGGTATTCGAGATCGTTCAGGTAACGGCCGAATTCGTGCAGCGAGCCGATGGCGCGCTGGCTCAGCACGGTGGACAGCGACTCAGAGAACAGCGCCTCGTACATGCTGATCTTCCAACGCCCCGCGAACTGGCTCAGGGCGCCCAGGGTCTGGTGGCCGATGCCGCGCTTGGGCGTGGTGACGGCGCGCAGGAAGGCCGGGTCGTCGTCCTGGTTGACGAGCAGGCGCAGCCAGGCGCAGAGGTCCTTGATCTCGCTCTTGTCGAAGAAGCTCTGCCCGCCCGACACCTTGTAGGGAATCTGCGCGCGCCGCAGCGCCTGTTCGAACACGCGCGCCTGGTGGTTGGCGCGGTACAGGATGGCGAAATCGGCGAACTTGACCGCGCCCTGGTTGGCGCGGATGGACTGGATGCGGGCCACGGCGCGCTCGGCCTCGTGCTCCTCGCCGTCCGACTCGACCAGCGCGATGGGCTCGCCGTCGCCGAACTCGCTCCACAGCTTCTTCTCGAACAGCTTGGGATTGGTCGCGATCACGTTGTTGGCGGCGCGCAGGATGGCGCCCGTGGAGCGGTAGTTCTGCTCCAGCGCGATCACCTTCAGCGAGGGAAAGTCCAGCGGCAGGCGCTTGAGGTTCTCGATGGTGGCGCCGCGCCAGCCGTAGATGCTCTGATCGTCGTCACCCACCGCGGTGAACATGGCGCGCTCGCCCACCAGGGCGCGCAGCAGGTCGTACTGCACAGCGTTGGTGTCCTGGTACTCGTCGACCAGCACGTAGCGCAGCTTGTCCTGCCACTTGCCGCGCGCCTCGGCGTCTTCGGTCAACAACTTGAGCGGCAGGCCGATCAGGTCGTCGAAATCGACCGCCTGATACGCTGCCAATCGTTCCTGGTAGCGGCCCATGACCACGGCAGCGACGCGTTCGTTCTCGTCCTTGGCGGCCTTCAGCGCCATCTCGGCCGTCAGGCCCTGGTTCTTCCAGAGCGAGATGGTCCATTGCCAGGAACGCGCCTGGTTGGCATCGGTGGTGCCGCCCGCGTCACGCAACACCGACAGCACGTCGTCGCTGTCCAGGATCGAGAACTGCTCCTTCAGCCCGACGCGGCTGCCCTCCTCGCGCAGCATGCGCACGCCCAGCGAGTGGAAGGTCGAAATGGCCAGATCCTTGGCAGCGCGCGGCCCCACCAGGCTCTTGGCGCGCTCGCGCATTTCCTGCGAGGCCTTGTTGGTGAAGGTGATAGCGGCGATCTGCCTGGCCTGGTAGCCGGCCTGCAGCAGCCGGGCGATCTTCTGGGTGATGACGCGCGTCTTGCCCGAGCCTGCGCCCGCCACGACCAGACAGGGCCCGTGCAGATGATGAACCGCTTCAAGCTGCGCGGGATTGAGTGTGGAGGGAGCGTCGGCCATGGCTGTCGGGTGAGGGGCGCTGGATCATAAACGCGCCAGCACACCGACCTGCAGCTCTCCCATGATCTGTGCCCCGAAAAACCACCACACCAAGGCCAGCGCACCCAGGGTCATCAGCATCACCGCGGCCCAGGGGCGATGATGGGCGCCGGCAACGGCATGAACCATGTCCGCCGGTATCACCAGAGGCGCGTCGGCCGGCGCAGCGGCGCGCTCCAGCTGCCCGCTCAGCCACGCGTCCAGATCGGCGCTCAGCTCATCGACGGTCTGGTAGCGCTCCTGCGGCGTGGCTGCGCCGGCTTTCTGGGCCACGGCGGTGAGGCTCTCGCGCTCGCTGCGGCTCAGCGCAACCCACGACGACAGGGACTTCACATCGGCGCGTCCCATCAGCGCCGAGGCGTCGGAATCGACTCGCGCGCCCAGCAAGGTCAGCATGAGCTTGCCCAGGGCATAGGCCTCGCCGGCCAGGTCGGACATCTCGCCGCCGCCCAGTTCGGGCGCACGGTACGGCAGCGACGCCAGGCAAAAACTGCGCCTCGCCTGACGCAAGCCCCCGGTGATCGTGGTCTCGTCGCGGCTTCGGCCATCACCCTGGGCCACCAGGCCCATAGCCATCAACGCGGCCTGCCCCTCGTGCGTGATCCACAACATGCTGGGATCCAGCTCGAACAGCAGCAGGCCCTGCTCGTGCAACTCGTGCAGCAATTTGCACAGGCTGCTCAGATAGCCCATGCGCTGCCGCAGCGGCAGGTCCGCCAGTGCCGGAATCAAGGCCCGCCCCGGCAGGCTTTGCATCACCACATAAGGCAGCCCATCGGGGGCCACGCCGCTGTCCAAAGCCAGGCCCAAGCGCCCCTTCCAGGCTTGCGCCACACCCGGCAGCTCTTCGGCAAAGCGCAGCAGGATCGAGGCGGCGTCCTCGCTGCGGCGATACACCAGCAGCAGCGCCCGCTCATCGGTGGCCAGGACGTGCTCGACGCGGTACCAATGCCCGGATTCACAGGCATGCAGGCGCTCGATGATTCGCCATACACCCAGACGCGCACCGGCCTCCAAGGCGGACGCCATATCCCTGCGTATCGGGTCGTCGTGAACGAATTGCGCCATCTGCTTGCTCCTGAGGCGTCACTTTAGCCAAGCCCGCGGCAACAGTGACTTAATTTTGTAACAAGCCTTCAAACCAGATCGGCGATTTGTGACTCGGGCCAATCACGCCCCGGCAGGAGGATGTGGAACACCGCGCCGCCTTGCGGCCCGCTCTCCGCGTAGATGCGTCCGCCATGGATTTCGACAATCTTGCGCGCAATCGCCAGGCCCAAACCGGTGCCTCCGGCGCCATCCTTGGTTACGGTTGATTGCACAAACGCTTCGAAAATGGCCTCCAACTCGGCCTCCGGAATGCCCGGCCCCTGGTCGGCGACTGACAAATGCAGGCCGTTGCCGTGGCCGAGGCCGGCCGTGACGGTGATGACGCCGCCTTCGGGCGAGAATTTGATCGCGTTGGCCATCAGATTGCGTATCACCTGCTGGACCCGCACCGGGTCCAGGCGCGCCAACAAGGGCGCATCGTCCAGCACCAGGCGCAGACGAATGGCGCGCTTGGCCATCAGCGGGTCCAATTCATGCGCAACCTGGCGCACCAGCATGCGCAAGTCGCAGCGTTCCAGCTCAAAGGTTCCAACGGCACTCTCGATCTTGGCCACATCGAGCAAATCATTCACCAGCGCCAGCATGCGTTGCCCGGCATTTTGAATGTCGGTGAACATCTGATGCAAGCGAGGATGCTCCTGCGCCTTGAGCTGCCCCAATTCGGAGAAACCGAGAATGGACTGCAAGGGCGTGCGCAATTCATGGCTCATGTTGGCGACAAACTCATTCTTGGCACGCGAGGCTTCCTGCGCCGCTTCGGCGGCCTCTCGCGTGATGCGCTCGGCAGCCCGGATCTCGCTCACGTCGACCAGGGTGCAGAGCACCCCCACGATGCCGCCGCGTCCGTCGGGCACGAGCGACTTGTTGATCAGCATGTCGCGCTTCCTGCCGTAGAGGTCGCGCACGACATGCTCGGCGACCCGCCGCCCGCCTTCGACGTCCCAGTCGGGATCCAGGCTGGAAAAGGGCTCGGCTTCCAAGGGGGACGAGAATTTGCCGGCGGGCTCGCCCTGCAAGTCCTTGCGCCCGCGCCCCAGGAAGTCCTCCCAGGCCTTGTTGACCATGCGATAGCGCCCCTTGGTGTCGAACATGGCCAAGGGCAAGGGGCTGCTCTCGCGCAGCAGTTCCGTGAAGGCCAGCTGCTGCTCCAACTGCCTTTGCGCGTCGCGCCGCTCGGTGACGTCGACGGCGCTGCCGACAAAGCCCTGTAGAGTCCCGCCGCTGTCCAGCAGCGGCACCACGGCAATGTCGAAATGATGCAATTGACCGTCCACGGCACGCATCGATGCCGACACATGCCGGACCAGGCTGAGGTTGTCGGGCGCAAACACGGCCGCCACGGCGGCGCGATGGCGCGGCTCGACAAGCTCTTGCAGAAACCGCCCTACCGCGCCTTCCGCGGCGTCGCCGCGTTTCCCCAGCCATTGCGTGTTCACGTAGCTGATGCGGCCCAGCACGTCGGTTCGGAAGATCAGCTCCTGCAGGCTGCGCAGCGTGAGCACGCTGAAGGCGGCGATCAAGGCGGTCGCGATCGCTCCCAGGACCACATACCAGACCAGCGCCAAGCGCCATGCCTGCAACACCGCGTCAAAGGACTGCTCCACGATCAAGACCAGCGGGCGTGTTTGCGACGCCCGAAACGCTACCAGCCGCTTGCTCGGGTTGACGCCCTCGCCCCGATAACTTCCATGGTCCTGCGCCAGCAGATGGCTCGCGAATACGGGCAGATGCGTCAATTTGGCGCCCGGCATCAGGGGCAGCCCGGCGGTGGATGCCAGCAAGAGTCCACTGTAGTCGGCCAGCAGGGCAACGCCGCCGTCCATCAGCATGCCTTGATCAATATTGGCCAAGGCGTCGACGTTGATGAGGGCAACGAGATACAAATCGCGCCCCCTGGGGCCCATCACATGCCGCAGCAAGGGCAGGCTTCCCACGCCCGCGCTCGCGGGATCCGGTGCGCCCTGCGCCGGCGCAGGGCCTTGAAACCCGCCCAGACCGCGCCCCTGCAAGAACGGCAGCAGCACGTCCTGGGAGAGGGGCGGCAGGGGCGCGAGCAATGCAGGCGAGATCCGCAAATCCCGATCCAGCGCGCTGGTGCTGGCCAGAACCCGGCCCTCCGCATCCATAACGGCAACACTGCGCAGATACGGCATGCCGATCAGCATCTGGTTCAGCATCTCGCCGAGGCGAGTCGCATCGAATTCCCTCAACTCCCCCACTGCGTCGCCCAAGGAAGCCAGCGCCACCGACGCGGTCTCCACCGTGCGGGTGACATGGTTTTCCATCACACGCACCACCAATTCGTTGCGCTGCTCCGCAGCTGCTAACTCGTTATAAGCATTGTTCCAGGCCACGACACCCAAGGCGGCCCACACCAGACTCGCCAACAGAATGCCCGCCGCCGCCACCGCGCGCGCGCCCCAACGCCCGACTTCAGGTGCCACCGACAACTTGTCTCGCGAGGTCTTCACTTTCAGTCAGGCGCCCTGAGAATTGGGATCAATCGGCCTTGCAATAATTGCAATGGAGCGCGTCAAATTTGGCACAGTAGCCGTTCTGCGCAGGCATACCGCTCACGCCGGAGCGCAGCTCCTTTCGATTTCCAGTATAAAAATGCAACAAATGGGCACATTTCACGAAATGTGTATGTAAGTTCTAACGCGAAGCAAGGAAAATCAACCCGATTCATCACGCTTCTGATTGATGCAACGCCGTCTTCGTTACATTCACATGTATTGTCACAGAATGCCGAGCATATGTATCATATTAATCAGATGAAATCGGAATTGCATTCACGCCTTTAAAGCAGGCCACATTGTTCAAATGCCAGAAACGACAAGCCTGAATCCCGAAGATGACTGCAGCACACTGGAAGTGGCGCGCTGGCTGGGCATGGCCGTCCGTTCCGTGCAACTGATGGTGGATCGCGGCGAATTGGAAGCGTGGAAAACGCCTGGCGGGCACCGCCGCATTGCCCGCGCCTCGGTCGAGCGCTGGCTGCGCTCGCGAGGCGCGCCGTCTTCGGCGCCCGAGACCCTGAGCAAACCGGCGGCGCAGGCGGCCATTCGGACTGGCAATGCGCCGCGCGTCTTGCTGATCGAGGACTCGGCGTATTTTCAAAATCTGGTGGGTCTGCTTGTCCAGGAGCACCTGCCGCAAGTGGAACTCCACGTGGCCCAAGACGGCATCGTGGGTTTGGCCATGTGCGGCCAATTGCAGCCTCAAGTGCTGATCGTCGACATCCTGCTGCCCGGCATTGACGGCGCAACCCTGATCACCAGCCTGCGCTCGCAGCCCCAATTCGCCAACAGCCAGCTCATCGTCATTACCTCGTTGAATGAAGAGCAGCGCGCGCCCTATGCATTTGCATTGCGCGACGTGCCCGTCATTCACAAGCCCAGGCTGGCCTTGGAATTGCCCGAATTGCTCAAGAATTTCCTGAGTTCAGCCCGCGTCCCTCCGCTTCATGCAAAGGGCGCTGCAGGCTCTGCCCTGCCGGCATCCATCCCCTGAACCTGACCCCTGCCGGCCGCGCGAGGACTGCCGCCGACGCCACGCATGCGAAGCTACCGACTCCTTGTTCTTGACGCGGCTGGCCGGCTGCCCTTGCTGTTTGGGGCTGCCCTGCCCTTGCTGCACGATGAATACCCGATTGAATGCGCAGCCCTGAACCAGACGCGACAGGTGCTCGGCGCCTTGGCGGCAGGCCGAGCGGATCTGCTGGCTATTGCCAGCCACGACGACACCGATGAAGGCTGGAGGCTGCTGAACGAATTGCGGCAGTGCCCCAATCTGCTCGGCCCGTGCCGGGTGCTGTTGCATTGCACCACCCCCCGGGCGGCGACCCCCTGGCATTGGCCCGCCGAATGGCAGCGGCTGCAGCAGCCCGAGCTGCATGCACAGGCGTTGGCGCAGCTGCTGCAACGCCTGCTGACCGACATCGCGGCTTCAAGCCTTCAAGAGCCCGATGGCGTGGACAATCTTGAGCAGGCCCTGCTGCACAACTTTGGCGGCAACCAGGCGCTTTTTGAGCGCTTCCGTGCCAGCGCGTTGGCGCAGCTGCCCAGGGACATCGAACGCATTCGGCGGGCCTTTCGACGCCAAGACCTGGGGACGGTGCACCGCCTGAGCCATGACTGCAAGAGCATGCTCGCACTGCTGGGCTATCGTGCGGCCTCGGCCATGGCGTTTCAACTCGAGCAAGCCGCCCATCGAATGGAGCACGGCGATGCCAGCCCGTCCGGATCCGCCACTGCAGACCCGTGGCACGGTTTGCACTGTCTTTGGGCCGCGCTGGAGCCGCTGCTGCAGGTCATGGCGCGTCAAGGGAAAACATGAGGGGCCGAATGAAGGTACGGCCGCGTGTCGGATTTCACCGTTCCATCCCATTTGAGGACGGGCGCCGTCACAGCAGCTGCGCCAAGACTTACCATGGCCGCTCGGCAGTTCCCACAACGCCTTTTCATCGACGAGTCCTCCCATGAGCAATGCCCTGATCCCCGCCAACACCCAACGCAACGCCCGCGCCGTGGCCCAGAGCACCGAGCCTGCGCGCGAGTTGCTGGCCTTCGAGCTGGGCGCCGAGGAATACGGGATCGACCTGCTGCGCGTGCAAGAGATCCGCTCCTACCAGCAACCGACGCAGATTGCAGGTGCCAGCGCCCATGTGCTGGGCGTGATCGATCTGCGCGGCGAAATCGTTCCCATCGTCGACTTGCGCAGCCGCTTCGGCATGCCCCATGCCCAGATCGACGCGAGCACGGTCATCATCGTCGTCAACCTGAACGAGCGCAGCATCGGCGCGGTGGTGGACCGGGTCAACGACGTGATCACGCTGACCAAGGAACAGATCCGCGAGATGCCCAGGATCCAGTCGAGCGCCGAGCACCGCCACTTCGAAGCCATGGGCGTGCTGGACAAGCGTTCACTGATCATGCTGAACATCGAATCGCTGCTGGGCAGCGCCGAAACCGGCTTGATGCTGGAATCGGCGCAAACCAGCTGACTGCGGGCGTCAAATCGCCAGCGGATCGACGTCGATCGCCCAGCGCAACACGCCCTTGTGCTCCCGCTTGAGCGCCTGCAGATGAGGCAGCCACTCATGCAACAGACGCTGCAAAGGCTGGCGCTGCGCTGACTCCAGCAGCATCTGCATGCGTTCGACATTGGCCACCCGCGCCACGCTCATGGGCACGGGCGGGTAGACCAGCACCTGGTCCGCCGTGGACAGCGCCTGCGCCTGCAGCGCCGCGGCCTCCAGGAACTCGCGTGCCTGCTCCACGCTGCGGGCTTCGGCGCGCAGCAGGACCAGCGAGGCGAAAGGCGGCAGTCCCGCCGAGGCCCGCTCGGCCAGCTGTTCCGCGGCGAACGCCTCGAAGTCGTGCGCCTGCAAGGCCTTGTACAGGGCATGCTGGGGATGCCAGGTCTGCACCCACATTTCGCTGCGCGCCGCGTGCCCGGCGTCGCGCCCGGCGCGTCCGGCGGCCTGCTGCAGGAGCGCAAACAGGCGCTCAGGCGCGCGAAAGTCGCTGCTGAACAAGGCGCCGTCCGGGTTGACGGCCGCCACCAGCGTCATGCGGCGGAAATCATGCCCCTTGGTGACCATCTGCGTTCCGACCAGGATGTCCACCTCTCCCGCATGCACGGCGCCCAGCTGGCTTTCCAGCGCGCCCTTGTGCCGGGTGGAGTCCGCATCGATGCGCGCCACCCGTGCTTGGGGCAGCAGCTCCGCCAGCTGCTCCTCCAGGCGTTCGGTGCCGCGGCCCAGCGGCGCGATGTCCTGGTTGCCGCAATCAGGGCAGGCCCGCGGCACCCGTTCGCTGAAGCCGCAATGGTGGCAGCGCAAGGTCCGATCGGCCTTGTGGAACACGCGCCAGGCGCTGCAATGCGGGCATTCGCTTTTCCAGCCGCATTCGACGCAATGGAGCACGGGCGCATAACCGCGCCGGTTCAGGAACAGCAGGCTTTGCTCGCCGCGCTGCAGGCGTTCGCGCAGGGCCTGCAGCAAGGGCGCCGTCAATGCCGTGGTCACGCCCTTTTGGCGCGGCAGCGTGTTCATGTCGAAAATCCGCACCCGCGGCATGGCGCCGGAGCCTATCCGCTCGGGCAGCGCCAGGCGCCGATAGCGTCCACTGTTGGCATGCTGCCAGGTCTCCAGCGAGGGCGTGGCGGACCCCAGCACCACCGGCACGCGCTCCAGCCGCGCCCGGTAGACCGCCAAGTCCCGTGCCGAGTAGCGCGCCCCGTCCTGCTGCTTGTAGGAAGGATCGTGCTCCTCGTCGACCACGATCAGGCCCAGCCTGGGCAGGGACGCGAACACGGCCAGGCGGGTCCCCAGGACCAGTTCGGCCTGCCCCAGATGCGCGGCAAGCCAGTGACGCAAGCGCTGTGCCGGCGTCAGGCCGCTGTGCAACGCCACCAGGCGGCGCCCGGCGAAGCGCCGCGCAAAGCGCGCCTCCAGCTGGGGCGTGAGGTTGATCTCGGGCACCAGCACCAGCACCTGCAGGCCGCGCGCCAGCGCATGTTCGGCGGCGCGCAGATAGACCTCGGTCTTGCCGCTGCCCGTCACCCCCCACAGCAATACCGGCGCAGGCGCTTCGTCACCGGGAGCGCGGCACATGACGGCATCCAGCTGTGACAGGACCTCGGCCTGCGCCGGGCTCAGCTCCGGCACCTTGTCGGGCGACGTGTCAGCACCATCCGTACTCTCGGCGTCCTTGGCCAACCACTTGGCCAGGCTCTTGAGCCGCGCCTGCAGCTGCTTGGCATCGAGGTCGCGTAACTGCGGCGGCAGCACCGACAAGGCCACCTCGCCGATGGCCCGCTGGTAGTACCGGGCCGCGAACTGCACCAGCTCGCGCCACGTGGCGCTCAAAGGCGGCAAGGCGCCCAAGACCTGGTCAACGGGCCGGAGCTGATGCGAAAGTTCGGCGGTTTCGTCGGGCTCACCGCCGTCCCAGACGATGCCCAAGACCTGGCGGCGGCCCAGGGGCACCTGAACCAGGGTGCCCGGAGCCGGCGCGTCCTGGGCCAGATAGTCCAGCGGTGCGACCAATCCGCTGTGTTGAGGGGCATCGACAGCCACCTTGATTCGTTCTTTGGGCTCGGCCGCATCCGGGCTCAACATGACAAATAGCTCCGGTTTTTTTGAGAAATGCGCTCTAAGCGCTTGAATCAATTATGTTTTCAATGAACGAATTCGTTCTGTGGATAACTTTGTGCAAAACATTCAGCGCATCAAGAAATGATAAGCAATGCACCTGCATGCCTGTCGCGTCGAGTTACCTCTGTTGCATTCCAATACCTGATATGAATCAGTGACTTAGCTCATCGGCACAGAGTCTGCCGGCGCATCTGGCCGTCCCCATGCACAACTGCAAAAGCTGTGCCTGACTGGGGATAACTGATTCATGCAGGTCAAATATCACGCGCCAAATTGGGGCTTGATCGAGGATCAGCGCACACGCATGGCACGCGAATGGCGGTGCACCTCGTCAATCAGTGCAGACACGTGCTCCGGCGGCGTGAATTGGCTGATGCCATGGCCCAGATTGAAGATATGGCCGCCCATTCGACCCTCGGGCCCTTGCGGCGGACCAAAGCTGTCCAGCACGGCGCGCGCCTGAGCCCGGATGGCTTCCGGCGGCGCGAACAGCACGTTGGGGTCCAGGTTGCCTTGCAGGGCCACCCGGTCCTGCAGCTGCTGGCGGGCGCGACCGAGATTCACCGTCCAGTCGAGGCCGATCACGTCGGCGCCGGCGTCGGCGATCTCGTCCAGCCACAGGCCGCCGCCCTTGGTGAACAGGATGCTGGGCACGCGCTGGCCGTTCGCGTGCGTCTTGAGCTGCGACAGCACGCGGCGCGAGTAGGCCAGGCTGAAGGCCTGGAATGCGCCGTCGGCCAGCACGCCGCCCCAGGAATCGAACACCATCACCGCCTGCGCGCCCGCGTCGATCTGGGCGTTCAGGTAGGTCGCGACCGCATCGGCATTGATGGCGAGGATGCGATGCATCAGGTCCGGACGCGCATACATCAACGTCTTGACGTGGCGGTAGTCGTCCGAGCCGCCGCCCTCGACCATGTAGCAGGCCAGGGTCCAGGGGCTGCCCGAAAATCCGATCAGGGGCACGCGCCCGTTCAGGGCCTTGCGGATGGAGCCGACGGCGTCGAACACATAACGCAGTTTGTCCATGTCCGGCACCGCCAGTTCGGCCACGGCGGCTTCGTCGCGCACCTGCTTGGCAAAACGCGGCCCTTCGCCCTGCGCAAAGCTCAGGCCCAGGCCCATGGCGTCGGGAACGGTCAGGATGTCGCTGAACAGAATGGCGGCATCCAGCGGATAGCGCTCCAGCGGCTGCAGCGTGACTTCGGTGGCGTAATCGGTGTTGGTGGCCAGGCCCATGAAGCTGCCGGCGCGGCCGCGCGTCTCGCGGTATTCAGGCAGATAACGTCCGGCCTGGCGCATCAGCCAGACGGGCGTGTAATCGGTGGCCTGGCGCAGGCAGGCGCGCAGGAAGGTGTCATTCTGCAGTGGAGCATTCATGCCTCGGATTATCCGATGTCAAAACCTCGGTGCTGCGATCGCTGGCCAGGATTGCGGCTTTCTTTGATCTGGCACCAAGGCTCACAAACTGGGAATCGGCTTGAGCTTGGCGTTGAACACTTCAACTTCAGGCGCGTGGTCCAGCGGCGGCCAATGCAGCTTGGGCGGCACGGTGGTGACGTCGGGCAGACGGTCCAGCAAATCGCGGATCAAGGTCAGCCGGCCGCGCCGCTGGTCGTTGAAGTCGACCAGGGTCCAGGACGCATGGCGCGTGTGCGTGGCCTGCAGCATGGCGTCGCGCGCTTCGCCATATTGGCGGTACAGGCGGCGCGCCTCCAGGTCGATGGGCGACAGCTTCCAGCGCTTGAGCGGATCGGACAGCCGGTCGGCCATGCGCTCCTCCTGCTGGGCCTGGTCCACCGTGAGCCAGTATTTGAAGAGCAGGATGCCGTCGTCGACCAGCAGCTTTTCAAAAATGGGCACCTGCTTCAGGAAGGCCTGCGTCTGCTGCGGCGTGCAAAAGCCCATGACGGTCTCCACGCCGGCACGGTTGTACCAGCTGCGATCGAACAGCGCGATCTCGCCGGCGCTGGGCAGATGCGGCACATAGCGCTGGAAATACCACTGCCCGGTCTCGCGCTCGCTGGGCTTGTCAAGTGCCACGGTATGGCATTGGCGTGGATTGAGCGTTTCGGAGATGGCGTGGATGGCGCCGCCCTTACCGGCCGTGTCGCGGCCTTCGACGATCACCAGCAGGCGCTTGCCATGGTGTTGCAGCCAGTTGGCCATGGCATTGAGCTCGACCTGCATGGGCGCCAAGCGCTCCAGGTAGTCGGACTTGCTCAGGCGCGGTGCATGGCCGTTGGCATTGTCCGCTTCGCCCCTCTTGCTGCTCTTCTTGTCGCCGTTCTTGCCGCTGCTCTTGCCCATTTGGCGACCTTTCAAACCAGACTCAGGCTCTGCATGCCCGCCCAGGTCTCGCCCGGCTGCAGGATCACGGGGCGCTCGATGCAGGCCGCCTCCACGCACAGCATTTTTTCAAAATCCCCCAGCGGCATGTCGCTGAGCGCGGCGCATTTGGCGGCACCGGGGTTCCACACCACGGCGTCCTCAAAACCGTGCTGGCGGATCTCGACGCAACGCTGCGCTGGGCCCCGCTGCTCGACCAGGGTCAGAGATTCATGAACCTGGTAGTAGATGCGGTCCAGGTCCTGCGTGTCGGGCATGCCTGGCAGCAGCAGGTCGGTGCGTTGCACCGCTTCCTTTTGCGCCACCGAATCCCAGTAGTGCAGGCCACCCAGGCCCCGCACGCTGGTTTCGCCGAGCGCCTCGATGCCGAGGTAGGTGTGCAGCGCGCCGGTGAAGCTCAGGGGCGTATCGCCCTTGTTCTCGCAGGCCAGCTCCATCTCCAAGCTGGCGCCGGCAATGCGCACGGTCAGCTCCAGGTCGAAATCGTGCGGCCAGCACATGCGTGTCGCCGCGTCCTGGCTGAGCCGCAGGACGGCCAGGGCATCGGCCTCGCCTTGTTCGGCCAGCACGAGCTGCCAGGGCTTGGTGCGGGCAAAGCCATGGCGCTGCAGGGCGCCGCGGGCCGCGAACTGCGGAAAGATCACCGGCACGCCGCCGCGGATCGCCTGGCCGGACGTGAAGGCCGACCGCGGCGAAAGATAGAGCTGCTCCCCGGCGCCTGCCGGGCACCAGGACACCAGATGCCCGCCGTGCAGCAGCAGCGTGGCGCGAGCGCCGTCGCGCGCCTGGAGTTCAATGGCGTCAAGGCCGTGAACACGGCTGAGGGAGATGGCTGTCGGCATGGAATTGGGGCAGGCTGCTCAGAACCTGGAACATATCAAAAAAGCAGACGCCCGCATGACTTGCGTCAGCGGGCGCCTGAATCGACCGGAGTCGGGTGTCGAATTACTTGCGGCGGAACTTGCGCACGGCAGCGATCTGAGCCGCCATGGCAACGAATTCGCCTTGCGCGGCGGCAAAGTCGATATCGCTCTTGGCGTTCTTCATCGCTTCCTCGGCCAGCCTCTTGGCTTCGATGGCCTTGGCTTCGTCCAGGTCCTTGCCGCGGATGGCGGTGTCGGCCAGCACGGTCACGCGCTGCGGCTGCACTTCGAGAATGCCGCCGGCCACGAACACGAACTCTTCCTCGCCGTTGTCGGCACGCTCGATGCGCACCGCACCGGGCTTGATGCGGGTGATGAAAGGCGTGTGCTGCGGCAGGATGCCCAGCTCGCCGCTCTCACCCGGCAACGCGACGAACTTGGCCTCGCCCGAGAAGATCATCTCCTCGGCGGACACGACGTCAACATGAATGGTTGCCATGTTCAATCTTCCTTCTAGCGTTAAGTTCAGAAAGCTGCTTCCAGAGCCTACCTAGCGTGTAAGAAGGTTCAGAAAGCAAGCAGTCGGGTCCCAGGCTAGGCGCCGCGCGCAAGGTGGACTCATGTCCACCGAGCACGGCAACGACGCATGGGGCCTGAATGCGCCGCTTACTGAATCTTCTTCGCCTTCTCGAAGGCTTCGTCGATTGTGCCGACCATGTAGAACGCCTGCTCCGGCAGGTGATCGCACTCGCCAGCCACGATCATCTTGAAGCCGCGGATGGTTTCCTTCAGGGGCACGTACTTGCCGGGCGAACCGGTGAACACTTCAGCCACGTGGAAGGGCTGCGACAGGAAGCGCTGGATCTTGCGGGCGCGGGCCACGGCCAGCTTGTCTTCCGGCGACAGCTCGTCCATGCCCAGGATCGCGATGATGTCGCGCAGTTCCTTGTAGCGCTGCAACACGCCCTGCACGGCACGGGTGGTGTTGTAGTGCTCTTCGCCGACCACGTTCGGGTCGACCTGGCGCGAGGTCGAGTCCAGCGGGTCCACGGCGGGGTAGATACCCAGCGAGGCGATATCACGCGACAACACGACGGTGGCGTCCAAGTGGGCGAAGGTCGTGGCAGGAGACGGGTCGGTCAAGTCATCGGCAGGCACGTAGACGGCCTGGATGGAGGTGATCGAACCAACCTTGGTCGAGGTGATGCGTTCTTGCAGGCGGCCCATTTCCTCGGCCAGCGTCGGCTGGTAGCCCACGGCGGAAGGCATGCGGCCCAGCAGCGCGGACACTTCGGTACCGGCCAGGGTGTAGCGGTAGATGTTGTCCACGAAGAACAGCACGTCCTTGCCTTCGTCGCGGAAGGACTCGGCGATGGTCAGGCCGGTCAGGGCCACGCGCAGACGGTTGCCCGGGGGCTCGTTCATCTGGCCGTAGACCATGGCGACCTTGGACTCGTCGAGCTTCTCGAGGTTCACGACGCCCGAATCGGCCATCTCGTGATAGAAGTCGTTGCCCTCGCGGGTACGCTCGCCCACACCGGCGAACACCGACAGACCGCTGTGGGCCTTGGCGATGTTGTTGATGAGCTCCATCATGTTCACGGTCTTGCCCACGCCGGCGCCGCCGAACAGGCCCACCTTGCCGCCCTTGGCGAACGGACAGATCAGGTCGATCACCTTGATGCCGGTTTCCAGCAGGTCTTGCGAGGGGCTCAGCTCGTCATAAGCGGGCGCCGCGCGGTGGATCGAGGCGGTCAGCTCGGCAGAGACTGCGCCGCGCTCGTCGATCGGGTTGCCCAGCACGTCCATGATGCGGCCCAGCGTCGCCTTGCCGACCGGCACCTTGATGTTTTCGCCGGTGTTGTACACCTGGGTGCCGCGGCGCAGGCCGTCAGACGAGCCCAGGGCAATCGTACGCACCACGCCGTCGCCCAGCTGCTGCTGAACTTCCAGCGTCAGGGCCGAGCCTTCCATCTTCAGCGCGTCGTAAACCTTCGGCATCTGGTTGCGCGGGAATTCCACGTCAACCACGGCGCCGATGCACTGAACGATCTTGCCCACTGTTTGAGTGTTAGCCATTTTTTCGTTCCTTCAATTCAAAACTTTGCGTTGCTTGCTCGAAAGGCTGGATCAGCCCACGGCGGCTGCGCCGCTGACGATCTCGGACAGCTCTTTCGTGATCGCGGCCTGACGGGTCTTGTTGTAGACCAGTTTGAGCTCGCTGATCAGGTTCCCGGCGTTGTCGGTCGCGGCCTTCATGGCCACCATGCGCGCCGACTGCTCGGACGCCATGTTTTCGGCAACGGCCTGGAACACCAGGGCCTCGGTGTAGCGCACCAACAATTCGTTGATGACAGTCTGCGGATCGGGCTCGTAGAGATAGTCCCACGAATGGCCGTCATGGTGGTTGTTAAGGCCTTCAGACGTCAGCGGCAGCAGCTGCTGCACCACGGCTTCCTGCTTCATCGTGTTGATGAACTTGGTGTAGCAGAGGTAGACGGCAGACAGCTTGCCTTCGGCATAGGCGTCGAGCAGCACCTTGACCGGACCGATCAGCTTTTCGATGTGCGGCTGGTCGCCCAGCTGCGTCAGATGGGCCACCACTTTCGCGCCGATCCGGTTCATGAAGCCCAGGCCCTTGTTGCCGATGGCAACGACCTCGGCCTTCTGGCCTTCGGTTTCCAGATCTTTCAGCTTGTTGGTGACCAGGCGCAGCAGGTTGGTGTTCAAGCCGCCGCAAAGACCCTTGTCGGTTGTGACCACCACGAAACCAGCCGTCTTCGCGTCAGGGTTGCTGACCATGAAGGGGTGCTTGTACTCGGGGTTCGCTTCCGACAGATTGGCCGCAATCGCGCCAATACGCCCGGCGTAGGGACGAGCCGCCCGCATCCGGTCCTGCGCCTTGCGCATCTTGGAAGCGGACACCAGTTCCATCGCCTTGGTGATCTTCTTGGTGTTTTCGAAGCTCTTGATCTTGCCGCGAATTTCCTTGCTTGATGCCATGATTTCTCCTTTATTGGCCCGACGCGCTTGAACGCTCAGTCTTCGAGCAGGCACCGTGGATTCGGCTTGGCCGGTCCACTGGTGACGCCCCCTCGAGGGGGAGGCGCGAAGCGCTTCGGGGGTGAGTCATGGTCAGGCGAAGGACTTCTTGAACGCGGTGATGGCGGCGTTCAGTTCGGCTTCGGCGTCCTTGTCCATGGCGCGATCGGCTTCCAGCTTGGCCAGCAGCGCAGCGTGGCTGGTCTTCAGGAACTGATGCAGGCCATGCTCGAAGGGCAGCACGCGCTTGACGTCCAGGCTGTCCATGAAGCCCTTGTTGACGGCGTACAGCGTGGCGGCCATCAGGCTGATCGGCAGCGGCGCGTACTGGGCCTGCTTGAGCAGCTCGGTCACGCGGGCGCCACGATCCAGCTGCTTGCGGGTCGCTTCGTCGAGGTCGGAAGCGAACTGCGCGAAGGCGGCCAGTTCACGGTACTGCGCCAGGTCGGTACGGATGCCGCCGGACAGGTTCTTGATCAGCTTGGTCTGGGCAGCGCCACCGACGCGCGACACCGAGATACCGGCGTTGATCGCGGGACGGATACCGGCGTTGAACAGGTTGGTTTCCAGGAAGATCTGGCCGTCGGTGATCGAGATCACGTTGGTCGGCACGAAGGCGGAAACGTCGCCAGCCTGGGTTTCAATGATGGGCAGCGCGGTCAGCGAACCGGTCTTGCCCTTCACTTCACCCTTGGTGAAGGCTTCCACGTAGTCGGCGTTCACGCGGGCTGCGCGCTCCAGCAGACGGCTGTGGAGATAGAACACGTCGCCGGGGAAGGCTTCGCGGCCGGGCGGACGGCGCAGCAGCAGCGAGACCTGGCGGTAGGCCACGGCTTGCTTGGACAGGTCGTCGTAAATGATCAGCGCATCTTGACCGCGGTCGCGGAAGTACTCGCCCATCGTGCAGCCGGAGTAGGCCGAGACGTACTGCATGGCAGCCGACTCGGAGGCCGAAGCGGCCACGACGATGGTGTAGTCCATCGCGCCATTGGCTTCCAGTGCGCGCACCACGTTCTTGATCGACGAAGCCTTCTGGCCGATCGCAACGTAGATGCAGGTCATGTTCTGACCCTTCTGGTTGATGATGGCGTCGATGGCGACGGCGGTCTTGCCGGTCTGGCGGTCACCGATGATCAGCTCGCGCTGGCCGCGGCCGACGGGCACCATGGAGTCAATGGACTTCAGGCCGGTCTGCACCGGCTGGTCCACGCTCTTGCGGGCGATCACGCCGGGCGCGACCTTTTCGATCACGTCGGTCAGCTTGGCGTTGATCGGACCCTTGCCGTCGATCGGCTGGCCCAGGGCGTTGACCACGCGGCCGATCAGTTCGGGGCCGACGGGCACTTCCAGGATGCGGCCCGTGCACTTGACGGTGTCGCCTTCGGAGATGTGCTCGTACTGGCCCAGGATCACGGCGCCGACGGAGTCGCGTTCCAGGTTCAGGGCCAGGCCGAAGGTCGGTTGACCGTCGACGCCGGCCGGGAACTCCAGCATTTCGCCTTGCATCACGTCGGACAGGCCGTGGATGCGGCAAATGCCGTCGGACACGGACACCACGGTGCCCTGGTTACGGACGTCCGTCGATGCGCCAAGACCCTCGATGCGGCTCTTGATCAGTTCGGAAATTTCAGCAGGATTCAATTGCATTGCTTGCTCCCATCTGGCCTTTGCGTCTGTTGCCAGAGCGCGGTCGACACAGGGATGAAGGATATAGGTGTGTCTGCGCCGGTTCTTAAGCGGTGAGCGCCACTTTCATGCGCTCCAGGCGGGCCTTGACGGAGGTGTCGAGCACCTCGTCGCCAACCACCACGCGGATGCCGCCAATCAGAGAAGGCTCCAGAGACACAACGGGCAACAGCTTGCGGCCGAAGCGCTTTTCCAGCGTTGCCACCACCTCGGCCAGCTGGCCGTCGGCGATGGGGAAGGCGCTGAAGATCTGCGCGTCGGCCACGCCAGCGGCGGCATTGGCCAGCTCATGGAATTGCGCAACCGCCTCCGGCAGGGCTGCCAGCCGCGCGTTCTCGATGACCGCGCGCAGAAAGTTCTGCAGCTCGGGGGCCAGGTCTTGCTTGGCGGCCGCCGTCTGCACCTGGGTGACAGCGGCGAACACCTGCTCGGACGTGACCCGCGGGTCTTCGGCGAACTGGCGCAGATCGGCATCCTGTGCCACCAGGGCCAGCGTGTCGAGCTGCTGGGCCCAGGCCTTCACATCGTGCTTCTGAGCGACTTGGAACAGCGCTTCTGCGTACGGGCGTGCAATGGTGGCGAGCTCAGCCATGATTACAGCTCCGTCTTCAGACGGCCCAGCAATTCGGCGTGCACGCTGGCGTTGACCTCGCGCTGCAGAATTTGCTGAGCACCCTGAACGGCCAGCGCTGCAACCTGCTCGCGAAGTGCTTCGCGGGCACGCACCACTTGCTGCTCGGCGTCGGCCTTGGCGGCCGCCACAATCTTGGCGCCCTCTTCTTCAGCACGCTTCTTGGCTTCGTCCACGATGGCTGCGGCACGTTTTTCGGCGTCGGCCAGCAGTTTGGTGGTTTCGTTACGCGTTTGTGCGAGCTGCTCGTCGACCTTCTTGTTGGCGTTTGCCAACTCGGCCTTGGCCTTGTCCGAGGCGGCCAGGCCGCTGCGGATCTTCTCGGCACGCTCGTCCAGCGCCTTGGTAATCGGCGGCCAGACGAAACGCATCGTGAACCACACCAGGATCGCGAAGACGATCGCCTGGATGAACAGTGTTGAGTTGATATTCACGGCACGATCCTTTCAAGTCGTGAAAGGTTCGGGGGAAATCAGAGGTGGAACGGGTTGGAGAACGCGAACAGCAGAGCGATAGCCACGCCGATCAGGAAAGCCGCGTCGATCAGACCTGCCAAGATGAACATCTTGGTTTGCAGTTCGTTCATCAGCTCGGGTTGGCGGGCGCTGGATTCCAGGAACTTGCCGCCCATCAGTGCGATACCGATCGAAGCGCCGATTGCGCCCAGACCAACGATGATGCCGCAAGCCAGTGCCACGAGACCGAGGATGTGTTCCATGATTGCTCCTAGAGAGTTTTAAAAGAAAAAGAAAAAAGAAAACAAAAGTGATGAATCAGTGCGCGTCGTGCGCCTGACCGATGTAGATCAGCGTCAGCATCATGAAGATGAAGGCCTGCAGCGTGATCACGAGAATGTGGAACAGGGTCCACACGGTGCCAGCGACGACATGGCCGATGGCCAAACCGATGCCCGTACCCGACACAGCGAACGCGCCACCCATCAACGCGATCAGCATGAACACCAACTCGCCGGCAAACATATTGCCGAAAAGTCGCATGCCGTGCGAAACGGTCTTGGCGATGAACTCGATCATCTGCATCAGGAAATTGAACGGCCACAGGATCGGATGCGCGCCGAACGGTGCCGAAATCAGTTCGTGGCCCCAGCCGCCCAGGCCCTTGATCTTGATGTTGTAGAACAGGCACATCATCAGGATGCTGCACGACAGGCCCAGGGTGGTGGACAGATCGGCGGTCGGCACCACGCGCATGAAGGCATGGTGCGCCTCGCCGCCACCGGCCACGACAGCGTTCTTCCAAATCAGGGGAATGAAGTCGACCGGCAGCATGTCCATGGCGTTCATCAGGAAGATCCAGATGAACACGGTCAGCGCCAGCGGCGACACCAGCTTGCGGCTGGCGGCGTTGTGGATCACGCCCTTGGCCTGGTTTTCGACCAGCTCGCAGAGCATTTCGACGGCAGCCTGGAAGCGGCCGGGCACGCCCGAGGTGGCGCGGCGCGCAGCCAGCCAGAGGATGAACACGCCCAGGGCGCCCAGCACCGACGAATAGATCACCGAGTCGAGGTTGAACACGCTGAAATCGACGATGCTCGTCTGCGACACGCTCTCGAAGTTGAAATTCTTCTGGAAGTGATGCAGGTGGTGCTGGATGTACTCACTCGCGTTTGGCGCGTGTTCTTCGGCTGCCATGGTTCAATTTCCGTCAATAGTGCTAATGCTTTTGCGATGGCCCCGCTTCAGCAGGACCAGCCAATAAACCTTCAAGCTCACCACCAGGGTCGACAGCAGCGCTGGCCAACTCAAGGGATGAACCCTCAGGACCACCGCCACCAGGATGGCAATGACCCCCAAAATCTTGATCGACTCCCACAGCATCAAGGAGAACAACACTGCTCCCGCATGACGCGCCGGACGCCGGCTCATGCCCCAGGCCATCACGGCGTTCGGCAGCACGATGGCCATCGCGCCATAAAACGCCGACCATGCCTTGCTGCCGTCCCACGTGAACAAGTACCAGAGCGCGACCATCAACCCGCCCGCGGCGGCCTGGCAGGCCACCAGGGCCCAGGGCGTCAGCTGCGGTTGCCGGTCTCGCAAGCTCTGCGCTTGTTCTCGCGTCAGGGGCTTGAAATCTTCCTGTTCGCCTTCATCTCCCCAAGCATCAGCATCATTCAAGTTCTCTGGAATTTGTTGCTGATCCATGTTGCAAATGTTGTTGCAATGTTGCGGGCGTGTGTAGACGATCCGCAGGCAGACATCTGGCAAAACTCGTAGATTATATGTGGTTTGGCCTTACAGCCAGATAACGGCTGTTTCACTCAAGCATTGTTGACAGAAGCGCCGACTCGGGCTCGCCGTCAAAGACGCACTTGCCGGGCCGGCAGCCCTGGCACATCCACCCTGAACTTCAGCACACAGCCGGCCCAGGGCTGGCTGGCGAGTTCCTCGGCGCTGCGACCTTCGCAGGCCGTGGTGACATAGAGCGTGCGCAGGTCGGCATCGCCAAGACAGGGCATGGTCGGGCATTGCACCGGCAAGGGCACAACTTGCAGCACCTCGCCAGCCGGCGACAGGCGCAGCAGGCGCGCGCCCTCGTACATCGCCACCCAATAGCAGCCCTGGCTGTCGACGGCGGCGCCGTCCGGACGCCCGCCATAAAGACCCGGCGATGCCAGGGCCTGGCGCGGCTCGAACTGCGCATACACCTGCCGGGCGGACTCATCCGACGCGATCGATCCCAACGCCAGGTCGAAGGGCAGGCGATAGATCACATGGCCCTTGGTGTCGGCCCAGTACAGGGTCTTCTGGTCCGGGCTCCATGCCAGGCCGTTGGAGTTGCTGATGCCGCCGGCCATGCGCGTGAATTGCCCGGCCTCGAACCGGTAGAGCGCGGCCTCGGGTTGGCGCGCGTCGTCGATGGTGCCGACCCACATGCGCCCCAGTGCGTCCGGCTTGCCGTCGTTGAAGCGCTGGCGCGCGGGGTCGAACGGCGGGGGCGCCAGCAGGCGGCGCTGGCCGGTCCGCGTATCCAGGTGCCACAGCCCGTTGCGCTGCGCTGCCAGCAGACCGCCGCCCGAAGTGTCGGCCACAACAGCGATGCAGCCCGGCTCGCCATCGAGCTCGAAAGCCTCCGGGGCCACGTCGCCAGGATGCCAGCGCATCACGCGATGCGCGGCGATATCGACGTAGTACAGGCACTGCTCGGTCGGGTGCCACAGAGGCGACTCGCCCAGGCGGGCAGGCACAGAGAACGCGGGTTCGACCAGGACGGCTGAGGCTTGGGGCATGAGGGATTCCGTTCACGAACTCCGGCCAGGCCGGGCCGGGCTCAGCCCGCATCCTAAGCTCGTAACCTGGTGAAACCGCCGCCCACCCCGATTGAAATCAAGGATTCAAAGCCGCACCTGGCCGTGGATCAGGGGCGACACGTCGCCGCCGATCCAGGTGTCCTCGCCTTGGCGCGCCACATGGATGCGTCCGGCCCGCCCCAAGGCCGCCCCCTGCGCCGCCACATAACGCGCTGGCGCCAGGCCCGCCGCCTGCATCCACAAGGCCAGGCCGGCATTGAGGCTGCCGGTGACCGGATCTTCGGGGACGCTCAGCGAAGGCACGAAGGCGCGCACCTCGAAGTCCGCCTCGCCGCGCGGCGCATAGGGGCCGACGACGCCCAGCTTGAGTCCGCTCATCGCGGCAAAGTCCGGGCGCAGCGCCAGCACGGCGGCGGCATCGGCCAGGCGCGCGGCCGTCCAGCCCGGACCGTTGTCGACCCAGACGACGTCCAGCAGGTCCGGCTCCGGCAGCTGCAGCGCGCGCGCCACCTGCGCACGCAACTCGGGCGCCGGGCCGCTGCGCCGCAGGGGTGGTGCGGCGAATGCGAGCCGCGCGCCATCGCGTCGCACCCGCACCAAGCCCACGCCGCATTGCTGCACGACATCGCCGGGCCGCTTCGGATCGCCCCCGCTGGCCAGCCAGGCGTGCGCCGAACCCAGCGTCGGATGCCCGGCAAAGGGCAGCTCGCCGCCTGGCGTGAAGATACGGACGAGGTAGTCCGCCGCGGGGTCGGTGGGCGGCAGCAAAAAGGTCGTCTCCGACAGATTGGTCCAGCGTGCAAAGGCGGCCATCTGCGCGTCGCTCAGGCCCGCGCCATCGATGACGACGGCCAAGGGATTGCCCTTGAGCGGTTCGGCGGTGAAGACATCGACCTGGACGAAACGGCGCAGCAAACTCATGCCAAGTTCCCATTCTGAAGTTTCAGGTACAGGCCGGGTCGCACGATCTCCATGCCCCGGTCCGGCGCGGCCAGCGGCGTGAAGCCATGGCGCGCATACAAGCCGTGGGCATCCCGCGTGAACAGGCAGAACCGCCTCAAGCCCTGCAGCTCCGGGGCTGCGATCAAGCAAGCGATCAATGCGTCGCCCAGGCCTTGTCCACGCAGGGGTTCGTCGATGAACACATCGCAAAGATACGCAAAGGTGACCCGGTCGCTGACCACCCGGGCATAGCCTCTGAGCCTGCCCGGCGGGTCGCGCAGCACGAAGTTCAGCGATCCGGCCATGGCCCGCTCGAGCACCGCGCGCGGAATGCCCTCGCACCAGTAGGCCGTCACCAGGTAGGCGTGCACGGCGTCGAGGTCGGCCTGGCCCCAGGACGTGTCCACACGCCAGCCTGGGGGCAGACCGGCCGGCGTCACGGCGTCAATTCCGGCGCATTGGCCATGGCCTCGCGCAACACGCGGCCCAGGATGGCCACGCCATCGCGGATCAGGTCAGGCGTGAGCGTCACGAACGACAGGCGCATGGTGCGCGGGTCGGGCGTGTGGGCATAGAACGCCGCGCCGGGCACGAAGGCGATGCCCGCTTCGACCGCAGTAGGCAGCAGCGCCATGGCGTCGAAGCCTTCGGGCAGGCGGATCCAGAAGAACATGCCGCCGTGCGGAACCTGCCATTCGCAGCCCTCGGGCAGATACCGGCGCAGCGCCTCGGCCATCGCGTCGCGGTTGAGCTTGTAGCCGGCGCGGATGCTGGGCACGTGCTCGTCGAGGAAACCGTTCTTGACGACTTCGTACACGACGCGCTGGTTGAAGCCCGGGGTGTGCAGGTCGGCCGCCTGCTTGGCCTGCAGCAGCTTGGGGAACAGCTCGCGCGGCGCGATCAGGAAACCAAGCCGGAATCCCGGCGTCAGGATCTTGGAGAAGGAGCCCAGGTAGATCGTGCCCTCGGGCCAGAACGAGGCCAGCGAGCGCGGCGGCGCTTCGTCGAACCACAGGTCGCCATAGGGGTTGTCTTCGACCACCGGCACGCCGGCGGCGCGCGCGGCGGCCATCACGGCCTCGCGGCGCTCCAGCGACATGGTGCGGCCGGTCGGGTTCTGGTAGTTGGGCAGCAGGTACGCAAAACGCGTCCCCGGCGCATCATGGGGCAGGCGCGCCAAGGCTTCCGGCAGCACGCCGTCGGCGTCGCTGGCCAGGCTCGCATATTGCGGCTCGAAAGGGTTGAAGGCCTGCAGGGCGCCCAGGTAGGTCGGCGTTTCCACCGCGACCGGCGCGCCGGCGTCGCAAAGAATCTTGCCGATCAGGTCCAGGCCCTGCTGCGATCCGCTGGTGATCAGCACCTGGTCGGGCGACACCGCCATACCCAGGGCGCTCACGCGCTGCGCCACCCATTCGCGCAGCGGCGCAAAGCCCTCGCTGGCCGCGTATTGCAAGGCTTCCTTGGCCTGGTGGCTCAAGACCTGGTCACAAGCCGCCTTCAGCGCGTCGACCGGAAAGGTGTCTGCCGAGGGCAGGCCGCCCGCCATCGACAGGACGCCGGGCTTTTCGGTGACCTTCAGGATCTCGCGAATGATGGAGGGGTTCATGCGCGCCGCGCGGCGTGCCTGGGTCCAGATGCTCATGACAGAAAGTCTCCTTGAAAGAATGATTGTGCGCCAATCTCAGTTCACCACCATCGGGTAGATGCAGCCCAGCAGGAGCACTGCCATGACGGCGTTGAACAGCTGGCGCGGCCGGCTGCGGCTCAGCCAGTGGCTCAGGCGCGCCCCGCCGTAGGCCCAGACGCTGATGCAGGGGAGATTGACCACGCCGCACAGCAAGGCCAGCGCCAGCATGGTCCAGGCGCTGGTCTCGCTGCCCGAAAAACCTGCCACCGCGCCGATGGCCATCAGCCAGGCCTTGGGATTGACCCATTGGAACAGCGCCGCGCCGAGGAAGCTCATCGGCGGCCGGCAGTCCGCCTCGCCTGCCGACGGACTGCCCGACATGCTGGACGCATGCGGCGCGTCCGCCCGCCACAACTGCCAGGCCAGCGCGGCCAGGTAGACCGCTCCCGCCAGGCGCAGCAGCTCGTGCAGCACAGGCCAGCGCTCGAACAGAGCGCCCAGCCCCAGGCCGGTGGCAAGCATCAACACGATGAAACCGAAGGTGATGCCCAGCATGTGCGGCAGCGAGGCGCGAAAGCCGTGGCGCACGCCCGAAGACAGCAGCATCAGGTTGTTGGGGCCGGGGGTGATCGAGCTGACGGCGGCGAAGGTGCAAACTGCAAGGGCGGTCTGGGGCGTCATGGCAGGCTCCTCTCGAAATGGGATTTGCCAGTATGAGCCCCGATACAGTACAGTACCAATACAGATTGTCGTACGCCATTTGAATCTGTATCGGCATGCAGACCAACACACTCCCCGCACCCGCCCTGAGTCGCGACGCCAGCACGCCGCTGGCGCAGCAGTTGTCGCAGCGCCTGGCCGAGCGCATCCGCCAGCGCCTGCTGCTGCCCGGCGCGCGCCTGCCTTCGGTGCGCGAATGCGCGCGCCAGCAGGGCGTCAGCCCCTACACCGTCGTGGCAGCCTACGACCAGCTGCTGGCGGCCGGCCTGGTCGAGGCGCGCCGCCAGCGCGGCTTCTTCGTGCGCGCCACGGCGACCGAGAACAAGGCGCCACCGCGCGAGAAGGCCGCCGCCCCGGCCGAACGCCCGCCGGTGGACGCCACGGCGCTGCTGCGCGGCATGTTCGAATCCGATCCGCGCCACGCGCCCGGCCTGGGCACCCTGCCACCCGAATGGCTGGACCTGCCGCTGCTGCAGACCGTGCTGCGCCGCGTGGTGGCGCAAAGCGCCGGCCCCGACGGCCTGGCGCTACGCTACGGCGAGCCTGGCGGCGACCACCGGCTGCGCGCCGCGCTGGCGCAGCACCTGTCCGACGCCGGCATCGAGTGCGCGGCCGAGCAGATCGTCAGCACCGTGGGCGCCACGCATGCGCTGGACCTGCTGACGCGCACCCTGCTGCAACCCGGTGACGCGGTGCTGGTGGACGACCCCGGCTGGGCGATCGAATACGCCCGGCTGCAGCGCGCCGGCATGCGGCTGCTGCCGGTGCCGCGCGGCGCGGACGGGCTGGACCTCGAGGTCCTGGCTCGCCTGGCCGCCGAACATCGGCCGCGTGCCTACGTCACCGTATCGGTGCTGCACAACCCGACCGGGCACAGCCTGACCCTGGCCAGCGCGCACCATCTGCTGAAGCTGGCCGAGCTGCACGACTTTTTGATCATCGAGGACGACACCTACGGCTTCCTGGCGCCGGCGCACACGCCGCGCCTGGCCGCGCTCGACGGGCTGCGGCGCACGGTCTACGTGGCGGGTTTCTCGAAGATCCTGAGCCCGGCGTTTCGCGTCGGCTACCTGGCCGCCAACCCGGAGCGCGTCGCGGCGCTGACCGAGCTGAAGCTGCTGAGCACCCTGACCACCCCGCCGCTGACCGAGCGCGCCGTGGCCATCTGCCTTGAACAGGGGCTGTTGCGGCGCCACGCCGCCCGCGTGGCCTCGCAGCTCGATGCCGCCCGCCAGCGCACGGTGCGGCTGGCCATTGAAGCGGGCTGCCGCTTCGTCAGCCCGCCGCAGGGCCTGTTCGGCTGGCTGGACGTGGGCTGCGACAGCGAGCGCCTCGCCCACCGCCTGCTGGACGAAGGCTGGACCACCGCGCCGGGCCTGCTGTTCAGCCCGACGCGCCAGCCCGGAACGCTGATGCGCGTGAACTTCGCCACCGCGCAGGACGCGCGCTTCTGGCGCACGCTGCAGCGCTTGAGGGGCGAAGGCTGACGCAGACCCGACGACAGCCAGACCGAACCCTTCAATTCAAATCTGACGGCTTGAGCGCCTGTAGGCGCCCCAAGCGCTCCAGCAGCAAGGCACGCTCGCGTTCGTTGCCCGTCCAGGCGATGGCCTGGCGCAAGGCTTCGCACGCCGGCTCGGTGCGGCCCAAGCGCTGCAGCAGATCGGCCCGCGCGCTGGCCCACCAGGGATAACCGGCCAGCGGCAGCGCCTCCACCAACGGAAGCGCCTGTGCCGGCCCGATCGCATGGCTCAGGGCCACGGCGCGGTTGAGCGCGACGACTGGACTGGGTTGCAGCGCGAGCAGCGTGTCGTAGAGCTGCAGCAATCGGGGCCAATCGGTGCTTTCGGCGCGCACGGCGCGCGCGTGCACTGCGGCCAATTCGGCCTGCAGGGTAAGCGCCCCCGCGCCTTCCGGCCGTCGCGCATTGAGGCTGCGGCAGCGCTCCAGTGCGGCCAGGCCGCGTCGCAGCAGCAGGCGGTCCCAGCGGCGTCTATCCTGGTCCAGCAGCAGCACGGGGCGGCCCAGCGCATCGGTGCGTGCCGGCAGGCGCGAGGCTTGCAATTCCATCAGCGCCTGCAAAGCCTGCGCGTTCGCCTCCATCGGAAGCAGGGCGGCGAGATGGCGCGCCAGGCGCAGGGCCTCGTGGCACAGGGTCGGCCGCACCCACTCGGCCCCGCTGCTGGCCACATAGCCTTCGTTGAACATCAGGTACAGCACCGTGCAGACGTCATCCAGCCGCGCGGCCCGCTCGGATGCCGGCGGCAGCGCGAAGGGCTCGCCAGCCAGCTGCGCCTTGGCACGCGTGATGCGCTGCGCAATGGTGGCCTCCTTGGCGAACAGGGCGCGCGCGATTTCGGCCACGGTAAGCCCTGCGACGAGACGCAGGGTGAGCGCCCATTGCGCCTCGCGCGCCAGCTTGGGGTGGCAAGCGATGAACATCAGCTTCAAGGCATCGTCGCCCAGCTCATCGGCCTCGTCGGCCAGCAGCACCTCCAGCGGGTCGGGCGCGACATGGCTCGCGCGCGCATCGGCGTCATCGCCCAGCGCTTGCTGTTCCCGCGCCGCCATCTGCGCATGACGTACGCGGTCGAACAGGCGGTGCTTCGCGGTGGTCATCAGCCAGGCGCCAGGCCGCTCGGGCCAGCCCTCGGCCGGCCAGCGCTGCAGGGCGGCCACCAGCGCGTCCTGCACGCAGTCTTCGGCCAGGGCCAGATCGGCGCCGGCGCGCAGCAGCGCGCCGGTGAGGCGCGTGGCTTCCAGGCGCCAAACTGCTTCGATCGTGGCGGTCATCCGCCCTGCTTGATGGCGGCCAACTGCTCGCGGATGATGCGTTCGGCATCCTCGGGCGGCAGGTCGATGCCGCCCATCAGCGGGCGTACTTCAATGCAGCAGGGCAGGCCAGGGAACGGCGCGGGAAAGCGCTGCGCCCAGGCCAGGGCTTCGTCGCGCGAACGCACCTCGATCAGCGTGTAGCCGGCAATCAGCTCCTTGGTCTCGGCGAAGGGGCCGTCCATGACGCGCGCCTGACCGGCGGCGTCGTATTGCACGCGAAAACCTTGGCTGCTGGGCAGCAGGCCGGCACCATCGAGCAGCACGCCGGCCTTGGCCATCTCGTCGTGAAAGGCCATCATGCGCGGCACCAGCGTCGGGTCATCGGGGAATTCGCCCGCTTCGCTCATGGCGGTGGCGCGAACCTGGATCATGTAACGGGGCATGGAGATCTCCTGAAGTTGCAGACCTTATACGACGAACGACCAAGGCGCAATTCGACAGGCCGCTCCGCTGTCCGAAAGCAACTGAAGCAAGAAACGCATGCCACGGTGCCCCAAGATCATCGAAGTCAGCGTGACTCCAGCTCGTCCCATCGCTCCATCAGCGCCAGCAGTTCTTCGTCGATGGCCGCTGCCCGGGTGGTCACCTCCGCGATGCGTGCGGCGCCTTGGCTGTACAGCTCGGTGCCGTTCAGCAGCGAGTTCAAGTGCTTCTGCTCGGCCTCCAACGCGGCGATCTTGGTCGGCAGTTCGTCAAGTTCGCGCTGTTCCTTATAGCTGAGCTTCTTCTTGCTGGCCACGGCGATCGGCGCCGGTGTGGGCGCGGGCGCAGGTGCCGCAGCCGGCGTCGGCGCGCTGGCCGATCTGGCGCGGATCTCGGCGGCCCGCTGCGACTGGGTCAGCCAGTCCTGCACGCTGCCTTCGTACTCACGCCAGCGGCCCTCACCCTCGCTGACGATGGTGGAGGTGACGACGTTGTCGAGGAAGCGCCGGTCGTGGCTGACCAGGAACACCGTGCCGTCGTAATCGGACAGCAGCTCTTCCAGCAGCTCCAGGGTCTCGATGTCGAGGTCATTGGTCGGTTCGTCGAGCACCAGCACGTTGGCGGGCCGGGCAAACAGGCGCGCCAGCAGCAGGCGGTTGCGCTCGCCGCCGGACAGGCTCTTGACGGGCGAATTGGCGCGCGCCGGCGAGAACAGGAAGTCGCCCAGATAGCTCTTGACATGCTTGCGCTGATTGCCGATCTCGATCCATTCGCTGCCGGGGCTGATGGTGTCGGCCAGGGTGGCGTCGAGATTGAGCGTGTCGCGCATCTGGTCGAAATAGGCCACGGTCAATCGCGTGCCCAGGCGCACTTCGCCGCTGTCGGGGGGAAGTTCGCCCAGGATCATCTTCAGCAAGGTGGTCTTGCCGGCGCCGTTGGCGCCGATCAGGCCGATCTTGTCGCCGCGCAAAATGGTGGTGCTGAAGTCGCGCACGATGGCGCGCTCGCCAAAGGACTTGTTCACCCCTTCGAGCTCGGCCACGATCTTGCCGCTGGAACTGCCCGTGTCGATGTCCAGCCGCACCTTGCCCTGCACGTCGCGCCGCGCCGCGTGGGCCGCCCGCATGGCTTCCAGGCGCTGGATGCGCGCCACGCTGCGCGTACGCCGGGCTTCGACGCCCTTGCGTATCCAGACCTCTTCCTGCGCCAGCAGCTTGTCGAAGCGCGCGTTGGCGAGTGCCTCGTTTTCCAGCTCGTAGGCCTTGGCGGCCTGGAAGGCAGCGAAATTGCCGGGGTAGCCGCGCAGCTCGCCGCGATCGAGCTCGACGATGCGGTTGGCCACGTTGTCGAGGAAGGCGCGGTCGTGGGTGATCAACAGCAGTGAGCCCTTGAAGTTGTTCAGCAGCTCCTCGAGCCAGCGGATCGCGTCCAGGTCAAGGTGGTTGGTGGGCTCGTCAAGCAGCAGCACGTCAGGCTGGGCCACCAGCGCGCGGCCCAGGGCAACGCGCTTCTTCAAGCCGCCCGACAGCTCGCCGACCACGCGCGAACCGTCCAGGCCCAGGCGGTGCAGGGTCTCGTCGACGCGCTGTTCCCAGTTCCAGGCGCCGATGTGTTCGATGCGCTCCTGCACCCAGGCGAGGTCGTCGTTCTCGTCGTGCGCCTCGTAGCGCTCGCGCAAGGCCTTGGCCTCGGCCACGCCCTCGCTGACGACCTCGAAGATCGTCGCCTCGGGCCGCAGCAGCGGCTCCTGCGGCACATAGACGCTGGTGAGGCCTTGCTGCAGCTGCAGCAGGCCGTCGTCGAGCTTTTCCTGCCCGGCGAGGATCTTCAGCAGCGAGGACTTGCCCGTGCCGTTGCGGCCGATCAGGCCGACGCGTTCGCCCGTTTCGAGCGCGAAGTTGGCGCCGTCAAGCAGCGCGACGTGCCCGAAGGCGAGATGTGCATTGGAAATGGAAAGGACGGCCATGGGCCTGATTGTCCCGCATCACGCCGCTTGCCCCTTTCCAACCGCCTGCCGCAAGGCCGCCAGCGCACCGGCCAGGCGCTGCGAAGCCCGGCCGGCGATACCCAATCGGCGCAGCAGCCAGGGCGTGACGTCGGCGTTCGAGTCGTGGTCGGGCCAATCGGCCGACAGGACATCAGAATCGTCCACCGGATCCGTCTGCCCCTCTTTGGACCCGTGCGGGGCCAGCGCCTGCGTGCAATGCAGCCGGGCCGACTCCAGAGCCGGCCTGGCCTGCGCAGCATCCAGGTAACCCTGCCGGCGGCTGAGCATCTGCTGCAAGGCCCCCAGCAAGGCCATGAAACGGTAGCCGTGGGTCAGCACGGCTTCGAGCTCGGGCTCGGGCACTTGCACCTGGCGCGGCTCGACGCGCGTGCGTTGCGCCGCGGCGGCCATGGCCATCAGCGCGGTATAGGCCTGCTGGCGGCTCAGGCGCTGCGCCAGCTGCTGTTCGCGGCTGGGCGCCCAGCACAGCACATTGCCGGCGTGGCGCGACAGGGCTTGCGCCAGCTGCCGGCACAGGCGCAGCTGCGAATTGCGCTCCCAGGACGGCAGCACGAAGCAGAAGGCCCAGGCCAGCAAGGCGCCGATCACGGTATCGGCCAGGCGCTCGGCGGCGGCGGGCCCGGCCTGCGGCGCCAGCAGCAGCGGCTGCATCAGCGCCATCAGCGTCGCCGCCGTGGCCGCCACGCGGTAGCGCTGGTTGACATAGGCATGGCTGGTGCCCACCGCCGCCAGGAACACCAGCTCCAGCAGCAGCGGCGCGTGCAGCCAGACCTCCAGGTGCGCCAGCGCCGCGGCAAGCAGGCAGCCGATCACGGTGCCGATGATGCGGTCGTTGCGGCGCGACAGGGTCTGCTCCAGATTGCCGCGCAGCACCACCGCCACGCTCAGCACCAGCCAGTGCGGGTGCGCGGCCCAAGGCAACGCCAGGCCCAGGGCGTAGGCGAACGACATGGCCAGGCTGCCGCGCAGCGCGTGCCGCATCACGCTGGACTGCAGGCTCAAATGCGGTTTCAAGGCGGCCAGGGGCCAGCCTTCGGGCGAGACGAACAGCTGCAGCTGCTCGTGCGACCAGGGCAGTTCGCGATCCGGTCCGGTCAGGCTCTCGGCCATCTCCGCCACGTCGTCCAGCATGTGGCCCAGCCGCACCTGCAGGGCGTCGATCAGATGCTGGCGCGGATCGCCCGCATCGGCCGGCCCGCCGGCCAGGCGCTCCTCCATCTTGCGCCGCAAGGCTTGCGCCGAGACCGCTGGCGCAGGCTGCCCCCGGTCGACGGCGGCCGCCAGCGCGTTCAGGGTCTGCGCCAGCTGGCGCAGGGTCACGGCCAGACCGGCGCGCCAGTGGCGGGCCGCCGCGTCGTCACCGAGCAGATGCACGTCCAGGCGGCTGGCCAGCAGCAGGTCGCGCAGCTCGATCAGGCCCAGCACCATGGCGATCTGGCGGCGGCTGCGTGGCGAGAACCGGGCTGCAAACACTTGATCACGGGCGGCCTGCAAGGCCTCGGCAAACTCGGAGTCGTCGGCAATGGAGGCGCGGATGGTGTCGTCCTGGCTGGCGATCTCGCCGGCGATCCGCACGGCGCGCGAGCGCAGGCGCTGCGCGCAAGCCCGCATGGCGCGCGCCAGCGCCAGCTCGCGGTAGCGGCGCCGCATCCACCAGGCCACCGCCCTGGCCCAGATCACGTAGAGCGCCGCGCCTAGCAGCACCCAAGCGGCGTGGATCAGGGCCTCGCGCGGCGTGGGCGGCGCCTTCCAGGCCATCGCGAACACCAGCGCCAGCACGCCGGAGAACGAGAGCGGCCCGGCGCGCGGGCCCCAGGCCATGGCCATCAGGGTGACGAAGGCCACTGAGGCGATCAGAAGCACCATGGCCAGCGGCGTCTCGCGGCACAGTCCCACCATCAAGGTGACCACGGTGACGATCAAGACCGCGGGCAGCACCCGGCCCAGCACGCGATGCGGCGGATTGGGCACGTCGGGCAATCCGGTGCACACCGCGCCGCTGGTCGCGGCCAGGGCCAGGGGCAGGCCGAACAGGCTGGCGACCAGGACCTGGATCAGCGCCACGCCGAGCGCCACGGTGACGCCGCTCAGCTGCGCCGCGCTCAGGCGCCGCCAGGCCTGATGGACGTCAAGCCGCATGCGACAGGCTGCGCTCCAGCGCGACGATGAACATCCGGGCCACGTCGAAACCGGTCTGCTGGCTGATCTCCTGGAAACAGGTCGGGCTGGTGACGTTGATTTCGGTGAGGCTGTCGCCGATCACGTCCAGCCCCACCAGCAGCAGGCCGCGCTGCGCCAGCGTCGGGCCCAGCGCCTGGGCGATTTCGCGGTCACGCTCGGTGATGGGCTGGGCCACGCCCTTGCCGCCGGCCGCCAGATTGCCGCGCACCTCGCCACCCTGCGGGATGCGCGCCAGGCAGAACGGCACGACCTCGCCGCCGATCAGCAGCACGCGCTTGTCGCCGTGCACGATCTCGGGCAGGTAGCGCTGCACCATCACGGTCTGCAGGCCGTCCTTGTTGAGCGTCTCGATGATGGCGCCCAGGTTCAGGCCATCGGCGCCGACCCTGAAAATGCCCATGCCGCCCATGCCGTCCAGCGGCTTCAGGATGATGTCGCGATGCTCGGCATGGAAGGCCCGGATGGCCGCGTCGCTGCGCGTCACCAGCGTGGGCGCAATGAACTGCGGAAACTCCAGGATGGCCAGTTTCTCGGGGTGGTCGCGCAGCGCCTGCGGGCTGTTGAAGACCCGCGCGCCTTCACGCTCGGCATGGCCCAGCAGGTGCGTGGCGTAGAAGTACTCGCTGTCGAACGGCGGGTCCTTGCGCATCAGCACGGCGTCGACGTCGGCCAGGGCCAGGTCGGCGCTCTGCTGCACGGTGAACCAGTCGCCGGCGGCATCGCCGGTCAGCTGGATCTGGCGCGCCCCCTGCGCCTGCACGCGGCTGCCGGCACGCCAGACCAGGTCGGCCGGCTCGCAGGCCCACAGCTCGTGCCCGCGGCGCGCGGCTTCGCGCATCATCGCGAAGGTGGTGTCCTTGTAGATCTTGAATGAGGCCAGGGGATCGGCGACGAACAGCAGTTTCATAAAGTCCTTGTTTCAGTTCAGGCGCGCAGACGCTGCAGCAGCAATGCCACCGCGCCGGCCACCACGCCCCAAAAGGCCGAGCCTATGCCCAGCACGCTGACGCCCGACAGCGTCACCAGAAAAGTCAGGATGGCGGCATCGCGATGGCGCTCTTCCTTCAGCGCGCTGCTCAAGCCACCGGCAATGGTCCCCATCAGCGCCAGGCCGGCGATGGCGGCCACCAGTTCGTGCGGGAAAGCCGCCAGCAGGCCCACCACGGCGCCGCCGGCCAGGCCCAATGCGATGTAGATCAGGCCCGCCGACATCGCGGCCGTGTAGCGCCGCTTCGGGTCTTCATGCGCCTCGCGGCCCATGCAGATGGCCGCCGTGATGGCCGCCAGATTGAGCGCATAGGCGCCGAACGGCGCCAACACCACGGTGGCCAGGCCGGTCACGCTGATGCTGGTCGACACTGGCGTCTGGTAGCCCGAGGCCCGCTGCGCGGCGACGCCGGGCAGGTTCTGCGAGGCCATGGTGACGAGGAACAGCGGCAGGGCCACGCCCACCAGGGCCGCGGCATGGAAGCTCGGCGTGGTCCAGACCGGACGGGCCCAGGCCCAATCGACGGCGTCCAGATGGATGCGTCCCTGGCTTCCCGCCAGCGCCACGTCGGCCAGCAGCACCACCGGGACCGCATAACGGGGCAGCCAGCGCCGCGCCAGCAGGAACACCAGCGCCATGCCCAGCACCAGGGCGGGCGCGGTCTTCACGCTGAGCACCGCGTCCATCGCAAAACGGGTCAGCACGCCGGCCAGCAAGGCCGAGGCCACGGCCATCGGGATGCGGTCCATCACTCGCTCGAAGACGCGGGTCAGGCCACACAGCAGAATCAGTGCGCCGCACACGATGAAGGCGCCGATCGCGTCCGACATCAGCACCCCGCTGGTGCCGGCCAGCAGGGCCGCACCAGGCGTGGACCAGGCGGTCAGCACTGGCTGGCGCGCATGCCAGGACAGCAGCAAGCTGGTCAGGCCCATGCCCAGGCCCAGGGCCCACATCCACGAGGCGGTCTGCGCGCTGCTGGCGCCCAGCGCCTGCGCGGCCTGGAACACAAGGGCCACCGAGCTGGTGAACCCCACCAGCACGGCCACGAATCCCGCAATCAGCGCCGAGAACGAAAGATCTTTCAGCCAGGAAGTCATGGGCGAAGCATACCGGCGCGGCCGCCGCCTTGCTCGCGTGCGTGTTTGCGGCTCAGGCGTAGACCTCGGCCTGCGGATCGGTCACTTCCAGCTCGTAGCTGGCCGCCACCATGCCCAGGCGCGCGATCACGCCGTACATGTAGAAGCGGTTGGGCGCGCTGACGCCGGGTTTCTCGCCCAGGCGCGGCAGGCTTCCCGAAGGCGCGAAGGCCAGCGGCACGTAGCTGGCGCCGGGCGCGTTGAGGTTTTCGTCGGCGCCGCGCTCGGCGTGCACGCGGTAGAAGCCGCCCACCACGTAACGGTCCATCATGTAGACCACCGGCTCGGCCACCGCCGCGTTGACGCGCTCGTTGGTGGGCACGCCCTCCTGCACCAGCACGCGGCGCACGGCCTGCCCATCCTTGATGACCGCCATCTTGTTGCAGGCGCGCCGGCTCATGTCGTCGAGCTCCTTGGCGTCGCGCACCGTCATGATGCCCATGCCATAGGTGCCGGAGTCGGGCTTGATGACCACGAAGGGCTTTTCGGCGATGCCGTATTCCTTGTACTTGCGCCGCGTCTTGGCCAGCACCGCATCGACTTGCGTCTGCAGCGCCTCCAGCCCCTCGCCGACCGCGAAGTCCAGGCCGTCCACACCCGCGTAGGCGGGATTGATCAGCCAGGGGTCCATGCCCAGCAGCTTGGCGAACTTCTTGGCCACGTCGTCGTAAGCCTTGAAATGCTGCGTCTTGCGCCGCAAGGCCCAGCCGGCATGCAGCGGCGGCAGCAGGTACTGCTCGTGCAGGTCTTCCAGGATGGCCGGAATGCCGGCGGAAAGATCGTTGTTGAGCAGGATGGTGCAGGGGTCGAAATCCTTCAGGCCCAGGCGGCCGCGATGGCGCACCAGCGGCTCGAAGCTCAGCGACTGCCCGTCCGGCAAGGTCAGCTCGGTGGGCTCGGTCAGGTCGGGCGCCAGGCTGCCCAGGCGCACGTTCAGGCCGGCCTGCGTGAAGATGCGCATCAGGGTCGCCAGATGCGTCAGGTAGAAGCTGTTGCGGGTATGGTTTTCCGGCACCAGCAGCAGATTCTTCGCCTCGGGGCAGATCTTCTCGATCGCGGCCATGGCAGCCTGCACCGCCAGCGGCAGCATCTCGGGGCTGAGGTTGTTGAAGCCGCCGGGAAACAGGTTGGTATCGACCGGCGCCAGCTTGAACCCGGCGTTGCGGACATCCGCCGAACAATAGAACGGCGGCGTGTGCTCCATCCACTCCAGCCGGAACCAGCGCTCGATTGCCGGCATGGACTCCAGGATGCGCTGCTCCAGCTCGTTGATCGGGCCAGTCAGTGCGGTGATGAGGTGAGGAACCATGGTGACGAGTGCAGCAAAGCGGAGAACTTGATTCTAGGGACTCAACAGTTGAGGTCACCCGCCAATTTCTCAAGGGTCGTGAATCCTATCTGTCGCTGGATGAAAACAAGGACTGAGCGCTATGCTTATACCCATCGTTTATTCAGCGAATCTCCATGCAGCCCAAGATTCTGATCATTGAAGACCAGGCCGACATCCGACGCCTGATCCGTTGGGCCTTGGAAGATTCGGGCGTCGTGGTGCACGAGGTGGCCAACGGCGTGATGGGCCTGCAGGTCGCCAAGGTCCTGAAGCCCGATTTGATCCTGCTGGACGTGATGATGCCCGGCGGCTTGAACGGCCTGGAGGTTTGCACGGAGATCAAGAAGGACGCAGGGCTGCAGAACACCCTCGTCGTGATGCTCACCGCCAAGGCCAGTTCCAAGGACCACGAGGCCGCCCTGATGGCCGGCGCCGACGCCTTTCTGCCCAAGCCATTCAGCCCGGCCAAGCTGGTCGAGCTGATCGAGGCCTTGCTGCGCCAGCGCCGGCCCGCCGAGACTTGATGGCCGATTGACCGACACCACCGCCCGGCAAAAGAAAAGCCGCCTGACGCTTGCAACAGGCGGCTTTCTTCATGAGAAAGCTGACGGGGCCCGCCGGCCCCGACGCGATCAGGCTTCAGCCGTAGTAGGCGGTTTCGCCATGCTCGGTGATGTCCAGGCCCTCGCGCTCCTTTTCTTCGCTGACGCGCAGACCGATGGTCTTGTCGACGATGAAATAGGACACCACGGACACCAAGCCCGACCACACGATGGTCACGCCCACGGCCTTGGCCTGCACCAGCACCTGCGACGCGATGGAATAGGCCTCCGGCGTCACGCTGGCGCCCGTCACCCAGTCGGCCACGAAGCTCGGACCGCCCAGCGCGGGCGAGTTGAAGACGCCCGTCAGCAGCGCGCCCAGGATACCGCCGACGCCGTGCACGCCGAACACGTCCAGGGTGTCGTCGGCGCCGATCAGCTTCTTCAGACCCGTCACGCCCCACAGGCAGACGAAGCCCGCAGCCGCGCCGATCACCACCGCGCCGCCGACGCCCACGTTGCCGCAGGCCGGCGTGATGGCCACCAGGCCGGCCACCGCGCCCGAGGCCGCACCCAGCATCGAGGCTTTGCCCTTGTGCAGCGCTTCACCGGCGCTCCAGGCCAGCACCGCAGCGGCCGTGGCCACAAAGGTGTTCATGAAGGCCAGCGCGGCGGTGCCATTGGCTTCCAGCGCCGAACCGGCATTGAAGCCGAACCAGCCCACCCACAGCAGCGAGGCGCCCACCATGGTCAGCGTCAGGCTGTGCGGCGTGAAGGCTTCCTTGCCGTAGCCGATGCGCTTGCCCACCATGAAGGCGCCTACGATGCCGGCGACGGCCGCGTTGATGTGCACCACGGTGCCGCCGGCGAAGTCCAGCGCGCCCCACTGCCACAGCAGGCCGCCCTTGGCCGTCGTGGCATCCACCACGGCCGCGCTGGTGAAGGCATCCGGACCGGGCCAGAACCAGACCATGTGCGCGATCGGCAGGTAGCTGAAGGTGAACCACAGCACCATGAAGGCCAGCACGGCGCTGAACTTCATGCGCTCGGCGAACGAACCCACGATCAGGCAGCAGGTGATACCGGCGAAGGTGGCCTGGAAGGCGGCATACACGAACTCATGCATGGGCACGCCCTTGCTGAAGGTCGACGCGGTGGCAAAGGTGCCCGCCACGTTGTCCCAGATGCCGCGCAGGAACAGCCGATCGGTCCCGCCGATGAAATCGCTCAGGGAGCCCGAACCTTCCGTGAACGCCAGGCTGTAGCCGTACAGCACCCACAGCACCACGATCATCGAGAAGGTCACCATCACCTGCATCAGCACGCTGAGCATGTTCTTCTTGCGAACCAGGCCGCCGTAGAACAGGGCCAGGCCGGGCACCGTCATCAGGATGACCAGCAGCGTGGACACCATCATCCAGGCCGTGTCGCCCTTGTTCGGCACCGCGGCGGGCGCAGATGCGGCGTCCGATGCTGCTGCCGCCGCCGAGGGGGCCGCTGCAGGTGCGGCAGCGGGAGCCGCCGCCGTGGCGGCCGCAGCCGTCGGCGCCGATGCCGCAGCCGCTTCTTGCGCCCAGGCCGCGGGCGCAAAGGCCGCAGCGGCGAGGACCAGAGTCGCTAGCAATTTCTTCATTGAATACTCCAGATGGGAATCTTGAGAAGGGCCGCGGCTCAGAGCGCGTCCTGGCCGGTTTCGCCGGTGCGGATGCGCACCACTTGGTCCAGCGGCGACACGAAGATCTTGCCGTCGCCGATTTTGCCGGTGCGGGCCGAAGACTCGATGGCCTCGACCACGCGCTCCACCACATCCTCGGACACGGCCGCCTCGATCTTCACCTTGGGCAGGAAGTCGACCACGTACTCAGCCCCACGGTACAACTCGGTATGGCCTTTCTGGCGACCGAATCCCTTGACTTCCGTGACGGTCAGGCCCTGCACACCGACGGCGCTCAGAGCTTCCCGGACCTCATCAAGCTTGAACGGCTTGATGACCGCTGTGATCAGTTTCATGGCTAACTCCTAGTCCTAGGCAAAACAAAAGAATTCGACAGGGGTGGCTCCGTCACGCAACGGATCCGTCGCAAGGCAATTAGCAGCTTTCGTGCCACGTCTTCAAAAGAGCCCCCCTCGAAGCTGTCGGGCCTGCATCAAGGCCGCCTCGAACCCCAAAATGCATCGCGGCACCAACAACGGTCACGATCCTGCGACAACGCACACCAATGGTGCATCACGGTCCAAAAATGGACGCACAACCGATCCCGGCATCAGGATTTCATCAAGGACGCGGCCATGAAAAAAGCCGCCTGGACCAGGCGGCTTGCGGCGTCGGAGGAGACGCTCAGAAGGTCTTCTTGGCCGACACCACCAGGGTCGTGGCGCCCAGGTTCTTGCCGGCCGGAGAGGTGTAATAACCCGAGTTGGTACCCACCATGGCGGCACCGAAGGTGATGCCCGCATAGTCCTTGTTCAAGGTCAGCGAATAGTCGTAGTAGCTGGCCGCGCTGTTGTGGTTCACGCTTTGATGGCCGACATGCGGCGTGAAGGTCAAGCCTTCCGCGATCTCGAACACGCCGCTCAAGTCGGCGTAGCCGGAGTTCTTGGAATTCGAGAAACCGAACAGGGTGGTCGTGCTGTCCGAGTACTTGAACACGAGCGGGCCGTAGCTCAGCGCCGCATAGACCTCCAGGGTGTTGGCGCTGGTCGGCAGGTCGTTGTTGGCGTAGTAGTACTGCAGCAGGCCCACATCCAGCGTCAAGCCCTTGGCAATCTCTTTCTTGTAGCCGCCGTAGAGATCGAGTTCCACCGGCGCGTTGCCACCAGCGTCCTTGATCCACTGGATGGTGGACGCCCAGGCGCCGATGTACCTGCCGCTTTCGGCCGCATAGTCGGCGCCGCCCTGCAGCGCGGGGTTCAGGCGCGACTGGGAAATGCCACGGTAACGGTATTCGCTGGCCACACCCACGTTGAAAGTCAAAGGGTCCACCGGTGCCGCGATGGGCGCATTGGTGTCGGCGCCGGCCGCGACGTCGTCGGCAAATGCCGGCAACGCGGCAAACGCCAAGCCCAAAGCCGTCAAAGCGAAGAGTGATTTCATCCTGAACCTCTAATAGTTAAAAAAAGATTAAAAACGCTCTTCCTCATTTAGCAGCATTCGTGCCAGCCTCAGCCCGTCGATGTGCTGCCTGCTTTTTATAGATGGGCACAACAAAAGTGCGCGCGTCGAAGCGTAATCGCACCATGTGCGTGCTGTACCAATTGTTGCAAACGAACTGTGTTCAATTTCATGATTTGAACGGATGGGCTCCGGGCGTTTGTGCAAATTTGGCAACGCTGCGGTCGTGATCGCCATGGAGGGCGGCGGCATCCGATCCGACCCGTCCGACGCTGAGAGGTGCTTTTCCCATGTCACTGTCCATCATTCACAGCCGTGCGCTTGACGGACTGCTGGCCGCGCCGATCAGCGTGGAAGTCCATCTGGCCAATGGCTTGCCAAGCTTTAC
>Ga0213872_10000121_pt1 | contig 73359 bp, 62 predicted proteins | sample VelepicomBERX_R2_FD_160071 | JGI IMG/M metagenome (GOLD analysis project Ga0213872, IMG submission 160071) | Rhizosphere microbial communities from Vellozia epidendroides in rupestrian grasslands, the National Park of Serra do Cipo, Brazil - RX_R2 | ecosystem: Host-associated > Plants > Roots >... | reverse complement strand
CCTCGCAGAACACGGCCGTCAAGAACGCCGATGTTGCCAACGCTTTTAAGGCGCTCTATGCAGTTATGCCCCCTTCGGCCACGGATCAATATGTTAACCCGGCAAACGACGCGTACATGAAGGCTCTGGCCGCGCTGCAGGTCTCGCTGGACCAGATCGCACAGCTGCCTGGAACACCCAATGACGCAGTTGCCGCTCAGACCCTGACCAATGCACAAAACGCGAAATTGGTTACACGGCAAATGGCGCAGAACTTCGCGCTTGACCCGGCGGCTCATCTTGAAGCAGTTGTGCAGAAACTGCTCGAAGATCCGATTACCAATGTGGAAGGACTGCTGCGCGGACTGGGGCCGGCGGAATTGAACGGGAAAGGGAAGGGCCTGTGCGGCCAGCTGTCTGCCGTCCTGACGAAGTTTCCGTTCAACGGCGGATCACAGGTTCAGGCCACCGCTGCGGACGTGAATGCAGCCTTCAAGCCAAAGGAGGGCGCGTTGTGGGCCTTCTATGATGCGAATCTGTCGAAATACCTGATTCGCCAGGGCGCGCAGTTTGTGCCGGATCCCAGCGCATCGATTCGCCTCAATCCGGCATTCGTCGCCTTTTTCAATCGCGCTGCGGCATTCGCTGATACCGCGTATGCAGGCGGCTCCGCTGACCCGCATTTCTCTTACGACTTGAAACCGATTCTTTCTGACGATATTCAGAGCCTTTCCGTCACGATAGACGGGCAGACGGCTCAATTTGCAACCGGGGCTGCGGCGAAGAATTTCCATTGGCAGACCTCCGAACCGCACGGTGTTCAACTCTCGGGCAAGTACAAAGGCGGGACCGATTTCCAATATCCGAGCTACGACGGGCTTTGGGCCGTTTTCGAATGGGTCGGCGATGCCGATGCGCGGCAAGGGTCAACGCTCGAATGGCGCCTTAAGGCAGGGAAGCGTGATCGTCCGGTCCTCTCGCCTGTGACCAATCAGCCTGTCACAGTGAGATTCGATATCGACAACCCGATTCTGCAGAAGGGCTACTTTTCAACAATGAGCTGCACGTCGGTAATCGCGAAACCCTAGCCGCCAATCAGGACAGTAAAGCAGCCGACCACAATCGTTCCGCCGTGCGCCGTCAGATCACCGACGCGGGCGGCGGGGAGGTTGTTGACCAGCACGGTCGCCGATCCTTTGACAATTACGTCAGGGGGGCCTACACAGGTAGCCATATCGGTCACGCGAGCCTGCGGCAGCTTGCCGGTCAAGACAGTCACAGAGCAGGGCGGAAGAATCGGTCCGCCGACGTGCGGAATCGGCGGCACTCCAGGCGTGACCATCGGGCATGTGTGCATATCGCTTGCACGTGCGGCAGGCATTCCCATGGCCCATCAGTATAGCTGATGATTGAGGTTCGGGAAACTTCCGCTATGCTGGGAACTCAATGCGGCCATCATTTGCTCTCTTCCTGTGTCTCATCGGCGGATTGACCGGATTCCAGCCCGGGCTCTTGTTCGCGCAGGCCGTTGCGCCCGGTGTGAGGGCTGGTTCCTCCACCGCGCCCGATTCGTCCAGCCTGAAGATCGTTATCATTGCAGGGCAAAACGCCGCCAACGCCGTAAAGAATCATCTGGCTGTTCAGCCGATTATCGAAGTTCGCGACGCGAACAATCAGCCCGTTGCGGCAGCAGTTGTTACGCTCCAATCACCGATAGAAGGGCCGAGCGTGTTATTCGCGAACGGCGGCAGGAATATATCTGTGGTCGCCGGGATCCACGGCCGCGCCGCGATTGAGGAGATGACACCGGTAGGGCTAGGCGCATTCAAAATTACGGTTACGGCATCGTCAGGCGGTGCCTTTGGAAATACGACGATTCTTCAGACAAATTATCCGAGTGTGGCGGATGCCGCGGCAAATGGAGTACCAGCAACCTTCATTGCGCAGCCGAGTGGAAGTGAATCGGCCAAGCATGTCTCGAAGGGAGTCTTGATAGGGGCGATTGTCGGGGTCGCCGCGGCCGTCGCAGTCGGCGTCGTTCTGGGCACCCGAGGACACGGCTCTTCAGGCACGACCAGCACGATCGGGGCCGGTACTCCGACCGTCGGGGCGCCGCAGTGAGGAAGAGAATCGTTTAGCAAGTGCGAGAGCAAGAAAGCCGCAGGAGACGAGGAGAAAATAGGACGGCTCCGGGGTTTCACTGCTCGAGTATGCGATTTGCATCTGAAGGGTGATGTCGTCGCTGAACGGAGCGCGATAACCATACAGGTTGGCGATCTGTTCCGTGCTGGTATCGGCACCCGCCACGAATTCCGTGCTCCCGGCATGCGGCCCGGTCACGTCTACAAACAGAAGAAGGGGATCGGCGCTATCAGCGGTGAAGTGAAAACCGCCCGAAAGCGGAATGGTTAACGATCCGGTGGAAGGGACGGCGAGTGAGCCTGAAAACACGGTCTTATAGCCCGAGCCGATGTTCGCCTGATAACTGGAGTTCATCTTCCCGACGGGGTTCGCGCCGCTTGCCAAGCCGATGGTGAAGGTTCCTGTTCCGCCGGTTCCGTTAGCGATTGCAAAGCTGAGGGATTGAATGTCGATGGACCCCAAATCCGGTAAGGTGTACTCGGCTTCGTATTGCCCGGAGTAACTACTGTTTCCGAAAGGAAACCCACTGCGCGAGCCGGCACCGCCCACCGTTGCAACTTTGCCAAAAGCAGACACGGATAAAAACAGAAGTGCACAGGCGCACACAAGTAATTTGGAGTCTCGCATCAGTCAGTATGTAGGGATCAACTTCAGTGTAAACGGGAGTTTGCAGCTTTTGTTTCTTTCAGCTTGCCCGATGGTTCTAGTACCCAGGCGTAAACAAAGTTATGACACTTTCCGACAGTTTCACGAGCGCAGCAAACCATGGCACGCCCATGCGAGTTCAATGAAGAGCAGGTCCTTGAAGCGGCGGGAGACGCATTCTCGGCGAAGGGTTACGATGGCACGTCGACGCGCGGCCTGGTGAGGCTCACCGGCTTGACACCGCCGAGCGTGTAGAAGGCGTTCGGCGATAAACGCGGGCTGTTCTTCCGCCCGAGCATACCTCGACCGAGGGCGAGGTGCCCGAAACTTGGTCGTTCCGGAAACCGTTGCGTCTCCAAACTCGCTGATTCCACTCGACAATTTCGCATTTTGGACAGCAACATGTGTTGCTTGCGCCTCGACCGGGTTTGTTGCTCTTCGCTGGACGGTTTACGCAACACTTGGGCTCGGCCGACGCTCGGGACGCTAGAGCGAGCCGAAACTAATGCGGGAACGAGTCGTGCGATTATGTCTAGCGACAGCTCAATATGTCTTCGATGGCTCACCACTCGTTACGATTTCCCATAACCATCACCCTGGTGCTGACGCTCCTCCTGGCAACGAATGAGTTGGCCTCCGCGCAACGGAATCCATACGAGACGAGCAGCCTAGCGAATTCGCGTCACATTGCCGTTCCCCCGCCAGACGAATTCCTGAATCAACTCCTCAGTCGTGATCCTCAAGTGCGAGTAAGGGCACTCAAAATGATGGGAGTAAGTGAACCGTTCTTGACCCAGACGACCGCGACTGGCGAGGATTACACAACGATTTCCGCAGCGCGCCTTTTTTACGGCCACTATTCTGAAGATCGTGACTTGGCGGTTATCGCTTTGCAGATGCACGATACTGATTGGGCATCCGTTCTAATCCACAGTTCTTTAGGATGGGAGCAAATCGGGGTATTCAACTGCTGGTGCAGGTATGAAGTCAATCCGCTGGAGGGTTTTATCGAGCTTCGCTCGGTTCTGCGTTGGCCTCAAACCGATGTTCTTGTACACGAGAGCGGGGGCGGCTCTGGATTGTATACCCGGGAGCTGAGCGTTTTCCATATTCAACGCCGCCAACTCGAACAGATTTACGAGACCACCGATAAACGGGAAGACTGTCATCCAACGCAGAACAAGGAGTACTGCACACTTACCGAAGCCAGAATCGAATACAATCGGCTTTCTGATAAGCCAGCCATCATTAAAGTGGAACTGGAAAGCATCGAACCGGTGCCCTCAAAGTTCAGTCTGGCCTTGGAAGTGTACAAAGATGTGCGAAGGCTTGGCTGTCAGGTGCTTCTTTGGGATGCCGCAAAGGGGGCCTTTATTGAATCACGGCAGTGGAGTCAGTCATACTGCCGTGAAGCTGTAATCCACGATCCAAAGGGCCCGAATGGCGGGCACTAAACTGGATACCTGCAGGTGCACGCCCGGGATTTGCGCTCCTTTTGGTTCGCGCGGCCGTGGTCGTCGTTGGAGGTCGGCTGACTGCACTTCGGGTGCGGCCCCTAGCAGGTGATGATCCGGCAACGGACACCAAAGAAATCCAAGGAGAGATGAAAGCAACGCGTGACGAGGACGATCAGAACCGGCCCGTTGCATGCGAAATGTTCGATTCCTCAGTTGGATCAAAGACCGATAACGTATATTATGTCAACTGCTGCCTGTCCCTAAAGATGAAAAAAGGCCGCTCCAGCCCAATACGTTGAGCCGGAGCGGCTGAGGGAAAAACTTTTATCGTCCGCGATGGCCGCCGCCCGAATGTCCTCCACCGCCGCCACCGCTATGCGAACCTCCACCGCCGTGCGAACCGCCACCACCACCCTCATGAACCGCTGGCGCATTGGAATGGGAGCCGGACGAATGCGGAGCCGAATAATAATGCGGAGCTGCGGGTGCGCTAAAGTGCTGCGGCGCACCGAAGCCGCCGCGGTTGTAATTCTCGTACGATCGCGGTGAACCTGGTCTTGCGGCGGGCGGCTCATAGCTCCGGTTGTAATGCTCCTGCGGCAGAGGCGTGGAGCGCGGCGCGAAGCCCATCCCGCCTACATTTGGCGGGGGCTGGCCGAAGCTGTGCCACCCGCTACTCTCCGGGCCGCTGGTGAAGCCGTGCCCGATCGCTCCACTATTCGATCCCGTGCTTGTCCGCGGATCTCCGAATCGTTGCCAGCCGCTCGATGAACGCGTCTGTGCCTGTGTCTGGGCTGCATAATTGTTGGGCCGATTAACGTAACCGCGCGGCGCCGTGTTGAACGCTCCAGTGCGGAACTGCTGACTCTGAAAGAATGACCGGTTCACCGATGAAGCCAGCCGGGGGTTCGAGAAAGCCTGTCGCGTCGAGTACTGAAAGCTCGCGTGCGTGGGCGTTACCGGCATCTGCCCGCGGAAGATGCTCGCATTGTTCAGTTGAGCGCGGTTGGCGGCAACGAAGTGCTGATGCGGACCGCCGAAGCCGTTATACGGGGCTGTCATCGCGCCACCGCGAATGGCGGTGTTGCGGTACATCCTGGCTACATCGGCGCCGCGGAACATGTCATAGCCGCGCCCGCCCCAGCCATACCCCCCATAACCGTGCCGCCACCAGGGATGGAACACCTCGAACGGCGCAAGAGCCACCCACCCGAGGCCGGCGAAACCCAGACCGAAGCCGCTACCCCAGCCGAAAAATCCTACTAGCGCCGGGCTCCAAAAAGCGGACACGCCTAGGCCTCCGGGCCACCAGCACCAGCCATGGCCGACGTTCCAGAACCAGCGGCCGTAGTGATAGGGCGCCCATCCCCAAGGCGCATAATCCACCCAGGTCCAACCATAATAGGGTTCCGAAACCCACTCGCCGTCGCTATACGGCGACCAGTCCGGCGTGGGCGGCTGCGGCTGCCATACCTGCCCATATTGCGATGGCACCCAGTTGCCGTACCGGTCCAAATCTTCCGCGCCGTAGATGTTCGGGTTAACGTACCGATAGCTTTGGGATTGCAGCAACTCCTGGTCGCGCCCGGCCGACCAGTCGTCAAACTGATCCCGTGAGATTTCGTAGCCGGTTTGAAATTCCGGACTTGCCGGGTTCCCCCGAATGAGCATCGTTTGTCCCGCCGCGAGGTTCTGCGTGCCACTCGGACTGAAGAGCTGAGCCTGCCCGGACCGTACCGTCACCTGGGTGGTGCCGTCAGGCAACACGGAGATTCGAAATGCCCCTTCGCTCAGCGGCCGCACTCCTACACTCGGTGTGTCGATTTCGACCTGTGCATCGGAGCGCCGCAAGACTCGATAGATAACGGTCCCGGTTCCGAGTTGCAATTGAAAACGCTGGGACTCCACGGCGGCGAAACCTAAGTCCGTCTCAGGCGCCAGCCGGACGACATTTCCGTAGTCGAGTTCTACTTCCGCCCTCGAGCCTGATGAAGTCTGCAAATGATCCTGCGTCATCAGCGGTGCATTCGTTATGGCTGCTTCCAACTCGCCGGTATCGCCCCGCCGCACGTTCACGTCGCCCTGGACAATGCTGAGGCGCGACACCCCATGCTGCTGATCTGCGGCTGCATCCTGCCCGCCGGCACTCGACGGCGCCTGAGGCGGCGGATACTGGCCAGCAGAATACTGTGGGTATTGGGATTGCGGGTAAGGCTGAGGGGCTGGATATGGTGCCGGGGGTTGTTGGTAGGGGTATTCTTGCGATCCGTATTGTGCGGAGACCGGGGGGACTATCCCGAACACCGCTACAACCAGGGCCATAAAGATCGTGAAAAGATTGCGCCACATGCCGCTCGAACCTTAACTAACACGCACGCTGCCAAACCCTAAGTTGTTGTAGAGCAGAAGATTAGTTGATTCGAGCTAGAGAATCATGTGGCTGAAATGCACCACCGTTGACCACAATGCACCGCACCGCTTTACAGCGGAATGGTGAACTTCACCACCGCACCGTTCTGACCGTCACTCTCTACCCAGATGTTCCCGCCGTGTGCCCGAACGATTTTCCTGCATAAGGACAGGCCCAATCCACTGCCCGGTATGCTTTTGCCAACCAGGCGCTTGAATGGAATGAAGACCTGCTCATGAAACCGGGGCTCAATACCGGTGCCGTTATCCTGCACCGCAATGGTGAATGCATCCGGTCCTTCCTCGGCTGAAACCTCTATCGTGGGAGGCTCTGTTCCTCGATATAACAGCGAGTTGCAGATGATGTAATCGAACAATTGCGCCAATTGCGCCTCGTCTGCCTGTACCTCGGGCAGTTCGTGAACAACGATAGTGGCGTTCGTTTCGCGAATGGGCTGGGCAAGTTTGAACAGCGCCGACTGCAAGGGGACATTGAGATGGACGTTGGTGCGCCGAATAGAAACTGCCGTTCGCGAATAAGTCAGCAGATCGCGCACCAGTTGGCTCATCTGGTGGGCCGCATCGATGATGAACGAAGTAAACTCGGCGGGCGGCTTGTCTTTTCCAAGCTCACGCTGCAGCAACTGCGTGTAGGTGGAGATGGTACGCAAGGGCTGCTGCAGGTCGTGGCTGGCTGCATAGACGAACTGCTGGAGTTCCTCATTTGCGGCCTGAGCGGCTGCCGCGCTCTGTTCGCTTTCGTGCCGGGCCTGAGCCAACTCCGCTCGGCAGCTATCGAGAGCGCGCTGCAGCTCATCCCTTTCGCGGATCGTTTCCGCCAGTTGCGTGTCCAGTGACTTTGATGTTGGATCCATCCCTACGCCCGCAGCGCAGGCTGGTCCTATGCCGCCTGCACCAATCCGAGGCGCTCCAGCAATGCATTTGCATCCGGATCGCGCCCCATGAAGCTGCGGTAAAGCTCGACGGGATCTTCGCTGTCTCCGCGCTCCAGGATACGCTGTCGGTACGCTCCGCCCGTCGCGGGATTAAAGATTCCCTCTCGCCGGAAGCGCGTAAACGCATCGGCGTCGAGTACCTCCGCCCATTTATAAGAGTAGTATCCGGCGCCATATGCTACAGGGCTTGCGAACAAATGTGTGAAGCTAGCGATCATACCGTAGTCGGGCGGTAGCGGGGCCGGTGAGAATTGCGCCAGGATGTTGCGCGCGTAAAACATTACGTCGCCATCGCGCTCGGGGTCATATTCGCGATGCAGCTTCAAATCGGCGGTGCCGAAGCCGAGCTGCCGCATCTGCGCGTTCGCGGCACGGAAGGTCCGTGCACGCCGCATCTTTTGAAACAGTTCCTCGGGCAGTGGCTCGCCCGTCTGATAATGGCGCGCGAAAAGGTCGAGTGCTTCGCGCTCCATGCACCAGTTCTCCATGATTTGAGACGGAAGCTCCACCCAATCCCAGGCGACATTTGTTCCTGAGAGGGTGCGGACCGGCACGCGGCTAAGCACGTGGTGCAGCAGGTGGCCGAACTCGTGGAAGATGGTTTCTACCTCGCGATGGGTCAGCAGGGACGGCCTGTCGCCCACGGGAGGCGTCAGATTGCCGCAGATCAGCCCCACATGGGGCAGTTTCTCGTCCGGGCTGCCGGTGACGAGGGAGTCCATCCATGCCCCGCCTCGTTTGTTTTCGCGCGGGAACCAGTCTGTATAGAAACCGCCGAGCAGTTCGCCGGATGCGGAATCCTCGACGCGATAGTACTTGACTGCCGGATCCCAGCCTGGAACGCCAAGCTCTTCCACGACCTTGATTCCGAGGATGCGGCTGAAAATATTGAACATGCCCCCGACGACCCGATTCAGTTCGAAATACGGCCGCAATTCCTCTTCATCGAACTCATATAGCGCCTGTCGCTGCTTTTCGGCGATATAGCCGACATCCCAGGGCTCAATCGCGTCACAGCCCAGCTTCCTGCCGAACTCTGCCAGGCTGCCGTTCTCCTTTGAGAAGAATGGCTCGGTTTTCGCGCGGAGATCGTCAAGGAATACTTGAGCCTGCTCGCCCTTGTGGGCCATACGCTCTTCGAGCACAAGGTCCGCGAAATCCCGATAGCCCAGCAACTGCGCCTTTTCCTTTCGCAGCCGCAAAATTTCCAGAACCAGCCCGCGGTTATCATAATCGCCGGAGCTGGCACGCCGGTTGGACGCCTCCCAAAGCTGCCGGCGAATAGCGCGATCGTCCAGATACGTCATCGCGGCGACGTAACTGGGCGCCTGCAAGGTCAGGCGCCAGCCGTCCTTGCCCTTGGATTTCGCGCTTTCGCGTGCAGCCAGGCGCGCGGAGTCCGGAAGACCCGCGAGTTTGGCCTCGTCGGTGATCAGCAGCTCAAAGGCGTTTGTTGCATCGAGAACGTTCTCCGCGAATTTCGTTGTTGCCTTGGTCAGCGCTACGTCGAGCTGCTCCAGCTTCTTCTTCCCTTCCGCATCGAGGTCGGCGCCCGCGCGGCGAAACCCCGTCACGGTTTTCTTGAGGAAGCGCCGGTAGACCGGGGCCCGCTGTTCGGCTTCCCCGCCCTCCTCGATTGCCTTGACGGCGGCCCAAAGATTCGGGTCGAGCGGAATCGAGGTGTAAAAAAGGCTGACGGGTCCCTGCACGGCGTTATATGCAGCGCGCAGTTCCGGCGTGGTCGCTACCGATTCGAGATGCCGCACGACCGACATGGCAAAGTCCAGCGGCTCGGTCATTTTGTCCAGGCCGATCAAAATGTTGTCGTAGGTTCGTGGAATTTCCGGCTTGCCCAGGTCCGTCAGACGGCTCTTCATCTGTTCAAGCAGCAGGTGAATGGCTGGCTCTACGTCCTCCGCCTTCACTGCATCAAACCGAATCGGCATCCGCTCCACCAGAAGCGGATTGTCTTTTAACTCGTTGCTCATATTTTTGCTCGGCTCACCAGACGCGGCAACCCCTGCCGGGTGCGACATACATCGCATCGCCAGGCTTGCAGCCGAACGCTTCACTGAACTGCGGCATGTTCTGCAGGACGCCGATTACCCGGAACTTACCTGGCGAATGCGGGTCCGTCTGGGCCATCATTCGTGCCATTTCCGGCCTGACGTTCTCACACCAGAGCTGCGCGTAGCCCAGGAAGAACTGCTGCGGTTGCGTGTAGCTGTCCTGTTTCGATGAAAGCGGCTCGCCTTTGGTTGCGAGGTCGTCCAACAGAGCCTGGTATGCGAGGCGAATACCGCCATTGTCGGCGGTGTTTTCACCGAGCGTCAACTCGCCCTTCAGGTGCACATCAGGTACTGGGCTGAACCCGTTGTACTCCTTCACAAAGCAATCCGCCAGTTGCTTGAATCGCTCTCCGTCGCTCTTCTGCCACCAGTCTTTGAGGTTGCCGTCGGCATCATACTGGCGTCCTTGATCGTCGAACCCATGCGTTAACTCGTGGCCGATGACCACGCCCACGGCGCCGTAGTTCACAGAATCATCCGCTTTATTGGAATAAAACGGCGGCTGCAGAATTCCGGCCGGGAAGTTGATGTTGTTCTCGGTTGGCTCGTAGTAGGCGTTTACGGTCGGCGGCGTCATTTCCCACTCGGCTTTGTCGACCGGCTTGCCGATTTTGTTGATCTGGCGCTTCACCTCGAACTGTTGAGCGCGGTAGGTGTTCCCAAAGTAATCGTTGTCGCGAATCTCGACAGAGGAGTAATCCCGCCACTTGTCGGGGTAGCCGATCTTATTCGCAACCGCACGCAGTTTGATGAGCGCCTGTTGTTTGGTTTCCGGTGTCATCCAACTCAGCGATTCGATATCTTTGCCCATCTCCTGTTCGATCTGGCGCACCATTGCGAGGGTCCGCTGTTTGCCCTGCTCGCCGAACGTCTTCTCCGCGTATGCGCGTCCGAGCGCTTCTCCAAGCTGCCGGTCCGTGGCGTTCACGCAACGTTTCCATCGGGGCCTCTGCTGCTGCGCTCCCGTTAGCACGCGGCCGTAGAAATCGAAGTTTGCCTGGTCGAACGCCTTCGGCAGCAGCGCCGCACTCTCGCTGACCCAATGCCAGGTGAGATAGTCCTTGAGGCCGTTCATGGTTTGGTGCTCGAGGAGCACATTCAGCCCCTTAAAGAAATCCGGAACTGCCACATTCAACTTTGAAAATGCCGGAGCCTCAACCCGAGTGAAGAAAGCCGTGAAGCTGAAACCGGGAGTAAGCTGCGTGAGCTCGCTTGTCGGAACTTCGTGCACCAGCCGCTGCGGATCACGCCGCGTAGTGACGTCGAGCGAATTTCTGGCGAGATCGGTTTCAATCGACATCACCGTAGACGCCTTCTTCGCCGCTTCGGCTGCCGGCACACCCATCAACTCAAACATCTTTTCGATATGCGCGACGTACTTCCGCCGGATCTCCTCTGACTTTTCATCGGTACGGAAGTAGTAATCGCGTTCGGGTAAACCGAGACCGCCCTGGTCCAGCGCGGCGATTTCCATCCGGGCATCTTTGGGGTCCGGCTCCGGCGAGAACGAGAAGAAGACATCGATGCCGAAGCTCTGAAGCCGGGCGATTTCATCGAGCAGTTCCTGCGGAGTACTGACATGCGAAATGCGAGCGAGCTCGGGCTGGAGAGGAGCGGTGCCGCCCTTCGCGATCTCCGTCTCGTCCATGCAGGAGTGGTAGAACCCCCCGACCTTCTGATCGTTAGCGGAGCGGTTCTGATGCTGCTCGGCATCCTGCAGAATGTCGCGCAGGGTCTCCTGGTTTCGCTGAATCAGCAAATCGAAAGTGCCCCAGGTGCTTTCGTCGGGCGGAATCGGATGGGTTTTTATCCAGGTTCCACAGGCGAATTGATAGAAATCGCCGCAGGGATTCGCGGCTTTATCGATCGCCTGCAGGTCTACTCCACTTGCCGATGTGGAGGGCGCGAGCGTTTGCCCCGCCGCGGCCACCGCCAGAAAAGCACAGCAAAGCGCGTTAAATGCCAAAGCCCGAAGTGTCACACTCCCAGTGTAGTCAGGCTCTTACTGGGAGCGAGGGGCGCCGCTTACCAGACACGGCAACCGTTCGCAGCCACCATGGGCTGCCCTGCATGACAACCGAACGCATTAGCGAACTCCGGGGTGTTCTGGAGAACGCCAATGACGCGGAACTCGCCGGGAGAGTGAGGATTTGTGCGAACCTGCTGCCGAAGCGCTTCCGGCCGCTGATTCTCACACCAGATCTGCGCATATCCAAGGAAAAACCGCTGCTCCGGCGTAAAGCCGTCGATCTTGTTCTTGTCGACGCTCCCATCCTCTATTGCTCCGAGGAGCGCCATATAGGCCAGCCGGATGCCGGCGTTGTCCGCGCCGTTTTCTCCGAGCGTCAGCCGACCATTTAAATTTGCGCCTTCGACGGGGCTGAAGTTCGAGTACTCGTTTACCAGGCAATCCGCCCGCTTCTTGAACTCTTCCGCATCCTGCTTCTGCCACCAATCGCGCAAGTTGCCATCGGCGTCGTAACGGCGGCCCTGATCGTCGAAGCCGTGCGTAAGCTCATGGCCGATTACGGCCCCAATGCCGCCGAGGTTTACGGCCATGTCCGCGGTGTTCTTATAGAAGGGAGGCTGCAGAATGCCGGCCGGAAAATTGATGTTGTTCTCAGAGGGGCTGTAGTAAGCGTTCACGGTCGGCGGCGTCATATGAAATTCCAACCGGTCCACCGGCTTGCCAATCTTGCCGATATCGCGCTGGATCTCGTATTGCCGCGCGCTGCGCACGTCCTCCACCAGATTGTTGTCTGAGATGGTCACCCCGGCGTAGCTTTTCCAGTTTTCCGGATAGCCGATTTTGTTTGTGACACCTTTGAGCTTGACCAGAGCCTGCTCCTTAGTCGCCTCGCTCATCCAGGCAAGCGATTTGATGTCGGTCTCCATCTCTCCTTCGATGATCTTTACCAGTTGCTGCGTCTTCTCCTTCGACTGACCGGCAAAGGAGCGCTCGACATACTTCTGCCCCAGCGCGTCGCCCAGGCTGCGGTCTGTGAGCTGCACGCAGCGCTTCCAGCGCGGTTGCAGTTCCTGTGTGCCGGCCAGCGTCTTATCGTAGAAATCAAAGTTGGCATCCACAAACGCCTTGCTCAGCTCGGGCGCGTATGCCGATACATAGTGCCATAGCAGGTAACTCTTGAGATCGTCGAGGCTGGTCAATTCCAGCGTACTGTTCAGGCCTTTAAAGAAGTCCGGCACTGAGACATTCAGGCTTTCAAAGGCCGGCGATTTTCGCCCAGCAAAATACTTATCGAAACGGAACTGCGGAATAAGCGCTTCAAGCTCGCTGACGGTCATCGGATGATGCATCAGGTTCGGGTCGCGCCGTGCCACGCGATCCAACGACACCTTGGCAAGCGCCGTTTCGATCGCCATTACGGCCTTTGCATTCCGGTCCGCATCAGCAGCGGGTTCGCCGACAAGTTGCAGAATGCTGGAGATGTGCTCTACATACTTTTGCCGGATCTGCTCGTCCTTGGCGTTCAAATAGTAGCTCTTATCCGGCAGGCCAAGACCGCCCTGATCCGTATCTGCAATCGTCATGCGCGCGTTGTCCGGATTGGCTTCCGGTCCGAAGCGGAAGAATACGCTGACACCCTGATCGTGCAGCCAGGCCACCACGACGGCAAGTTCTGCCTTGTCTTTCAAGCCTTCAATGCGTTCGATTCCGGGCCGAATCGGGCTGTCACCCGCTTTGTCAATCTCCGATTCATTCATGCAGGCCTGATAGAAGCTGCCGATCTTGTGGTCGATGGAAGACCGATCCTGATGCTTCTCCGCATCATCGAGAATCTGGCGCAGAGTTTGTTCGTTCCGGTCGCTGAGTTCGTTGAAGCGGCCCCAGCGGGAATACTGAGGCGGAACCGGGTTGTTCTTCATCCAGTTTCCGCACGCGTATTGGTAAAAGTCTTGGCATGGATCCACGCTGCGGTCCATTGCTTTCAAATCCACTCCGCTGGCGGACGTCCCGCTTTGCGCAGAAGCAAGCAAAGAAAAGCTCAGAAACGCAGCTACCAGAACGCTCACACTTCGCATTGCTCCGAACATAGCAAATCAGTATTGGCGGCCCGGAACATTTACCGATGCTTTGTTTCTGCCCGCTGCCTGTTGCGAATCCACCACCACGCCGTTGCAACCGCCAGCGCGATTCCGCACCCGATAAGCGAATACCGATGAACCATCTCGGATGTCTGCTCCCATTGCTCGCCCACGATATAACCCAGGGTCAGGAAGGTGCTCACCCATATGGCGGCTCCGAAATATGCAAACAGCGCGAATTTCGGATATCGCAGGTGCGATATGCCGGCCACCAGAGCCGCGAAGTGCCGAACACCCGGAATGAAGTAGCCGGCTGTCAGCACCCATGCGCCGATACGATGGAACCAGTAGTAGACGCGGTGGATTCGCTGCGGAGTTATGTGAAAGCGAGGCCCATAATGGTGCAGCAACAGACGACCCCATTTTTTTCCTAGAAAGTAGCTGGCGGTGATGCCGCAGGCGCTGCCAGCGAAGGCTGTCAGCAACGTGCAATCGAGCCGCAGACGTCCTTTCCAGATCAGATACCCGCAAAAGAAAAGCAGAGTTTCGTCGGGAACGGGAAGTCCGAGAATGCCCAACATCAGCAGGGCGAAGAGCGCCGCGTAGCCATAATGAGCGATCCAGGAGTACAGCGCTTGCATGCCGTCGGGTAGTCGAAGGATAACAGGCGTCTTGCCTATGACCGCTGTGCGCTACGATTCCGTTATGGCGCAGTCAAAAAGCGAGTTGTTCGACGTTCTATGTCCGTGCTGCGGCTCCACGTTGCAGATCGACGCCGAGTTGCAAATAGTTATCCAGCACCGCGAGCCGGAGAAGAAGCCGGCTATCGAGGATCTGCACGCCGCTGTTCAGCAACTGAAGGGCGATGCCGAGCGTCGCAACGATATTTTCGAAAAGAGTTTTGCCTCGCATTTGAGCAGCGGGAAGGTCCGCGAAAAGAAGTTTGAGGAGCTGCTGAAGCAGGCGAAGGAAGATAAGTCGGGCGAGCCGCCTAAGCGCGCCTTCGATTTTGAATAGTTCGGGCGGCTCCGGGTCAGGCTTCGAGGCGGGAAGCAAAATCGCCGCGCGCCAACCTTCTTACAAAATCGATATCGCCTTCAAGAAAATCCAATCCGGTGAGCGAATGCAGGTCCACCCAACAGATCTGTTCGAAGACACGCGGGCTCGGATCACCGGTGAATTCGGTTACGGCAAAGAAGAGCAGATGCACACGGCTGCCGCCGGGGTAGTCGTGCTCATAACGCGCGAGTTCACTGCCGATGCGCGCATCAATCTGCAACTCCTCTCGCAGCTCGCGTACGAGCGCCTGCTGCGGCGATTCTCCGTGCTCAACCTTCCCGCCGGGAAACTCCCACTTAAACGGGTGCCGGTCGCTGCGGCGCCGCTGGCCTACAAGCACTTGTCCGGCGCGTTGAATGATACCGGCCGCAACTAACAGGGGACTGCGGTTCCTCATTCGTGCAGAGGGGGAGCGGCGAAGCCAGAACCCGCCGCTCTCTCCTGTAGACTAGGCTGCTGCGGCCGCCCCCGCCACAAGTTGCCGCAGGACGAACGGCAGAATGCCGCCGTTGCGGTAGTATTCGGCCTCCTGTGGCGTGTCGATACGAGCTCGTACCGCGAACTCGATCCGCCTGCCATCCGGCGCCGTCGCGATCACCTGCACATTCCCGCCGCCGTTCGCCAATGCTTCCGGAATGCCCCTGATGTCGAAGCGCTCCTCGCCGGAAAGTCCGAGCGTCTCGCGCGACTCGCCGTCGAGGAACTGCAGCGGTAGCACACCCATTTGCACCAGGTTCGACCGGTGAATACGCTCGAAACTCTCTGCAATCACCGCGCGAACGCCCAGCAGCAACGTTCCCTTGGCTGCCCAGTCGCGCGACGAGCCTGAACCGTACTCCTTGCCGGCAATGATCACCAGAGGTATACCCTCGGCTTTGTACTTCATCGCGGCATCATAGATGAACATTTGCTCGCGATCAGGCATGTGACGCGTCCAACCGCCTTCGACGCCCGGCACCATCTGGTTGCGCAGGCGGATATTTGCGAACGTTCCGCGAACCATCACTTCATGATTCCCACGCCGCGCGCCGTAGCTATTGAAGTCGGACGGTTTTACGCCGAGGCTGATAAGATACCGTCCCGCGGGGCTGTCTTTGGGGATTGAACCCGCCGGCGAGATATGATCTGTTGTCACCGAATCACCAAGCACCGCCAGCGCCTGCAGACCTGTCAGGTCCCTGGCAAATGTTTTGGGATCCACCATCTCGTCGAAATACGGCGGACGCTTGATGTACGTGGAGTCTTCAGTCCACTCGTAAATACTGCCGGTGGGCACCTTGAGCGAGTTCCAGCTCGCATCCCCGGCGAAGACCTGAGCGTACTCTTTTTCGAAGAACTCGGTTCGGGCCGATCCTCGCACGGTTGCTTCTATTTCTTCCGAAGACGGCCAGATATCACGGAGATAGACCTTGTTGCCCGCGGGATCATGGCCCAGCGGCTCCTTCGTCAGGTCGATGTCTACCCTGCCCGCAAGCGCGTAGGCGACCACGAGTGGCGGCGAGGCGAGATAGTTCGACCGAACCAGCGGGTTTACGCGTCCCTCGAAGTTGCGATTGCCGCTCAGTACGGCCGCAACATTCAATTTGCCCTCGTTCACAGCCGCCGCTACGTTGTCCGGCAAAGGTCCGCTATTTCCGATACAGGTGGTGCAACCATAGCCCACCAGATGGAAATTCAGCTTCTCCAGATACGGCATCAACCCGGCGTCATTCAGATAATCGAAAACGACCTTGGAGCCGGGCGCAAGTGATGTCTTCACCCACGGTTTGGGTGTCAGGCCCTTCTCGACGGCTTTTTTCGCGAGTAGGCCCGCCCCGACCATCACCGACGGGTTCGAGGTGTTCGTGCAGCTCGTGATCGCAGCGATCACCACTGCGCCGTCGCGGATTTGCTCCTTGTGGCCGTTCACCCGAAGCTCGGCACTTTTTTGCGCATCGCCAAGCCCGCTCAAAAAGTTGCTCTTCACATCGGGCAGATCAATCCGGTCTTGCGGCCTGCGCGGTCCCGCAAGCGAAGGCACCACCTTCGAAAGATCCAGTGAAAGCGTGTCCGAATATACCGGATCCGGCGAATCCGGCAAAAGAAACAGACCCTGCTCCTTCGCATACGCCTCGACTAAGTTAACCTGCTCGCGGCTGCGGTGCGTCTGCCGGAGATAATCGAGGGTCACCGAATCGATCGGGAAGACGCCGATGGTAGCTCCATATTCCGGAGCCATATTGCTGATGGTGGCGCGATCCGCCAGGGACAGCATGCTCACTCCAGGCCCGTGGAACTCGACGAACTTGCCCACGACACCTTTCTTGCGCAGCATCTGGGTCACCATCAGCACCAGGTCGGTTGCCGTCGCGCCCTCCGGCAGTCGTCCAGTAAGTTTGAAGCCGACCACCTGCGGAAGCAGCATCGAGATCGGTTGGCCCAGCATGCAGGCCTCGGCCTCGATTCCGCCGACGCCCCATCCGACCACCCCGACTCCGTTGATCATCGTCGTGTGGGAATCGGTTCCCATCAGCGTGTCGGGATATGCCTGCAGGATGCCGTTCTTCGTTTCACTGAAAACCACGCTCGCCAGGTACTCGAGATTGACCTGGTGAACGATACCGGTATCCGGCGGCACCACACGAAAATTTCCAAACGCCCTTTGCCCCCAACGCAGGAACGCATAGCGTTCCTGGTTTCGCGCAAATTCGAGCAGCGCATTTTCCTGAAACGCACGCGCCGAACCGAACGCGTCCACTTGTACCGAGTGATCGATCACCAGATCGGCTGGAATCAGCGGATTCGCCAGTTCCGGATTAGCCCCGAGCTTTTTGAGCGCATCGCGCATGGCTGCCAGATCCACCACGCACGGCACGCCGGTAAAATCCTGCAGCAGGATTCGCGCCGGGCGGAATTGAATTTCCTGCGCGGCGGTTTTCGAATCCCATTTCGCTACGTATTGAATGTCGCTGCTCTTTACCGTTCGGTCGTCCTCAAACCGCAGCAGGTTTTCCAACAGAATTTTAATTGAGTACGGGATGCGCGATAGCTTTACACCTGTCGCGGACTTCTCCAATGCGTCCAGGCGGAAAATCTGATAGCTTTCGCTATTGACGTGCAGCGTAGCGGCGGCGCCAAAGGTGTTCTTACTCGGCATTTGTTTTCTAGTTTAGCCCTTGTCCTACTTGCGGTTACATGTACTGCGGCTGGTCGATCCCGAGTACGTTCAAGGTGGCCAAAAGCTGATCCCGAACATATTGGGTGAGCCACAGCAGAACCGTGCGGCGGGCAGGATCCTCTTCCGCGATTACTGAATGCTCGTGATAGAAGTTGTTGAATGACTGCGCGAGCTGGAACGCATACTTTGCCACGTGCGCGGGTTCGCCTGAGGCGATGGCACGTTCTACCGCGCTGTCTGCCTTTGACGCCATCAGCAGCACCTGCCATAGGCCTTCGGTCTCAAAGCAGCGCTTCAGCAGTTCCGCATGTAAAACCTCTTCGAATCGCGGCAGTTTTGCGCCGCGCTCTTCGTATTTTCGTAGTATGTTGCCCGCGCGCACGGCCGCGTACTGCACATACGGGCCGGTTTCTCCTTCGAAACTCAGCGCCTCATGAAAATCAAACGCGATGACTGAGTTTCGCGTAAACTTCAGCATGAAATACCGGAGCGCGCCCACCGCAATCTGTTCCGCGACCCGACGGCGCTCCCGCGCATCTGCCTCTGGATGCCGGTCTTCCACTTCAGCAAGTGCGGTTTCAATCAGCTTGTCTATCAGATCGTCGGCCTTGACACCCAGACCCTTACGACCCGACACCTCTACATACGGGCGCCGCTTATCTTCTTCCGACAGCGCGATCCCCATCTCGACGCAGGTTCGGGGCGATAACGCAACCATCTCGTAAGAGAAATGAACGGAGGCATCCGCCTGCTCGTTGAAACCGAGCGCTCGCAGCCCGGCCACGACGACGTCCTGCAGATAGGACTGGCGCGAATCGATTACGTTGAACACCTTCGCGGCGCCGCCAAAATGTGGCGATGGCTCGTCCATGGGCTGGCTGGTCGTTACCCAAACCTCATGGCCATCGCGATACGTTGACCACCGGCGATAGTGAAAGTCCTTCCCTAACAGGCCGAACTTCCACAACTGATAAGCAATGTCCTTGCCCACATATGTGACAGTGCCATTCGAGCGCACAATCACCTTGCTGTCCTCGTCTGAGCCCTCTTCGTCTGACGGGTCCGCAGCCTCCGATTCGCGGAAGGCAGAAGAAGGCATAACCCAGCAACCCCTGTTCTTTCCCTGCTCTTCAAAGTAGATTGCCTGGCGTTCCTTTAATAATTCAAAGGCGGTTGACCAAAAATTCAAGTGAAGGATTTCACTCTCGCGTGGAAGCACATCGTATTCAATGCCCAAGCGGAACATTGTGTTCAAGTGAGCACCGACGATCGCATCGGCCACCAGATGAGCCAGTTCCGCCAGTTCGCCCTCGCCGGCCTCGATCGCGTGCAAGGTGTTCGCCCGCCATTTGAGCGATTCCGGATGCTCCTTGTAATACCCCGAAATGCGTGCATACAGGTCCCAGCAAAGGTAATCGAAGCGGGTGTTTTGACCTTCAACCAGTGCTTGAACTTCGGCCGGCGGTTTTTTCTCCAGGTAATGAAAACCCACCACGACGTCCGCTACCTGGACGCCGGTGTTGTCGATGTAATTCTGTACTTCGACAAGGCGGCCCCGCTTCCGCAGCATGCGAACAAAGGTGTCGCCCAAAACGGCGTTTCTTAGGTGACCGATGTGCGCAGCCTTATTCGGATTGATATTGGTATGTTCGACCACGATTTTGGTCGTCACATCGCGGCCCGGGCCCGCCGCTTGGCGCACCAGCGACTCCGCGTAAACGCCTCGATCCAGCCGCACATTGATGTAACCGTTTCCCGCTATCTCGAGCGACGCGACCCCTTGCACTTCGCCGAGTCCTTTCGCGAGCTCTTCGGCGATCTGCCGGGGTGGTCTTTTCAACTGCCGGGCCAATTGGAACGCAACGGGAATCGCCAGTTCTCCGAACGAGCTCTGCTTCGGCTGTTCAAGTGAAACTTTCAGTTTGAGGTCGAACTTTGATGCGAGCTGCTCCTCGATGGCACTCGCCAGCTTCTCTTCTATGTCCTGGAACACTGATTCCCAGTATGGCGGAGACCGCTTTGAGATGCAGTCCGCAGCCGGAGGGAATAGTCCCGGAATCGTACAATGAGGTGTGCCGAAAGTGACGTTTCTGCCGGAAAACCAAACAGTTGAATTCGAGTCCGGCAAGCTCCATTACAGTGATCACGGGAAAAGAGAATCTCTTTTAGACGTTGCGCTCAATTCTGGTGTTGATCTCGAACACGCCTGCGGGGGCAGTTGCGCCTGCACCACTTGCCATGTCATCGTCCTCGAGGGCGAGAACAATTTGTCTGAGCCTGACGACGACGAACTCGACCGCCTGGAGATGGCAGCCGGGCTCACGCTGCGTTCGCGGCTGGGCTGCCAGGCGATCGTAAAAGGCGATGTGAAGGTTGAAAAACCTGCGTGGAGCCGTAACTATATCAGCGAGGGCGGCAAGTCCACCCTGTAGTTACAGTTAGTAGGCGTGCGCCGCACGTCTAGCGCTGTTGCAGTTCCTCCCGGGCCTTGTCTTTCAGTTGCTGTGCATTCGCCAGCAGCTTGTCTGCCAGCTCGGCTGAAAGATCAGCGGTGACATCGACAGTCTGGCCGTTCTGCGCAACCTTCACCGAATCCCACAGGCTCAGCAGGTCGAGATTGTTGTTGTTTGTGGCCAGCCGGGCGAGCCCGATACTACCCCGCAAAGCATCCTTGACGCGCTGGGCTCCCTCGTCGGAGATGCATGTGATCTCGGCATCGAATCGCACGCCTGAGCCAACAGTGACGCCGGCACGTGTTTTGCTGACAAAGTTTGCAATATTAGAGAGCGCCGATTCGAGATCCTGCCGCAGCGGCACATTCGCCAGCAGAGGGCCGCTGCTGACCTCCCACACCTCGGCCTCTTTGGGCAGCTTCGAAAACTCTGCTTCGAGAATCTCGGGTACTCTCCCGGTGCCGTTTGCATCGGTATCCAGCGCCGTATGCACCGCGGCCATCGGTCCGGCAACGGCCAGTTTGTCGTCTACGAAAGCCACCGATGCGTTGGCCGAGTGCGCTAAATAGCCGAACAAAGTATAGTTTTGATACGACGTGCGCTGTGCTCCGAGCTGAATCAGCTTGGCATCGATCGTTCGGGCTGGGAAGGCCCCTTTTGCAATCACCAATGGTTCCTTGCCGTTCCAAACGATGAGCAACTTGCTGACATCACGCCTCGGGTCGATGCCCACCTGCTCCGCCATCGCATTGAGGCCATACTGCTCAAATGTGCTTTGGTTCCGCTTATAGAATGGCGTCTGCTTCAGGGCTTCGACATTGATTTCAGAAAGTGCGATCGCGTTCGCAGGCAGAAATGGCCTGAAAGAAGAATCGACGTAAACACCAGTCGGCCTCTGCCGGCTGCAGCCGGTGGCCACAACGACGGCGGCAACGAAAGTAACAAGGAAAAGACAGCGCATCAGAAATCCCTTTTTCGGAACGCGTAGATCGCACTCAAGAGTATGGCAACGCCGAAAAGCGCAGACGTCCACATGGGCGTGACCCAATCTGTCTGGCGATCGTACAGAACAATCTGCTTCATCGCGTATCCCAGGTCGTAGATCTTCGGAATGACCCAATACAAAGCCACCCACGCATCCCGCGACCATTCTGAATCGAGCAGCTTGATTACGAAATCCCGCTGCGCCAGAACCGCACTGATGAGCATGAGCGCGGCAGCCAGCATCACAGAAAGCGCGGCGCTTTCAGAAAGAACCCCAACCAGTGCCACCACGCAAAGAAGCACCGCAAAAGTGAACAATGAAATGGGAATCGCGAGCAGGAAGCGCGGCTCCCAAATATTGGTCTTGAAGCCGAGAATCAGCCAGATGGCGCTGATCAAATAAATGTGATTCAGCGCGACTACCAGCAGATTTCCCGCGTACCTGCCCAGGAGGAGCACCGTCCGATTGAGAGGTTTCGAAAGCAATAAGCCGATCCTGCCCGGCTCGAGGACACTCGAGATCAATCCCGAGGACGCAAATATCGCCAGGAATGTTCCCCAGACGTACAGGAACAATGAGACCCACGAGTAGGAAACATTGACGAACCTTTGAATGCTGTAAATCCGTCTGGTCGCTTGCGGGATATCCATCAAAGATACCGCGCCGATGGCCAGATCCACATTTAGCGCGAAGAGGAAGAATAAAATCAGCAGCGTCGAGAGTCCGAAGAGACCCCAGAACAGCCAGCGCGCCCGTGCCTCCTCAAACGTGTCTGCAATGAGCGCCAGCAGAACCCTGGCGCGCGACCCCGTTAATTGTTCGGTCACGCGGCTCTCTCGTTGGTTACGCGCAGGAAGATGTCCTCCAGGCTGGAGTTCGTCGCCGCCATGCTTTCCACTATGCCGCCTGCGCCCCTTATCAGGTCAAGAACAGCGTTCGCGTCTTTTCGGGCACCCACCAGTATTTCGAGACCGTCGTCGATCGCCGCCACCGAGGCGCCCGCATGCCGAATTCTCTCCATTGCCGCTGCGGGCAGGTGCGAACAGGCAATCCGGTAGCCACGACCCGCGATAAGCGAACTTATTTCCCCTTCCAGCGCGACCTCGCCTTTGCGCAAGATCGCCACGTGTTCGCAGAAAGACTCCACCTCAGTGAGCAGATGCGAGTTGATAAAGATCGTGACGCCTGTCCCGGTGAGCCGGTTCAGAATCTCTCGAATATCACGCCGCCCCGCGGGATCCACGCCGTCTGTCGGCTCATCGAGCAGCAAGAGCTTGGGCCGGTGCATCAACGCCTGAGCCAGGCCAAGTCTCTGCAGCATACCTTTCGAGAATTTCTTGATCCGTACATCGCCCCAACTGCTAAGGCCCACCAGATCCAACAGCTCCGGAACTCTCCTCCTTCTGTCCCGATGCTCCATGCCCGAAAGGGCACCATAGAAATCGAGCATGCCGTTCGCCGTCAGGTAAGTGGGGAAGCGATGATTTTCCGGCAGGTAGCCAGCGGGCCGCCGCGCTTCCGGGTTGGTACTGTCTCTGCCGAACAGTTGCGCCGTTCCGGCGGTCTGACGCACCGCCGAGAGAAGAATTTTGACGAACGTCGTCTTCCCTGCCCCGTTCGGACCCAATAGCCCGAACTTCACGCCCGCGGGCACGCGTAGTGTCACGTTCGACAGCGCTTTGACGAGGCGCTTACGAAACCGCGGCTGATAGACTTTCTCTAGTCCTACTACCTCGATCGCGTAATCCTTGATCATGTAACTTTTAGAATACGAGCGCAAGCGAATGCCCATTCGGGCCGGTGCTGTCCTAGGACAGTGTTGTGCTCCTGGAGTCCTCCCGATAAACTCATGCGGTTTCTCCCCGTTTTATACGGCATTCTGCTTGCTGTTCCCGCCTTGGGACAGACTGGCCCTTCACAATCCTCTTCCGCAACAGGGGGCTCTTCACCAGCTTCCGAACAAATTGCTCCGCCGCCCATCCAGACTACCGTAACCGTAAACGAGACTATCGCCAGCGAGTCGCCCTCTGCCATTACGGTCCTGAACCAGCGGCAACTTCAGCAGATTCCCGGAATCGAACTCGATGACCGCCTGCGCCAGGTGCCCGGCTTCAGTCTCTTCCGCCGCACGTCGAGTCTGGTCGCGAATCCGACCACCCAGGGTGTATCCCTGCGTGGGACCGGTTCTACCGGCGCCAGCCGTACGCTTGTGCTCTGGGATGCTATTCCGATCAACGATCCCTTCGGCGGATGGGTTTACTGGGATCGCGTCGATCCGGGGTTCATCAGCGACGTCGAGATTGATCGCGGCGCCGCTACCAGCCTGTTCGGTGATCGAGCCATGAGTGGAACCATCTCGATCTTTTCCCCGCCGGCCGGGCACAACTACCTCTACGGCAGTTTCTTCGGCGGCAACGACGGGACCGCAGACGTCTCCGGCGCCTACTCGAATATCTGGGGCCACTGGGGGCTTACAGTTCACTCACGGGACCTGACAACCGACGGCTACTACATTGTTCCGGAATCCATTCGCGGCACAGTGGATACCCGCGCGAATGTTCGTTTTGCAAGCGGTAGCGTCAACCTCGACTACCTTGGGGCTGCCGACCGTCTTTCTATCCACTTCGACGTACTCGCCGAGGAGCGCCAAAACGGTACTGTTTTGACCCACAACTCCACCGGACTGGGCACCGTCGGCGCCAATTACACGCACACCTGGACCAACGATGAGTTCTCGTTTCTCGGGTTTCACACGCGGGAACAGTTCCACAGCACGTACTCGAGCGTCTCGCTCGATCGTGATTCCGAAAAGCTCACTTCGAGACAAACTGTACCGGTGCAGGACACGGGCGGCGCCATCTATTGGGGGCACCACGCCAAGCACTGGAACATGGTGGCAGGTGCGGACGCTGACGACACGCATGGCATCAGCTACGACTACTCGTATGCCACGCATATCCTGACGCCCAGTGGAGGCACCCTGCTGGAACACGGCATCTTCGGCCAGGGGGATATTGATTTCGGCCCGGTGCGGTTCTTTGGCGGCCTACGCCAGCAGTTTACCGGGCAACATGGCGAGACGTTTGTCAGCCCGAACGGCGGCGTTGTGGTGGGATGGCACGACTTCCGGTTCCGCGGTTCGGGTTATCGCAGCTTCCGCGCCCCTACGTTAAATGAACTCTATCGGAATTTTCGTGTTGGTAATACGCTGACGCTCGCTAATCGGGCGCTCATTCCCGAGGGCCTGACCGGCGTGGAAGCAGGGGTCGACTGGGCCCGCGAGAACACCCGCATCTCTTTCACGCTATTCCATAACGATCTGAACAACCTGATCGATAACGCCACTCTGCGCACATCCCCCACGCTGATTCTCCGGCAGCGCCAAAACTTCCCGAGTGCGCTATCGCAGGGCGTGGAAGTGAACGTTGGCCAGCACTGGACGCATTGGTCCGTCCAGGCTGGCTACCTGTATGCGGACGCCCGCCTCGCCTCGGGCGCTCGTCTTCCGGAAGTTCCGAAACAGCAAGGCACCGCTCAAGTAATCTACAACTGGAAATCCACGTTGATTTCAGCCGGCGTCCGCGCTTTCGGCCTTGAATTCGATGATGATTTGAACCAGTTCCTCTTGCCTGGATACGCAGTCATAGAACTTGCCGCGCAACAACACATCACGACGAAATTGTCGGCTGTCGCCGCAATAGACAATCTGCTCGACCGGACGTACCTTGTCGCTCTGACTCCGACTCGCAATACCGGCCAGCCTCTGATGTGGCGGGTCGGCCTTCGCTGGAGTGGAGCGATCAGGTAGACGACTCGTAAGATAAGAACACGTGAAGCTTCTCGACGCGCTGAAGATTATCAAATCCGCCAAATCTAAGGACGCTCCGCCCTTTTCCGTAGCGCTGTGTTCCGGCTTCACGCCGTTGCACTTTGAAACGTTTCTTGCCGCACACATCTCGCTGGTGCACCCCGATAAAGCTGTGCACATTACGGCTGGCTTGTTCGGAGATCTTGCCGGGAATATCGCACGCCTGGATCCATCCGGTTTCGGAGCGGTCATTATCGCTCTCGAGTGGGCCGATCTGGATGCCAGACTGGGCATGCGGTCGGCCGGGGGCTGGCAGCCCGAACACTTGCCTGATATTGTCAAGGACGCGCGCCTGCAGCTCGATCGTATTGCCGCGGAGATTCAAAGAATTACGACGCGGGTGATCCTTTCGACGCCCACGCTGCCTCTCCCTCCCGTCGGCTATACCAGCCCGAACCGGCTGAGTCCGTTTGAAGCGGAACTCCGCCTGCATCTCGCCGGCTTTGTACAGCGCATGACGTCGGCCGGCATAACGATTATTAGTCCACAACGCGTGGACAGCCTTTCGCCCTTCGATGCGCGCTTCGATTTGAAGAGCGAACTACTCACCGGCTTCCCCTATACACTGGGGCACGCGGAAGCCCTGGCCCGCATTGCCGCCTCAGCGACCAGCAATCGCGTCCGCAAAAAAGGTCTTATTACAGACCTGGACGATACTCTCTGGCGAGGCATCTTAGGCGAAATCGGAGTCGCCAATGTTTGCTGGAGTCTCGATCAGCAGGCGCAGGTTCACGGCGTCTACCAGCAGTTCCTTGCATCCCTGGCCGCTTCCGGCACGCTCATCGCCGTTGCCAGCAAGAACGACCCTGCGCTGGTCGATGAGACGTTCAACCGCGACGATCTGCTTCTCGTCAAGGACCATGTCTTCCCCTTCGAAGTGCATTGGAGCGCCAAGTCGGAATCGATTGCGCGCATCCTGCGGGCATGGAACATTGCGTCCGATTCAGTAGTCTTCATCGATGACAGCCCGATGGAAATCGCCGAGGCGCAGGCCGCTTTTCCCGATCTCGAGTGCCATCTATTCCCCAAAGACGACCCAGCCCGGCTTTGGGACCTTCTGCTCACGCTTCGTGAAGATTTTGGAGCAGATCAACTGAGTGAGGAAGATTCTCTGCGGCTCGCTAGTCTACGCTCAGGCGTTCAGTTTGAAGGCGAAGCGGCGGCCGGCGGACTTGACGGCGAACGGTTTCTCCGCGGCGCTGAGGCCGAGATCACTTTGTCGATGGTGAAGTCTCCAGACCCGCGAGCCTTCGAGCTCATCAACAAAACGAATCAGTTTAATTTGAACGGTGTTCGCCTTACGGAAGCCGATTGGAACACCATTCTCTCAGATCCTGAGCGCTTTCTCTTGAAAGTTGCCTACAAAGACCGTTTCGGTCCTCTCGGCACGATCGCCGTTCTTGCCGGTACGGCTCAGAACGGGACGGTATCGATCGATCATTGGGTGATGAGCTGCCGCGCTTTCTCGCGCCGCATCGAGCACCAGTGCCTGCTGTGGATCTTTAACCGCTTCGAACCCGAGGCCGTCACACTGCAGTTTGTGCCGACGCCGCGCAATGGCCCTACGCGGAAATTCCTGGAATCTTTCTTCGACCGAATGCCCGAACCGCCGCTGCGCCTTCCCCGCGAAGCGTTTGTGAAAAAATGCCCGGCCCTTTACCATTCCGTGCAGGAGCTCCGATAATGCCTGACTCTCAGATACAGACAAACAACCTTCAAGACCGTCTTATGGACGCATTCTGCGCCATCTTCCCGGAGCGCTCGCGCGAAGAGATCTTAACCGCCGACCGCGAGGCGTGGCCCGAATGGGATTCACTCGCAGCGATTACCCTGTTAACCGTCTTGCAGGAGGAGTTTCAAGCAGACATTGATGTGACGGAACTGGATCAGCTTTCATCCTTCGCGGCCGTACGGGCATACTTGGAATCGCATGCCGGCTAGCACCTCTGCGCGCCCTGCCATAACTGAGTTCCGCGGCAACCTTCCTCAACTCGCAGCGGTCATTCAGTCTGCTTGGGCGGCGAACAAAGAGGTCCCGCTTCTCTACACGGAACCGTTCCTGCGATCAGCGTTCGAATACCCCGGGACGGACCTGCGCCTCGCGCCCTCAATCTACTCCGGTGATGATCTCCTCGCGTTTGTGGCGGGATTCCCGCGCCGTTTCCAATGGAACGGACGGCAACTGAATCTGGCGCTGAACACTTTTCTAACGGCCGCAGCGGGCACGCGCGGTTCTGGTTACGGTCTCGCTCTTTGGGGCGCTTTCCAAGAACGGGCGCGAGCCGCCGGTTTCGAAGGCAGTTTGAATTTCTGCGTCGAGGGTGATGATATGAACCGCATGGCGCCTGCTGCGGCCCGTATCTTTCGCCTGAATACACAGAGCATTTTCAGTATCGAGTATCTGGTACGTTTTCTGCGCCCTGCGGAGGACCTCGAGCCCGCTCCCGAGACGGACATCGACCTGTTTCTCGAACTGACATCCGCGCTCCCCAAAAGAGTTCCTTTCGCCCGGATATGGACGCAGGAAGAAGCGATTTGGCAATGTAGGGACCGCTCAGGCACGATCGCATTGAGTGCCTGCCACGCAGGGCGCCGCGGTATGCTGACCGGCTACATCATGCAAGTCGCGACTACGCCCCCAGCAAACACTCTGCTAATTGAGGACATCCTTTGGGGAGATCTCGAAGACACGGAACGCAAAGAACTGCTGCATCGTTTCCTTCGGATTGCGGCATCTCGCGGCGCGCAATCCGCGTCCTGTCCGGTTTTGAATTATGCGCCGCTCGAGCCATTCACTGCCTCCGGTTTCCGGCGGTCCAAGCGCGTGCTGCATACCTACCTGACTACCTGGAACGGCGCCGAGCCTGAAGCGTTGTCATCCGTTTATCTCGATGTCTTCTAATCCGCCTTCTGAGCTAATCGTGCAGAAACTCCATCACGTCGGGTTCGTCGTGGCGTCTATTGACCAGTCAATCGAATCTTTTTGCCGGTCCATAGGCGGCTCGGGCTGGACGCAGACATGGCACGATCCTACGCAGCAAGTTCGTGTCGCATTCATCCATCCCGTGTTCGCAGGTGATGCTTCCATCGAACTGGTCGAGCCAGCCAGTGACAAGTCCCCCGTGCGGCGTTTTCTAGACCAGCAAGGCGGTGGATTGCATCACCTCTGCTATGAGGCGCCGGATATCAATGCAGCTATCCAGGACGCCGCGGCGCGCGGGGCGACCATTCTCCGCAAGCCGCAACCGGCGGTAGCCTTCGAAGGCCGACGCATTGCCTGGGTGTTTACTAAAGAGAAGCTGCTCATTGAATATCTCGAATCCGAGCGGGAGTAGCCGCCTTCGCAGCCTTAAACATGGCACGTCCATTTGGGGCGGGGCGAACCTGCCTGGCCGGCATTCGAACCGGCTTGGCGCTGATGGGATTTGGCTTTGTCATCTCCGCCTTCGGAATGTGTTCCGCGAACTCCGGGTCGGCGGCAGGCTCGACCTCAGCACTAAGTCGGCCACCGTTTCAATATGGACGGGTACGGCGCATGACACGCCCGTCGGACTCCATCGGCCCTGGCGATCTCGAACTCCCGCCGCAGGACACTGGTAAGGAATGGGCGAACGCTTCGAATTCTTTGAGTTGATAATTCCGACTGATCCTTCCGATATCGATCAACTTGGCCATGTAAATAACGTCACCTATGTTCGTTGGGTGCAGGATGCCGCGGTCGCACATTGGAAGGCCGCTGCGCCGGTTGCAGATCAGGAAAGCGTTCTTTGGATCGTATTGCGCCATGAGATCGACTACAAGCAGCCAGCCTATCTGGGCGACGAAATCGTCGCGCGCACGTGGGTGGGCTCGGCCACACGCCTAAAATTTGAACGTCACACCGAATTGCTGCGCGCGAAGGACCGCGCTCTACTCGCGAAGGCACGCACATTCTGGTGTCCAATTGACGTTCACACACGGAAGCCCACTCTCGTTCGGCCGGAACTCCGCGAGCGTTTCTCTAATAGTTTGATGCCTGAATCTGGAACGTGAGGGAGCTGACCGATTTCAGTTACAGTGAAACGCCGTGCTCAGCCTGTGATTCCAATGTTTGAGGACCAACGATGAAACGTCTGCTTGGATTCTTCACTTTGCTGTTGTTTGCGTCCTATACCCCGCGCCTTGCGCAAGCCGGCGCGGTTCCCTTCGGCCAGCATGGCGAAGAGCACGGCGGCGGCAATCATGCTGTCGGCCATGGGTATATTCCTCCACATGGGCCAGAGCCTGCCGCGCATGGTAATGCTCACAACCAGGAGCACCATGAACTGCAGCAGGACATGCACGGTCATCCGGATGCCCGGATGCATTCTGATTTCCGTGACCAGCCGGGCCATCCAAATGCGCCTCATGTAGATCCAGACGGTCATTGGGTTGGTCATGAGGGCCCTAACACCCGGCTTCACATGGATCATCCCTGGGAGCACGGCCACTTTACCGGCGGCTTTGGCCCCGGGCATGTCTATCACCTTGCCGGCGGCGGACCGAGCCGGTTCTGGTTCAACGACTGGTACTGGAGTGTTGCGCCGATCGACGTCGTTTATGTCAATGACTGGCTCTGGGACTCTGATCCGATCGTCATCTACGAGGATCCGGACGACCCAGGTTGGTATCTGGCCTATAACGCCCGCCTGGGCACGTATGTCCACGTAATGTATCTCGGCTAGTCTAAAGGCGCTCGCAGGGGGTATATCCGTGCGAGCGCTTCGTCTCTCGCGATAGAGGGCGCTTGCCCAACCCCTACCCTATGTAGTATGCTACGGTTGTGCTTGAGGTTCGCTCCCTTACAAAATGCTATTCCTCGATTCCCGCTGTCGATAAGGTGACTTTCACCATTCGCCCTGGTGAAGTCCTCGGCTATCTCGGTCCGAACGGTTCTGGAAAAAGCACAACTGTCAAAATCATCACCGGCCTCCTCGAACCCACCTCCGGAACGGTTCTGTTCCGCGGCGCCAACATTAAGGATGATCTGGCGGCTTACAAGGCGGTAGTCGGTCATGTGCCGGAAGAAGCCAACCTCTATCCGTTCCTCTCTGGTCTTGAATACCTCGAGCTGATAAGCCGACTGCGAGGGCTTCCTTATCGCACCGCGGCGTGCCGTGCGGACTCCCTCTTGCGCCTCTTCGCGATGTACCCGCACCGCCACCTCGCCATCTCGGCTTATTCCAAGGGCATGCGGCAGCGAATCCTGCTTATCTCCGCGTTGCTGCACAATCCCGAGCTCATCATCTTTGACGAGCCGCTTTCCGGTCTTGACGTCACCTCTGCCCTCATTTTCCGCAAGCTCGTCTCCGCGCTCAGCCGCGAAGGCAAGATGATCTTCTATTGCTCGCACGTCCTCGAGGTGGTCGAGAAAGTCTGCTCCCACGTCACAATTCTGCAGCAGGGCAAACAGCTCGCCTACGGGCGCATCGAAGAACTCAAGAATTTTCAGGCCATGCCGTCGCTCGAAGCGGCCTTCGCCCATCTGGTGCAGGAGGTAGATGCCGAAGAGTCAGCCATGGCCATGGTGGATGCCATTGTCAGCACGTGAGAAAGCCATGACAATCAGCCGTCGCGCCGTAGACTTCGCCAGCAGCCCTTTCAGTGTGCTCGTCGCGCATTTTATCAAGCGCCTCTGTGCGAGCGAAAACGAACAAGGAAGCAGCAGCCTGGGGCTCGGCCTCGGTATGGTTCTTGCGGTCCTTGCCTCACCCGGCGCGTTTGCGTCCATATTCCTGCTCGAAAAATACTCCACGCTGCTTCAATGGCTGCGCGGACAGCATATTGACCCTATTCGCGCGTCCCCGTCCGACGAGTACTTCTTCATCGTTCTGTCCATGACCATCACCGGACTGGTCATGGTCCTGCGCTGGAACCGCCTGCTGCCCGACCGGCGCGATTTTTCGAACCTAGCCGTTCTTCCCATCCCCATTCGCAACATCTTCCTGGCGAATTTTGCCGCGCTGCTTGGCCTCGCTTTCCTGTTTGGAATCGATGTCAACGGCGTCTCGGTATTGTTCTTCCCACTCTTCGTCACGCTCAGCGACGGCAGCACCGCCGCCTTTCTGCACGTGGGCATCAGCCATGCGGTTTCCGTTCTTTCCGCAAGCCTGTTCAGCTTCTTCGCCGTCTTCGCCCTGGTGGGCTTGTCGATGCTGCTCCTGCCGAGAACCTGGTTTCGTCCAGTCTCCATCCTGCTGCGTATCGTTCTTGTTATCGCGCTGCTAACCGAATTTTTCTCGAATCTCCTGCTGCAATTTTTGGCCGGGCGTGTTCCGGCTGCGGCCGCAAGCTACATGCATTTCCTGCCGTCCTTCTGGTTTCTCGGCCTGTATGAGCGCATGCTTGGTATCGCCAAACCAGCGCTTGCAGCACTCGGCATGCGGAGTGTGCTGTACCTGGCCGTGGTCATTCTCGTTGCCGTCGCGGCGTACGCGCTCTGCTATCGCCGCTACTTCCTCCGCCTCGGCGAGTCCCTCGATGTCATCCGGTCGCCCCGCCACAACTTTCGCCTGGGCCTGCCCGAACCGGTTGCCAAACTCCTTTTCCGCTCGCCCTTTGAGCATGGCTGCTTCACCTTCGTCCTGAAGGCTCTGTTCCGCAGCGAGCCGCATCTGCTGTTTTTCGGTGCCTACCTTGGCGGCGGCTTGGTCCTCATTGCCCAAACGGCCATGGACAGTACCGCTGGGGTGCGCTCCGCCGGGCCAGACGAAGCATACCTGGCGGTACCTTTGCTACTCGCCTTCTTCATCGTCAGCGGCCTCCGGTTCACGTTCGATATTCCTGCTACTCTCGACGCAAACTGGGTCTTTCGCGCCTCCGTCGAAGCGCCGCAGCCCGAAGCGCGGGCCGTCGCTCGCCGCATGCTTATGCTCGCCACAGTATCATGGCAGATCGTGGTGCTTGCGCCCGTCACGGCCGCCCATTTCGGCTGGCTGATCGCGTTGCTGCATACCGGAACAGTGGTCGCGCTCACTATTTTGTTTATCGACGTCCTGCTGTTGCGCTTCCGCAAAATTCCTTTTACTTGTGTCACGCAGCCCGATATCAAGCGGCTCCTCCCACGAATTCTCGGGTCGGTGCTCGGAGTTCTGGTCGCAGTTCCGCTCCTTGCATCCATCGAGCGATGGATGCTGGCAGAACCGTTCCGCTTCGTGAGCCTGGCCCTGGCTGTTACGATCGCCTGGCACGTACTCGATCGGAAGCTCCGTGACATGCTGCCGTTTGAGCGCACCCTCACGTTCGAGGACAACCCGGAACCGCAATTTGAGCTTCTCAAGCTCGCCTGAAAGGGGTAGAATTCTATATAGCTGATGAGTGATTCTGCTAAGCTCTCCCATACTGCCGCACTGATCCTGCAGACGATCGATCAGGGCTGCCGGTACGGTTTTGATGTTATGGACCAGACGGGCCTGCCCAGTGGCACCGTTTATCCGGCGCTGCGGCGCATGGAAAGCGAAGGTCTAATATCTTCGCAGTGGGAATCGGAGAAAAAGGCCACTGCCGAACAGCGTCCTCCGCGCAAGTACTACCGCATCACGCGTGCCGGGTCGCAAGTGCTTGAGCAATCCCAGAAGCGGTATCCATTACTAGCACGGCTGCTCGCCAAGCCGCGCGCCTGAGGCTTCTATGCAAGCCGAGCCGAAGCGTCCTCTCTCGGTTGTCTTGTGCGGCGCATTGATCCAGCTTGCTGGGCATCTCGTCCCCGCTGCGCAACGTCCCGAGTGGAAACAGGAATGGCTTGCGGAAATTTGGCATCGCTGGCAGTTCCTGCACTACGCTGGAGCCTGGAGCCGGGCAGAGGGCCTGCGCCTCCTGCGTCGCTGCCTGGGCGCCTTTGCCGACGCGAGCTGGCATTTTACGGCCCAGTACGACGTACAGACGCGGATCCGTGAGTGCATCCGCTCCCCCTGGACATGCTTGTCGGCTTGGGGCGCAGCCATTTTAGTGGTGGCGGTTCTTAGCTCAGGCTTACCGGCAGCTCGCGGGTTGTTCAACCAGGCCACTCATAATGCCTCCGGCCGTCTGCTCTTCATCTGGTTGCATCCCATTCTCACCGGCGGCGATAAAGGACTTCCGCCGGACGTGGCGCCGGCGTGGACACGCTACAGCCATCTGCTCGAAGGCGCGGCCGGCTTTGCTATCGCTCGCCAGCACGTGAAGACACCGGGGACCATGGCATCTCGCGTCCTTACCATTCGCACTGACCCGGATTTCTTCACGGTGCTGGAAGCAAGCCCGGTCGTTGGGTCTATCCCTCGCGAGACGGGTCTTGTCCTCACCGACTCTATCTGGCAATCACTCTTCCATCGCGATCCGCACGTCGTCGGCCGCTCGCTGCAAATCGGCGCCGAATCCCATCGCGTTGCTGGTGTCCTGAACCGGCGCTTCCAGTTCCTCTCGCGCCAACCGGCGATATATATCATTGAGCCTCATCCGCCGGCTACCTCGATGATGGTAGTTGCCCGCGTCCGGCCCAATGTTTCGGAAAAGGCGCTCGACCGCGAACTGACCCGTATCGCCGAAGTCACCTGCTATGACTTCTTCCAATCGCAACTCCGCTATGGGTTCCTAGATGAGGCAGCCTGGATACCTGTCCAGATCTTCACTGTTTCCGTTTTGGTCTGCACGCTCCTGCTCATCGCGGTTTCCGGCATACGCATACGCCACCTGCGCGCTGCGCTCACTTACCCGGACCGCGCTGCCCTGGCCCGCCGCTCAGCTTTCTGGCTGGCCAAAACTGCCCTGGCGCTCGGCTTTGTTTTTCTCGCCGGTTTGGAATGGAGCCGCTCGCAGTCGGCCATTCTCTACGGTTCGAAAGATCCCGCCAACGGACCGTTCATGCTTTGGCTCTATGTCCTCGGCTCCATGGCAGTTCTTTTCTGGTCGGTCGCCGACCAGCGAGCTCGTTGCCGCATCTGCCTGCGTCTTCTCTGCTTCCCTGTTCGCATTGGCTGCCCCGGTTGTCTGCTCCTCGATTGGTCCGGAACCGAGCTACTGTGCACGGAAGGCCATGGCGTCCTGCACGTGCCACACCTGGCTGCCAGTTGGGACGAAGAATCGGACCGTTGGATTACCCTTGATGAGTCCTGGAAGGATCTGTTCGCCGCGTCCGGCTCTGGCCACGCTGATACGTAAGGAGACTTCAGGGGCGCTCTGTCCGGTACTTCTACGGAACCTGTACTGCCGGCCAGTTTGCCCTGGCGATGCCCAACCTATAATCGGATCATGAATCGCAACGAGTGGATTGCGTCTCGTCTCAACGACCCGATTCGCACACAGCTTTACTACGCCCGCAAAGGACTCATCACCGGCGAGATGCAGTACGTCGCGCAGCGTGAGAGCCTTGCGCCCGAACTCATCCGCGACGAAGTGGCCCGCGGCCGCATGATCATCCCGGCCAACATCAACCATCGCCGCCTCGAGCCCATGTGCATTGGTGTCGCGTCCATGTGCAAGATCAACGCCAATATCGGCAACTCGTCCACTACATCGAACATCGACCAGGAACTGGAAAAGCTCGACTATGCCGTCAGGTACGGCGCCGACACCGTGATGGATCTTTCTACCGGCGGCGACATTCCGCGTATCCGCCAGGCCATCATCGACGCTTCTCCGGTTCCCATCGGCACGGTACCGATTTATGAAGCGCTCAGCCGCGTGCGCCGCGTCGAAGACCTCAACCTCGATGTCATGCTGGAGGTCATCGAAGAGCAGGCCGAACAGGGTGTCGATTACATGACAATTCATGCCGGCGTGCTTGTCCAATACGTTCCGCTCACGAGCAGGCGCATCACGGGTATTGTCAGCCGCGGCGGAGCCATCCTCGCCGAGTGGATGGTCAAGAAACACAAGCAGAACTTCCTTTACGAAAATTTCGAAGCCATCTGCAAAATCTTCCAGAAACACGACGTAAGCTTCTCGCTCGGCGATGGTCTTCGCCCCGGGTGTCTTGCCGACGCGAGCGATGCCGCCCAATTTGCGGAGCTCAAGACTCTTGGCGAGTTGACCCAAAAGGCCTGGGAGTACGACGTTCAGGTGATGATCGAGGGCCCGGGCCACATTCCGCTTGATCAGATCGCCCTACAGGTCGAGAAGGAACGCGAAATGTGCTACGACGCCCCGTTCTACACACTGGGTCCGCTCGTCACCGATATTGCCCCCGGCTACGACCACATCACCTCTGCTATAGGCGCAGCCATGATCGGCTGGCACGGGGCTTCCATGCTCTGCTATGTCACGCCCAAGGAACATCTCGGCTTACCCAATCGCGAAGACGTGAAGCAAGGCATCATCGCCTACAAGATTGCAGCCCATGCGGCGGACGTCGCGCGGCACCGGAAAGGCGCTCGAGATCGCGATGACGAACTGTCGCGCGCCCGCTTCGACTTCGATTGGAAACGTCAGTTCGAGCTGTCGCTCGACCCGGAAACCGCCCAGGCCTTTCACGATGAAACGCTGCCGGAAGAGGGCTTCAAAGAAGCCGCTTTCTGTTCTATGTGCGGGCCGAAATTCTGCTCGATGAATCACTCCGCAAAAACGCAGGAGTTCACCGAAGCCGATGCCGCCGCCGTCCTGGCGAGTTCGAACGATCTAGTCCATATCGACGAATAGGCGTCGTAAAATGATCGCGGCCGAAGCGATCAGCAGCATGGTAAACAGAGTCAGCAGGGCATACACCACCGGCACCGGGGCAAGCACGACGGTGCCGATGGCCTGCGTCGGATTGCCCCTCCACCAGTTCCAGATTGCGGCCACGCTTCCCCGGTTGATGCCGCCTGCATAGTACGGAAGCAACTTTGCGAAGTAAGTCATCGCCGCCACCCAGGTTGACACCACTAGCAGCGCGGCCCCGATCCAGCGTCCGCCGCTCCGCCATCTATCAATCCCCATAAAGCACAGCGCCCACACGACCACGATCACGCCCTGGGCATACCATGGCTCCGCGAACTGGGAAGCGCCCTGCGTCGCCACCCAGGTTACACAGGTCTGGTAGATGAGGCTGAGGCCGAAACAGCCGCATGCCGCCCATATCCAGAGTTCCGGCGTCTGAATCCGCCGCCAGAAAAGAAGGTACACGAGCAGCGCCGCCCGCACCAGCCAGATCTCAATGTTCAGTGTGATCCGCGAAAAGGAAAGGAAAGACCAGTTCCCCGTCCAAAGAGACCAGCGCGCGAAATCCCCGGCGCTTTCGAGCCACTGGATGCGCGGCAACGCCGCCAGCGCCGCACGCCAGCCGATACCGGCAACGCTCTGCTGCGTGCCGCTGAGGCTTCCATAAAGGGAAAGGTTGTGCCCGTACCACGGCGCTGCAACCGCCAGCACAATCGCGATGACGGCCGCCAGCGTGCTCCCGCGGATAGCCCGCTTTCGTGCCGCATGCAAAAGAATGGCCGCGAACACCGGAAGGAACGCCAGAAAATACGCCTTCGCAATCAGTCCCAGCGCAAAAATAACCGCCAGCACCAGCATGTTTCTGTTGCTCGTCTGTTGTGCCGTCAGTGCCAGCCAGGTCAGAAACCAGACCGTCAACGGAATGGCCGCCACGTCGTTTCCAACATGGGCTACGGATGCCCACAGCATCTGTGATTCAAAGACGCATGCCAGAACCGCTAGCCGCAGCCCACTGCTCATTCCCAGCAAATCGAGCAGGCGGGTGAGCGCAAAGTAAATCAGGAGGCAACTGGCTACTCCACCCACCAACCGCAACAGCAGAATCCGTTCCGGCAGTACAAGCCCGCTCAGAAGCCAGTCAAACGGCACATACAGCAGATACGCGAGCGGCGCCTGTTGGGCCTCATAGTTTAGGAAATCCGAAGGTTCCGTTCGAGCAGACCGCGGAATCCGTTTCAGTTCCGCCCGGCGACGCTCTTTGTCCGCGATACTGAACCCGGCCCATTGCTCGAACGACACGGCATCGGGCAGCGTCTGGCTCAAGAGCCGGCTCAGCGGCGCGATCGCGAGCGACTCTCGAATCTCCTGGGAAAGCCACGCGCGTTGCAGAACCGGAAGTTTGTGCGCGGCCGAAAGTGACTCCACGTAGCCATAGTGTGCCGGCTCGTCGAACCCTTCCCACAACGGCAACGCGCAGCAATAAAACGCGGCATGCACAAGGGCGAGGGCCAGCACAAGATGCTGCAGCCTCAGCGCCTTCAATTGAAGTCCGGCTTGACCCGCATGTGGTTTTTGATCTCCGCATCCGGGGGCTCTACCACGCGGTCTGCGACGTGGTCTCCCTCCGTCAGGCCCGACAGGATTTGCACGTTGTTGATATCGCTTACTCCCGTCGTCACCGGCGTCCATACGATGGAGTCTCTCTCGAGCTTGTAAACGCCATCTTTACCGCTGATGGTTCGCAGTGCAGCTTTAGGGATGCTGGGGGCGTCTTTCACGACTCGCGAAACGATCGTCACGTTCACCGAAACCCCGGGGAGCAGATCGTGATCCGGATTATCGATGACAGTGCTCACTTCGCCCACAGTGCGCGTCCCGAGCGCAACCACTTCGGTTGGCAGCTTGTCTACCTTACCCCACCACACTTGGCCTGGCCGCGCATCCCATTTGATCTTTACAGGCATCCCGAGGCCAACGCGCCCGAGGTCGGGCTCATCGACATACACGATCACTTTCACCTGGTCGATATTGCCCACCAGACCCACGAGCTCGCCCGGCTGCAGATAGGCACCCACCTTCAGATCGAATTGATAGACCGTTCCTGATAACGGTGATTTCACCTCGCATAGAGCAAGCTGATGCGTAGCGGACGCGACCGCAGCCTGTGCGTCGTGCAGTTTCGCCTGTGCCACTTCTTGATCGCTTGCTGTGACCAGCGTCCTCTTCTGATCTTCCAACTGCCGTACCAGCAGTTTTGCCTTGTCCAGGGTGTCCTTATCGTTCTGGACCTGAAGTTTTGTCGCGGCCTGCCGTTCGAGCAGCCGCTGGTCGGCCTCATAATTCCGCTGCGCCACCGCGACTGCTTCCTGGGCGCTCGCAATGCGGTTGTTGAGATCAGCTACCTGCGATATTTTGCCGCCCTGCCGCACCGTTGCAACCTCGACTCGTGCCTCCTGTTCACGCGCCAGCGCCCGCGCAAGTTCGGCCTGAGCTCCTGTTGTGTTCAGTCTGACCAGAGCCTGGCCCGCCGCGACAGCCTGGCCCCGCTGCACGGCAATGCCTTGAACAATGCCGGCTGTCTCGGCGCGTGCCGCCGCCCACTGTTCCGGCTCTATCTTTCCATTCGTTAAGACAGTGCTTTCAATCGTTGTGCGGTGTACCGCAGAAAAATGGATTTCCGGCGCCGAGTCGCCCCGGTCCAGCCCCCACCACAGCAGGAGCGCTACGGGCAGAATCGACAGCCACCAGTATCGTTTCATCACTCAAAAGTTTTTGGGAAGTCTCGTCCACATTTTGACAGACGCGCACGTAAGTTATTGATCAACTCGGGCTTTCTCTCGTGGCCATGTATTCGCTAGACTGTTTGCTTGATGCCGCGTTACCGGATGCACCGAATCAAGGACGCTCCCAGGGAAAGCTTTCGCTGGGCGGCGCACACGGGCGGACTCGCCGTAGTGAAGATCAAAGACTATGATCCTGCCGGCGAAATAGAGGCTGCCACACCCTATGCCGCCTGGAAAGATCTTGTCGGCGAAGCGCACCCGCTCTTTCCCGGAGACCTGCTTGAGGAACTCGCAAGCGACGGATCCCCCACCAGGCTTTACATTACCAAGTACATCGGCTTCGAACCCGCCCAATGGTACGTTCCGGAGCCCAAACCCGAGGCAATGACTGCTCCGCACCCGAATCCACCCGATTCATCGCGCGGGAATTCGGAGTCTCATCCGTAGCGCCATATCGCGATTTGTAAAATGATCGACCATATGGGAGTACCCCCCTGGGGTGCAGTCGCTTTAGTGAGTTACATTCCGGACCCGCTGCGGTCTTTCCTCACCGAGATGCGCGAATTAATTCCGGAGACCAATATCCCGGAACCGCATATCACAATTCTGCCGCCAAGGCCCTTGAAACAGCCGGTTGAGACTGCTTCGAACGCCATAAAAGCTACCCTCGCCAGCTTTACTGCCTTCACGGTTGAGCTTTCGAAGGTACGCCACTTCCCGGAAACTAACTTTCTTTACCTCGACGTCGCGGAAGGCAATAGCTCTATTCACGATCTTCACCGGGCGCTGAATATCGGCAAGCTTGCCCACGCGGAACGCTTCGAGTTCCGCCCCCATCTTACTCTCGGCGGTCCCATAAACAATGGCCAGATCCATCACGCGGAGCGCAGGGCTGAGGCGGCGTGGAGATCGAATCGTTCCTCTCCTCACGTATCGATTGAAGAGCTCGTATGCTTGTGGCTGCCGCCGCACAGCCGCTGTTGGAGCGACTGGCGCCGGATGTGGTCCTTCCGTCTGCTGAGCGACGCAACGGAACCAAACAATGGCCGGGAAGCCGAAATCACGACTCAAACATATTGAGCTGAGACATCTTGTCCGGAAGCTTACCCTTCGCCCTGGCGAGGCCTGAAGAGGTCGGTGCTCCCACTACCCCACGCAGCTCCGTACCGGTTACTGCGGCGCGCGCCAAAAAAACACGCTGGCGTGCACCTCCGGCTCTCGGAGGCGTGATCAGGTAGCCCTGCGCGGGCCAATCCAGGAGGTTATGCGACAGAATTCCGTCCAGCCGGTCTCCATCCCGTAGCGTAAATCTCGTCCAGAGTCCCGGCACCTTCGGCCTCCGCTCAAACAAATTATGATCGCCAAACAGGTCCGGTTTGCCCGATTCCGAAGCGAAACAGAGCGCTTTCAGTTCGCCGTATGGAACCTGGTGCAGGTTTCCGTCCAGCGTGATGAATTCCACACCCTGTCCGAGCAGATACGCTCCAGGATTGACAATCCCTTCCACGGGTTGCCGGTCAAAGCGGTACAAAATGATTCGTTTGGCAGTACTAGTGCTCAATCTGAAACTGGATCTCTACTTTGTTTCAAACAATTTCGCGCGTATTGTATCATTGGCAGCATGACGCGGATGACGCCCTTGGAGCGTGGAATGCGGTCCTACCTGCATTTCTGCCGAGTGGAAAAGGGGTTATCTCTCAACAGCTTAGAAGCATACCGGCGCGACTTGCAATGCCTCGCTGCTTTTCTCAAGGACGGTTCGCTGCTGTCCGTCACCCTGGAGATGTTGCGAGGTTATCTGGACCATCTCCGGTCAACCGGTCTGTCGAACCGCTCCATTGCACGGCAAGTGACGACGCTTCGCGGCTTTTTCGGCTACCTGCTCGAACAAGGTGAGGTGCGAGCCAATCCGGCCGAACTGCTCTCCGCGCCGAAAATCGGGTCTGCCCTTCCCAAATACCTCGACGCAGGAGCGGTCGATCATCTGATCGAAGCACCATCGGACGATACCCAGACGGGTCTCCGCGATCGGGCCATGCTGGATCTCCTGTATGCGACCGGCTTACGGGTCAGCGAACTGATCAGAGTGCGAGTTGCCGACCTGGATGAGGCGGCTGGTGTTCTGCGCGTAGTGGGCAAAGGGGACAAACAGCGATTAATCCCTGTGGGACGGCAGGCTTTGCAATCAATTGCGAGTTATTTTGAGGATCTGCGGCCACAGCTACTCAAAGGTCGCGTGAGTCCGTTTCTTTTCGTGACCGCGCACGGCTCTGCTATGACCCGCCAGGGTTTCTGGAAGCTGCTTCGTGCTCACGGCAAGAAAGCTGGCATTTTCCGTTCGCTAAGTCCGCACGTGCTCCGCCACACGTTTGCAACGCACGTTCTCGAGGGAGGTGCCGACCTGCGAAGCGTTCAAACCATGCTGGGGCATTCCGATATCGGTACCACCCAGATTTATACTCACGTCCTACGTTCGCGGTTGCGGCAGACCGTCGACCAGCATCACCCCCGCGCGGCGCGCAAGCCCGCGACGCGCCGGCCTACGTCGTCCTAAGGAGCCGAGAGAGCTATGAGCGACTACATGTTCATGCTGGACAGTCATCTGAACGCTGAACAGAGCAAAGCGATGGCTGAGATTCGCGATACGGCGGAACAGGCCAATTTGAACCTGTTTCTGACCGGCGGAGCAATGCGCGACATGATGGGCGGGTTTCCCATCCGCGACCTGGACTTTACAGTCGAGGGTGGCAGCGCAAAGCTCGCCAAAGCAGTTGCACAAAAGACCGGAGCGGAGATTCTTTCGCAGGATGAGCTTAGGAAACAGGTGGAGCTCCAGTTTCCGGGCAATGTGTCGGTAAGCATCTCGTCCGCGCGAGTGGAGAAGTACGCCAAACCCGGCAGCAAACCCCAGGTGCTGCCCGCCACCATCCACGAAGACCTCCGTTGCCGCGATTTTACCGTGAATGCGATTGCGCTCTCGCTCGGCAAAGCATCGCGCGGCCTGTTGCTCGATCCCAGCAATGGCCTGGGTGACCTGGAGCGGAAGGAGTTGCGCGTGGTCACCAATTATGCGTTGTACGATGACCCGTCGCGAATCCTGCGCATGATCCGTTTGCGTGTGCGTCTAGGGTTTGCGGTCGACGAGCGGACGATGAGCCAGTACAGAAACGTGCGCGAAGCCAAGCTGGAAACCAGGATCCCTGCCACCATCCTCGAGTACGAACTGCGGCAGATCGCGCTCGATCCATTGGCCGGAGACATCCTGAAGGCCCTTGAGGATGAAAACCTGCTGTCTCTTTTCTCGCCGGCGCTCGCCGGACCGAAGCTCAACCTGCCTGCCTTCCAGAAGCTGCAAAAAGCGCGGCAGTCCCTGCCCTTCGGCATCGATATTCGAGCTAACTCTTACGTCCTCTTCTTGTTCCTCCTCGAGGAGAAGTTGAGCCCCAAGGAGCGTGCTGCGCTGGCAAATACCGTCGGTCTCCCCAAACACGAACTCGAGGCGGCAGCCAGACTCGAAAGCAAGGCGAGCAAAGTAGAGAAGGAAATCGCGGCTGCCAAGATCAGCCGCCCTTCGGCGCTTTACTCCATCGTGAGCAAGGTTCCTGGCGAGGTTCTGCTCTTCCTGCTCATGCGATCGGGCCAACGCCTGGTGCTCGATCGGGTTAAGAATTATCTCCAGAAGTACCTCCCGGCGGCGCAAGAAGTCACAGAGAAAGATGTAATCGAAAGGGGCGCCGAGCCCGGTACACCCAAATTCGCCAGGCTGCACCAGGAGCTCATCGCGGCCCGGTTGGATGCACGTCCGAAGAAGACGGTAGAACCGGAGCCGCCTCCTCCGCCTCCCGGCCCCGGACGCCGCGCTGCGAGCTTCAGCCGCTAAAATTATTTTCCGTCTAACGGCCAAATCTCTTCCGATTCCAGCCGATGTGGGATACTCTACTATGTAGATGGACAAACCACCATCGGCCGTAGAAACCAATAAGCTGGGCAGCCGTTATCTCCGAGGAACCATTGCTGAAGAGCTTGAAAACAATGAGGTTCTGTTCTCAGCCCCGGCGACCGGAGTTTTGAAGTTCCACGGTATTTACCAGCAGGACGACCGCGATCTCCGGAAGTCGGGAGCAAAGCAGTATTCCGCAATGGTGCGGGTGGGCGTTCCGGGCGGCGTTCTGACGGCCGACCAATACCTTACCCTTGACCGCTTGGCCGACTTAGGCGACGGCAGCCTTCGCATCACCACCCGGCAGGACATTCAGTACCACCACGTTCCCAAGGCCCGTCTGCGTGAACTGATCCGCAGCCTGAACGAGAGTTACCTTGGTACCCTCGCCGCCTGCGGCGATGTTGTGCGCAATGTCATTTCCTGCCCTGCGCCTTTTGAAAACGAACAGCGCAAAGAGCTACAACCCGTCGTCAAGTTCGTTTCGAAGAGCCTAAAACCCAAAACTACGGCGTATTACGAAATCTGGCTCGATGGCGAACGCGCCGTTACGGCAGAAGAGCCCGAAGAAGTAGAACCGCTTTACGGTACAGCGTATTTGCCGCGAAAGTTCAAGGTTGGCTTTGCATTTCCAGGAGACAATACCACCGACATTTATGCGAATGATGTCGGCATCGTTGCACGCTATGAAAACGGCAAGTTGGCTGGATTCGAGATCCTCGCCGGTGGCGGCATGGGGCAGAGCGCGGGCGTAAAGCAATCGCATCCGCGACTGGCGGACCCGATTTGCTCGGTCGGCCCAAGTTCTCAAGAATTGCTGGAAGTAGTGTCCGCAATTGTCAGTATTCACAGAGACTTTGGCAATCGATCCAATCGAAAATTGGCTCGGCTTAAGTATGTAATAGATGAATGGGGCATAGCTAAGTTTAAGCAGGAATTGGAGAAACGCGTCGGCCGCCAGCTGCCGCCTGCGGATCTGAGCCCTTGGCGTCGCGCAGACGATTATCTAGGCTGGCACAAGCAGAAGACGGGCGAAGACGGAAGCCCACTCTGGTTTGTAGGCGTACGCGTAATCAGCGGCCGTGTACGGGACTTCGACGAGGGCTCTCGCGTCCGGACGGCTTTGCGCACCATTGTCGAGCGTTACCGTCTGGAGGTCCGCCTGACCTGCCAGCAAAACCTCTATCTGAGCGGCATCCGCGACGAAGACCGCGAGGTGATCGCCTGTTTATTGGTCGAACACGGCATCACAGAGCCGGCACGGCTGCCTCCGGTGCTGCGGCACGCGATCTCCTGCCCGGCGCTGCCAACCTGCGGCTTGGCACTTACCGAATCCGAGCGCATCATGCCAGAAGTCGTTGCCGAGATCCAGGCCGAGCTCGATGCAATCGGACTCAGCACCGATATCATTCATTTACGCACCAGCGGGTGCCCCAATGGCTGTTCGCGGCCGTACACCGCCGAAATCGGAATCGTGGGCGCCAGCGTGAACCTCTACACGATCTATTTGGGGGCGTCACCTCTCGGAACGAGGATGGGAACTGTTTTCGCCCAGAACGTGAAACGCGAAGAACTCGCCAGCCGCCTGCGCCCGGTCTTTGAGCTGTACAGGGAAGAACGTCAGAAGGGCGAGTCCTTCGGTGACTTCTGCCATCGGGTAGGAGCCGAGGCCTTGCGCCAGCCTGTCCTTACTGCCGCGTAACCCTATTCCTCCATCAGCTCGAGCAGCTTGGTGACAGTACGCCAATTCCTTGCCGTGCCGATCGTTCCAAGCTTCGAATCAAAGTAGTAGCTGGTCAGTTTGGTTCGCGCCATGCCGTTTGGAAGCCGCAGGTAAATCTCTTGCCCCAGCAGGGTGAACACATCAGGCGGGGATCGGTCCGGGTCAAGATTTCCGGCCCTGCGCGGGCTTGGCAAATCCTTTAGAAACACCACGTGCAGCGTGTTCTCGGGGACACCTTCTTTGATGAAGGGGTTGCTGTCAACAGCCTTACGCATCTGCTCAGCCGTGCGCAACACAACTGGCACCCGACACCCGAAGTGCTTCTCGATTTCGCTTGAGATCGTATCCGAAAGTTGTACCGAAACTTTCGATGCCGCTTTGAAAATGACGTTCCCGCTCTGGATGTAGGTCACTATATCGTGACATCCCGCCCCAGCGAACATTGCCGCGAGATCCTTCATCGGAAGTTTGTTTTTGCCGCCGAGGTTTATTCCGCGGAGCAGGGCGAGATGGGTGGCCGGCATGAGCCGCTGGTTCCCGCAGCTAATTGGCGTAAGCGGTATCGTTTTCCGGGCGCTGCGCAGGCGCCGACAGATTCCGGACGGGACTAATGCGATTCATCACTTCCAGGACCTTGTTTGCGTAATCCTCGTCCGGGTTATACAGCCGAAGCTTTTCAACCGAATCCCGGTTCCTGTAAAGCGGGCTTCTGCCAAGCTTGTACGCAACCAGCTCCAGCCCTTCGCGAAGGCTTGTGAAAGCTTCTATGCCGTTATTCCAGCCAAAAATGTTGTTGTTCCGGTACGCCTTACCTCCGCCCGACTCAATCACCGAGATGCTGGGTAGCAATCGCCAGTCGAGATGATTCCTGTCGGCCGCGTGCACAAAGTCATCGGAAAGATTGGTAATGGGGCAGTGTAAGCGGGAAAGAAACCGGCGTAGACGAACAGCCCGCGGATCGGGCTTCGGTACCGCCGGCTGCTCGGGTGGTTTGACCTGGACAGGCTGAAAGTTCGCCCGGTTTTCTGATGTCATCGTCAAGGGCAAGACCAGAAGGCCACCGCCAACGACGAGCTGCTTGGAAAGCACGGACATCCTCTTTCTGAGGCAGCTATAACCAACGTGCATAGGCATATTCTATCAAACGTATGGCATAAGCGGCGTCTGTAGGCCGCACTGCAACCGAAATACGTCGCAGTTCCCGCAGTATACTAGCGGCCTGGCTTCGAAGGTACTGGTGTTTTTACTGGTCTACCTGCGGCCCGGGAAGGACTGCTACCGGGCTATGCGGAAGGCGAACTTGCGACCGAACTCGTCGATCAGCTTGGCCTGGCAATCGTATTTGCCTGGGGCTATCTTCGGGACCGGAACCTCAGCCATAACGGTAAAGTGCCCCTCACGCATTTCGCTCAACCGACTAGCGCGAACAGAGAGGCAGACTCGCTTCTACCCGGCTCGCCGGAAGTTCGGCGGGAAGTTATCGGGGGTGACCGGATCGTATACCTCGATGTAAACCAGCATGATCTGGCCCGGGCGGAATGCGCGATGGCCACAGTCGCGCCTGGGATAGCCTGGTCACCAGACTTTACGAAGCCGCTTTGAGCGAACAAGCTGCCCTGCAGCGCACAAAAGCAAAAAAAACAATACGACTGAACTGCGGCAACCTGACTCGCTTGCGCTTCAATATATGTTTCTATGAACGATGTCAGGCTTGCGCGAGGTTACCCGCGCCGCGGGCTTTCTCCTGGGAACGCTGGCATTTTGCCGGCGTAGTCAGCGCGTGTGGGCGTCAATTTCGGAATCTGATACGGTGTAGGCGATGCGTCAAGATCTGGAAACTCTGAAAGAGGAGATACATGCCCACCTGGAGCAGATGGAGCTGCCGGTCTTCTATGGATACCATCGAATGCCGGATCCAACGATCCAGGTCGCGTGGGATTCAGAACGTCAGCCCGATTTCCGGCTCTTTTTACATGCCGCGCGCCAGGCGGGAGCGAAGCTGATTGTCTTCTATCAGCATGCTTTCGCTTTAGATCAGATTGACGAAGCCCTCGATCAGCTCGAAGAGTGCGATTTGACGCACGAAGAAAAGCGGAATTACGAGACGCGGCTGCGGCAGTTGCAGACCTATGAAGGATTCACGTGTTCGCTGGAACTCTCCTTCGTACTCGATGGCCGCGTCTACCTGTTCGAGCAGCACACAGATTGGTACGACGCCTACACCGATATCCTGGGTGAGATCGAAGCTGCATCAGAAGAAACCGAAAACGAAGACGATTCGCTCGGCGGCTATTTTTCCAACAACTAATGAGTTCAACTAGTAGCGCGGCCGCCTGGGTGCGTCCGTCACCGCGTTGGCTGCTGCCGCACGCCGGTAATGGCTTGGCACGGCCGTTATTAGAGCAGGAATTGGGGCTCGAACCGCTGGTGGCGGCAGTGCTGGCCGCCCGCGGATATGCCGAACCGGAGGCGGCCCGCCATTTCCTTTCACCCCAACTGGGCAGCCTTCACGATCCATTGCTGATGCGCGACATGGGGCGGGCGGCCACCCGCCTCATGAACGCGATCCAGGCGCAGGAGAGTATTCTCTTGTACGGCGACTACGACGTGGATGGTACTTCGTCTATCGTGGTGCTTAAGAAGGCCATCGAAATTCTAGGCGGCCGTGCCGACTTTCATATTCCACACCGTCTGAAAGACGGCTACGGAATGCGCAGCGAAGTAATCGAGCAGGCTTCCGCAGACGGTGTCCGGCTGATTGTGAGCGTTGATACTGGCATTCGCGCGAACCAGGTAGTGGAGCGGGCGAACACGTTCGGAGTCGACGTTATTGTCACCGATCATCACTTGCCCGAAGCCGACCTGCCGCCTGCACTCGCTGTGCTGAATCCCAATCGCCCGGATTGCGAATATCCGAATAAAAATCTGTGCGGCGCGGGCGTGACATTCAAGCTGGTGCAGGCGCTTCTTGCCCAGAGCGGAATGGCCGAGACTCGGCGCGGGGCATTACTTGAATCCTTCCTGAAGCCCGTAGCGATTGCAACTGTCGCCGACATCGTGCCGTTGACAGACGAGAATCGAGTAATCGTACGGCGCGGGCTTTCCGGCCTGCGGCAGGTGCGCAACACTGGGCTGCGGGCGCTGCTGAAAGTGGCCGGATTCGATGAGGGCGATTCCCCTTCTGCCCAGCAGGTTGCGTTCCGGCTGGCGCCGCGCATCAACGCCGCTGGACGAATGGCGACGGCGCGCGACGTGATCGAACTCCTTCTGACCGAAGACGGCGACCGCGCAAAGCAGCTTGCCGAGCAACTGGACGCGCTAAACCGCGAGCGCCAGCAGGCCGAGAGCGACATCGTCGAAGCGATCCTGAGGCAATGCGAAGAGAGGCCGTTCCATCCTGACTCCGCAGGCCTGGTCTTCGCAGGCGAGGGCTGGCACCTGGGCGTGCTGGGCATTGTGGCGAGCCGGCTGGTGGAACGTTTTTGTCGCCCCGTGTTTGTGGTGAGCGAAGCAGCAACCGAGGATGAGGAAGGCCGCCCGTTCTTTTCCGGTTCCGGCAGAAGCATTCCGGCGTTTCATTTATTGGAAGCGCTCGAGGCGATGCCGGAACTTTTTGCAAAGTTCGGCGGGCACCGGCAGGCCGCGGGCTTAACTTTGCGCGCCCGCGACGTCGAGCAGTTCCAGCAGCGGTTCGATGAGTTCGCCCGCGCGAAGCTCTCCGCCGATGACCTGCGCGCGCAGCACATTGCGGATGCGGAAGCGTCTTTCGCCGAACTGAGCGACCGGTGCGTGCGGCAGCTCATGTCGCTCGGTCCGTTCGGGTTCGGCAACCCGGCGCCAGTGTTTTATTGCGCACGTGCGGTAGTCGCCGGCCCAGCCAAGGTGCTCAAAGACGGCAGGCATTTCAGCGTGCCTCTGAAGCACAACGGCCGCGTGCTGTTTTGTAAAGCCTGGAATTTCGGAGAACGGGCTGCGCTGTTTGAGCCTGGAGCGAAGATCGATCTGCTGTTCCAGATTGAGGAGGACCCGATGTCCCGCAAACGCGGCTACGGTTGGTGGTGCCTCTCGCTGAAGGACGTGCGGCTGAGCAAAGGCGAGTAACATGAGTTTTTCCGCCCGCTAGCTCGCCGGCCGCAGAACCGGATCTGCGATCCCGGTATCCGGCAGAATACGTGCCCGCGACATGTCTTCATGCAAATCATGAACCAGCTGGACCAGCTTGCGCGACAAGTCCAGAATTCCGCGTACCTTGATTGACATTTGCGCTTCTCCGATATTGTTGAACCAGTCCTCGAGCGCCTGTGCGGACTCCGCGAAGGCCGTGTTCAACTCTGCGGGTTCGGGACTCGGAAGGCGCGCTCCGGTTGCCTTTGCCAGGTCCTCGAGTTCACGTGCGAGCAGAAGATCGAATCTGGATCGCGTCCGGACAACGTTTTCCGGTATCTGCCGCGGATCGATCTGTATTCGGTAGGCGATGATGCCGAGTTCAATCAGAAAAATCGTCCTGACGTACGATTGCCAATGCAAGACCTGCTCGCGTAGCGCGAGGTAAACCGGCCGTTCCGGCCCGAATTCAAAGAAGATCGTGCCCGTTTGTGCCTGAAGAGACGTGAAACCGTCATTGATTTCTTCCCTGAGCTTGTGAATCAATGGAAGAGCCTTCACGCGGTCCTCGTGGAAGTGCTCAAAAGACACCGCGAGTTGTGCCAGCAAGCGCAGGTTGCGTTCGAAGAGTCTGCGGATTTCGACGACGGCCTGTGTAGGCCAGAGTTGATCGAAGACAATCCACATCATGGTAAGACCAAGAAGCACGCCCAAAAACCGGTCGCGTGCCGGAGCGAGCGACGTGGGCGGGCCGAAATCCTGCAGCGTCGAGAAGAAAAAGGCGAGGCCCATTTGCTGACCGAAATACGAAAGGCGCGGGCTGGACGTAGCGATCCACCCGCTTCCTGCGGCGACCACGGCGATGACCAGGCTACTCACGGTGATGGAATCTATGTTGGGGAGCAGGAACACCAGGGCGCCGATGGAAAGCAAACCGCCGACCGTCACCCCGCCAATTCGCAGGACCTGCTTCTGCCTCGATGCCCCCACCGTTGAGAGGGCGGTCGTGAGACAGGTGAAAACTGAAGTGGCAAGTCCCGGAGCGTCCAGGCCCGAATAAACCACGTAGCAAATCATCGCTGCAAGGCACCCCTTCAGGGCGAACTTGACGTAATCCATATCAGTGAATGCGTCGGCTCGGAAGAGTTGGGTGCGCGGGGTCTCGTCAATCACCGAAAGCACGTCCGCCCGCAGCGTGGTGACGGAAGCCAGTGCGTCCTGCATCAAACGAACGGTCCGTTCTATTTCCGGCAGAAGGGGAATCTCGGAATGTTCGTCCACCCCAGGCAATTTGGGCAACTGGGCGCGGAGCCGAGCTAGCATTGTAGTGCGTACTCCCGCCAGGCAATCGGATACGGCCGCCAGCCTCTTGCGATCGCTCTCGTCGATGCGCCTTTGCATGATGCTTAGGTTCGCCGCGAGATCCACCAGCCGCGACGATAAAGCTATCTGCGAATTCAGCTCCGCCAGATATTGCCGTAGCTTGGGCTGACCGTTTTCCGCCGACCGAAGTTGCCCTCGCAGGCGTCCTGTTCCCACGAGTGAAAGAGATATCACCTTGTTGCGTGCGGCACTAGTATTCTCGCTTTCGGGATCTTCTCTAAAAATCCGCAGGAATGATTCCACCAACTGAAGCCGCTGGCTAATCCCTTTCAGTATCTGATCGATTGGATCCTGACGAACAAATACTAGTTCGACGATCACGGCAACTCCGGTCCCGAGTGCCAGGCTGCCGAGTAACCAGAGCGTTTCCTGAAGATGCTGCTCTGCCGGATAAGGTAAAGCCCAGATGTTCGATGAGATGTAGACAGCCAGGCCGATGTAGGTGGCGGCGCTGGGTTGTATCAGCACCCGGGCAAGCCAGAAAAGCACGAGAAACTCGCCAATGACCCAGACGAAACGTACCGGGGGTTCATCGATGGTCAATACCACGCCGGTGAGTGACAGGCTGAGTCCCGCGGCAACGGCGGCAACGCAGGTGATGGCGCTTCTCACTGCAGCGTTTGGGCTATCGCGCGTTACCGTGAACACTATATACAAAGTGAGAAACGCATAGGGGATGCGGAATGTCATCGTGAGAATGAACGTGATGACGACCGATATTGTGATGCGCGCGACCGCGCCGGCGCGTCCGGGATAAGGCGCCAGTTCGCTCTTGAAGAACTTCGGGGCCCAATCCGCGAGTCTTGCCGTCGCTGCCTTGGTTCGCACGCTGACCGGAATGGACCGTTCGCTCAATGCTGTATCCCGTGCCTATATCCGCGAATGATCACCACCGCCGACTCTCCGATGCGAAAGAGTTCAGGCGGAGGATTATCCACCCGCACCCGAACGGGATAGCGTGTCGCTAGGTGAACCCAATTGAGAGAGCGGTTGACATCCGGCAGATATGGGCCAAAGGTGACGTTCTCCGGAGTCACGCCAAAAGTCGTACTCTGTACGACCCCGGTAAAGCGCTGGGTTGGCTTTGCCAAGACATAGATATCGGCGGCCATGCCCGGACGTATCGCCTTGAGCTTGCTTTCGCGAAAGTTGCCGATCGCGTACCAGTTACGGACGTCGATGAGAGTAAACACTTGTTGGCCGGCGTGCGCATAAGCTCCCTCCGAGATATTCAATTGCGTCACGCGCGCATCGAAAGGAGCGACCACCCGGCATCGCGCAAGATCGTACTCTGCAGTCTTGACTGCTGCCGCTCGCGCTTCGCGCTGGGCGAGATAAGGATCGATCAGGGTGACGTTGTGAATTGCCTCCTGGAGGTGCGCCTGGCTTTGCGAAACGTTGGAGGTAGCCTGGCTCCGCTGCGCCAGAGCAGCCTGCAACTGCGCTTGCGTCAGGGCCAGTTGTGAGCGCGCTTCACGCACGCCTTCGGCGGTGGTCCGTTGCGCCGTGCTGGCCCGGTCTACGTCTTCCGCCGTCACGAACTGGCGTACGAGTAGCGGCTCAACGCGATGAAGTGTATCCGCGGCAAGCTTCTCTTGCGCTTCCGCCGACGCTACACCGGCTTGTGCACGCAGAACAGCCGCTTGTGCCGCTGCGATATTGGCCTCTGCCGCGTTGACGTTGGCTTGCGCCGTCTCGACGCTCGCTCGCGCCGACAGGACCGCGCTTTGTTGCGCCGCAATCGCGCGTTCTTCGTTCACGATCTGCTTCTCCAACGTAACCTGCTCCGCCTTCGCCCGCTCAAGCGCATAGGCGTAGGGCCGCGGATCAATCTGGTACAGTAACTCGCCTTCTTTGACGTACTGGTTGTCGTGCACGCAGAGCTTCTCGATCGGCCCGTTCACTTCCGGCGCGATCCCGATCAGATTTGCCAGTATCCAACTGTCGTCGGTACGCGGCTGAACATTTGTATCGCGCCAGACGATAAGACCGGTGATGATCGCTCCCGCCACCACCACGGTGCCGATCGCGCGTCCAATGAGTCTGCGGGAGGTTGCTGTTTCCGCACTCTCCATAGAAGCCTTTCAACGAAAGAAGATCAACCAGGTAGAGAAAGCAATCAATAGCGCCATGCTCGGATAAACGAGCAGGCGAGGCCCGATTTCACTCTCGATATCGATGCGCAGGAAGATCATCCGCGCAATCACCGTCAGCATGATGCCGATCACGATACAAACGAGCCAGATCGGGAAAAAGGAGCCCAGGATGTCAATGTCCGGTGCGCGCTGGCACGCGCTCGTCGATGCGGCCCCAGCCATCAGCAGAGCCCCGCGAAATCGTGGCGACATCAGCATGGCTCCCGCTTCACGGCTTTTTTCGCACGGCACCGCGATGTAACAGATCGCCTGTCTGGAAAGCCAGGTTTGCGACCTCACTTAGAACGTGGGCCCCGGCTACCACTTCCGCCGTTCGCGCCCCCGCTAACTCGCGCTGCGCCGCGACCACGTCGAGAAAACTCCTCACTCCGTACCGGTACGCCTCGATGGCCGCGGCGTACGATTTGTCCGCCGCATCCAGCAGAGCGGCAGCGGCCTTCTGTTGTGCAAGCGCGGTTTGCACATTCGAGTATGCCGTCCAGACGCCGACTTCGGCTTGATCCCGCAGTACCCTGAGTTCGCCTTCTGCCTGCCGTCGCTCTGACATCGCGCGATCGAGCTCGTTATAACGGCGCCCCGCATCGTAGATAGTCCAACCGAGACTCAGTTGCGCGCTCCACACTGCCCCGCTGGTTGTGGCGCTCGCAGATCCCTGCTGAAAGCCCCTGGCGTATTGATAATCGATATTGCCTGAAAACGAGAGCGTTGGATAATACTGCGACCGCGCGCCCTTAATGCCGGCTTCGGCCGCCTGGATGCGGGCCGCTTGTGCAAGTAACTCAGGCCGTTGCTCGAGCGCCCTGTTAATAGCGCTCTCAACGGATTCTTCCAGAACGTTTGGTGGCGCACTCTCAGCGAGCGGCTGGACGTTCAGCGTCAGCGTGGGAGAGACGCCCAAAACCCCCGCCAGCCGCCCATGCGCAACCCGCACTGTCCCTCGGTATGTTTCGAGATCATAGGCTGCCTGCGCCGCGGCCGCGCGTGCTTCCAGCACATCCGGCAGCGTGGCGAGCCCGTTTTTAAGCCGTTCCTCGGCAGCTTCCTGAATCGTTCGGGCATTCGCCAAAGTTGCCTCGGCAGCCGAAACCTCCCCTTGCGAGCTGATCAACTGGTAATAGCCTGCCGTTACCTCAAAGATGATTTGCTCGTGCGTGTCGTTGAACGAGAAGTCGGCCGCCAGAAGATTTGCCTCGGCGGCCTCAATTTGGGAAGCGCGAGCACCAAAATCAAAGATCGTATAAAGAAGCGACACCGTAGGTTGAATCGCAACCACGTCTTGCCGAATAAACATATCCCCAAACAAGACACGGTTGCGATTGTTGACGGGAAGCTCTACCGCCGCTGCCAGCATTGGATAAAGAGCGCTGCGGGCGATACCGCGCTGCGCGGCGGCCTGCTTGGCCTGCTCCCAAACCACGCGCGTATCGGGATTGTTGCGCTCCGCAATGTCGATCAACTCCGCAAGCGAGTAGACTTTGTTCTGGTCGATTGTCTGCCCGGCGTTCGCCGGACCGTACGGAACTTGCACTCCCTGCGGAGGTTCCCAAATCGTGCCTGGAGATTTGGGCAAGGTTTGTGCGACGGAAAGAGGCACGAGGGTCATGACCACCCCGAAAATAATTCGCCGGTGCGAGTGCATGGCGTGTGAATGCGTCCTTAAGTCACCGCGTGCACGGCCGGCCCTTGTTTCAATGCGTGATCAGCAGTAACCCGGTTGGGTCTCTGGGGAACCATAGCCCGCCTCCCACCTCGTTGCTTCAAACGAGCACAATCCGTTCAGCATACATAGTTTCCTACAATGACGAAAGTGCTGCCAACCTCGATTGATTCCTCTGCGGAGCCGGTGATTCACGCTGCCCTAGCAGCTCGTGAACGGGCGCACGCACCCTTTTCGAAGTTTAGAGTCGGAGCTGCTCTTGAAGACGATATGGGCAGGATCTTTACCGGCTGCAACATCGAAAATGCCACTTACGGGCTGACGATGTGCGCGGAACGCGTGGCCGTGTTCAAGGCTCTATCCGAAGGCTCGTCGAAAATCCGGCGTGTCGTGGTTGTGGCGGACACCGAAGTGCTCACCCCGCCCTGCGGTGCGTGCCGGCAAATTTTGTGGGAGTTCTGCGGCCAGGCCGAACTCATCCTGGCAAACCTGGCCGGCAAACAGGAAAAACTCTCCCTGAAAGAGATCTTCCCGAGGCCCTTCGATGCGTCGTTTCTATAGCCTCCTGTGCCTGTTATGCATGGCAGGCGCAGTCTGCGCGGCCGAACACGCAGACCTCATCATCCGTGCCCGTTATGTGGTCACAATGGATGCACAGCAGAGGCTGATTCCGCAGGGCGCGGTCGCAATTCGAGGCACGCGGATCGCCGGTGTGGGCACCCAGGCCGATATTGCGGAGCGCTTCGATGCCCCAAACGTCCTTGACGAGCCGGATGCGTTGCTTGCCCCCGGTTTCATCGATACGCACACGCACGCGCCTATGTCGCTGTTTCGCGCGATTGCCGACGACATGCGCCTCCAAGCCTGGTTGCGTGATTTCATTTTTCCCGCGGAATCAAGAAATGTCTCGCCGGAGTTCGTGCGTTGGGGCACCCGGCTCGCATGCCTGGAGATGGTACTGGCGGGAATCACCACGTACACCGACATGTATTACTTTGAGGACTCTGAAGCCGAGGCGGCGAAAGAGGCCGGTGTGCGTGCTGTGCTCGGGCAGACGATCATTGGCTTTCCTGCCCCGGACTACAAGACCTGGCAGGAGGCACTCGCCGGAACAGAGCGCTTCATTCAGAAATATCGGGGCGACGAGCTGATCGTTCCTGCTGTCGCACCCCATGCAATTTACACCACTCCGGACAACGCGCTGACAGCCGCGCACAAACTCGCCGTGAAGTACGGCGTGCCGTTGACCATTCATCTCGCCGAAACAAAGAAAGAGCGTGATGATGCGCTGGCACAAAGGCATATGACGCCGACCCAGGTGCTGGAAAAGCTCGGGCTTCTGGACGGAACCGTGATTGCGGCGCACGCGGTCTGGGAGGACGACCACGATCTCGAGATACTAAAGCAGCATGGAACTGGCGTCGCGCACTGCCCTTCGAGCAATATGAAGCTTGCGTCCGGCGTGGCGCGCGTTACAGCGATGCTCAAAATGGGCATCCACGTGGGCCTCGGCAACGATGGCTTCGCAGGGAGCAATGACAGTGCTGATTTGATCCGTGAAATGGACATTGCCGCCAAGCTGCAAAAGGTCACGCTAATGGATCCCACCGTCATTCCAGCCGAGCAGGCGCTCGAGATGGCCACCATTGGGGGAGCCCGCGTGCTCGGGATGGAGAAAGAGATCGGCTCCCTCGAGGAAGGTAAGCGGGCTGACGTGATTTCGATCTCGCTGGCGCATCCGGACACCGTACCGCTATATAACGTCTACTCGGATATTGGTTACGCTTTAGACGCCGGTGACGTGCAGGATGTCTTTATCAACGGGCGCCAGATTGTGAAAGGCCGCCAGGTTCTGACGCTGAATAAGGACGAGATTTACCACCAGGCCGAACAGTACAAGCAGCAGATTCAGAGCAGCCTCAAGCAGTAGCGCGTGCCCTTGGAATCCGGCGCTGTTCCCCCGGCCTGTGTCATTTTGGGCATGTTTGTACGGGCAATTCTGGCTTAGAATATGCAGTTCGCTCCGGCACCCTTCTTTTTTGCGATTGTCAATTCAGTTCAAGGTGTGTCTCTCTCCATGAGCTCGCGGCGCGTACTTTTACCGTTCATTTTGGGACTTATTGTCTTTGTGGGTGACGCAGGTGCTACCGCTATAACGTCCACCAGCTTCGCGGGGTGGTTACAAAATGCGTCCGGTGCAGTGGATGTGTTCGGTAATGTACCCACCAGCGGCACCTACAATTCTTCATCGGGCATCAGCCTTAGCAACGCCAGCCATCCAACGGCGGTTTTCATAGCTACCGGGCCTGATAACGGAAGCTGGCAGCTCACCGCCGGTCTCTATACTGCGAGCGGCCATAATTATCCGAGCCTTTTCGGCGCAAGTGATGGCAGGGGGAACATTACCGTCAGCACGCCCGCGGGAGGAGAGAATGCCGTCCTACTCAGCCTGGCGACCACGGCCAGCACGCCCATTACAGTGACCTTGTCTGATGGAGAAAGCTTTACCCCTGCCGCGGGCGTATTCGGCCTTTCCCTTTCGCACGACGTCACCTGGCTGACCATCTCCACCACATCCGGATCCAAGCCCGTCGTTGACGATCTCGAATTTGCCACCAGCACGCTTACCCAGGATGCAGCTCAGCAAGCCAGCCCCTCAGCGGAAGGCGCGACTTTTGCTTTGATCGCCGGCGGTCTGTTGATTCTAATCGGTGGACGCCGCAAGCTCTTCAATACTCCCGTAGAGTAGCGGCGCAACATGTTACTTTGGTGGCTGATCTATGGCCTGGTTCACACGACAAAAGCCGCCTGTTGAAAGCGCCCCGCCAAACGATGCCGAAAAAAACGTACGGACGGAAGGGCTGTGGCAGAAATGCGATGCCTGCGGCCAAATTATCTGGCGCAAGGCCGTAGAAGAGAATCTGAATGTCTGCCCGAAGTGTGGCAATCACTTTCGCATCGGTGCCGCCGAACGCCTGGAGTATTTGTTTGATGCTGGTGTGTACATCACGCACGACGACGATCTACGCTCCTCTGATCCGCTGAAGTTCGTTGATTCGAAGCCATACACCCAGCGGCTCGCCGATATGCAGAAAGCCACCCAACTGCCGGACGCCGTGATCTGCGCAAGCGGTTTGCTGAACGGACGCAGAGTGCAGATCTGCGCGCTCGAACTAAAGTTTATTGGCGGAAGTATGGGCGCGGTTGTCGGCGAAAAAATCACTCGAGCGATCGAACGCTCAATGAGAGAAGGAACGCCGCTCATCATTGTTTCCGCTTCCGGCGGCGCCCGCATGCAGGAAGGCGCCATCAGCCTCATGCAACTGGCGAAACTTTCGGCGGCATTGATGCGGCTGGATGAGGCACATCTGCCTTACATAAGCGTATTGACCGACCCAACCACGGGCGGCGTCACGGCGAGTTTCGCAATGCTGGGCGACTTGAACATTGCAGAGCCCGGCGCACTGATTGGCTTCGCGGGTCCGCGTGTCATCGAGCAAACAATACGGCAAAAGCTTCCGGACGGTTTTCAGCGCAGCGAGTTTCTACTGGAGCATGGATTCCTCGATGCCGTTGTCAAGCGCGCCGACCTGAAGAACTATATCTCGAACGCGTTGAACTTCTTCGTGGGATAAACAACTATCTACGGTTAGCGGAACAGGAGTGTCGCCAAATCTATTGCTCCCGGATCATCCCGTGAAATTACCTGCTATACGCTTTGCAAACCGGCCGACATCTTATTGTCGAGCATCCCCGCGGAAATCAGGTCTCCGTCCAGGAAGGGATTGTGCTCGAGAATTTTCGCCACGATACCAGCCCTCGTATTCACCCGCATTTTGACCATGATCACCCGCACGTGCGCCTTCACCGTGTTCGGACTGATATCCATTTCTTCGGCCAGCTCCTTGCTCGTAAGCCCGTTCGATATTCCCTGAAGGAGTTCTCGCTCGCGCTCCGTCAGCCCAAACTCGGCGGCAACCTCGTGAATTACTTCCATTGCTGATGAGTTGCGCTGCAGCAGGAGCGTTATCGCAGGTTGCGGGGAGCAGTCTTTGAAGGCCTTCATGACGAATGCCTGACAAAAGTATTTTCGTTTTCCGGCACGAAACTGAGCGATGATCGGCGCCGGAACACTAGCGTTTGGCCGCCGGATGGCCTCCAGTATTTCCTCGGGAATCCGAATCTTCAGCAAGTGATCAGCAACCGGGCGCTCCGGGTAAGACAAAATCGTAACTGCTTCTGCGTTGAAAGCAATTGGCTTGAGCACTGTATCCAGAAGGACTAAGCCAATTCTGGAACGAACCCATGGTCGCTCAAAGGCCCGCGATGATCTCGGGTTCAAGCTTTCTCTCCTCAGCGTTTGCGTCCCTAGGCGAGTGATACCCCTCTACCTCCCATCCGGGACGTTATACTTTAACTGCACACACGGATAGTAGGATTATTACGTACTCCGTTGTTTCTGCAGAATGGCCGGCGTCAGCCGGTGCTCGGGCCATTCCTCGAGACTCTGAAATTGTATTTAGGCGGTCATTGCGGCGCTCAGCGCCCCGCTATTTCTCTTGGGGGCGTCGCCGCCGAAAGCTCCTGCTCTATGGTGTTGCGTAGCATTTCATAGCTGACTGCGCCGCTAAGAAATCGTCCGTTGATGAAGAAACTGGGGGTGCCCTGGAGACCCAAACGCTGGGCCTCTTCCAGTTGTGCCGTAACGGCTGCCTTTTGCTCGCCAGAGTCCAGACACTTATCGAAAACCGCAGCGTCGAGGTTGAGCGTTCGGGCACTCTGCTTCAACGCCGGAATTTCGTACTGTTTGCTCGCAAAAAGCACATCATGATACTCCCAATATTTCCCTTGCGCACCGGCACAATGAGCGGCCTCTGCCGCCTTCTCTGCGTGAGGGTGCATAGGTAAAGGTGTGTCCTTGTAAGCAAAAGCAACCCGTCCCTTGTATTCGTTCTCCAGTTTCAGCAATACCGGATCAATCTGCTGGCAGTAGGGACACTCATAATCTGCGTATTCGACTACAACAACCGGGGCCGTCTGCGGCCCACGAACGGGTGTGTTGTTGAGCGAGATGTTCGTGCGAGGAGGAGCCAGCATAATTGCTATATTTGCCTCTCGGCGGAGAGACTGGATATAAGCCGTTCGGGCTCTCTCAAACCGTCGCTGGCGAACATTATCAAGTATCTGGTCCCGCACCGCCTCGAATGGCTCGGTGGTATCGACGCCTTCGTAATAGACCCTTAATGATTCTTCACTTGGATCCTTTGGCAATGTACTCTTAACGTGCTTTTCCAGTAATTGATCAACCGTCACCTTCTCCTTCTGGGCCTGCCGTTCGAGAAGATATTGGTCGATATATTCGTCGAGAGCTTTACGCTCCACTTGATAGTAGCTATTTCGAGCTTGAAATAAACTTCCCGACCGCTTTTGCTCTACGTCAGCGAAGGTTATCTTTGTACCATCCACTTGCGCTAACACCGTATTAGTAGAGCTTGCGGGGGCGCTATCATCATGCGCAGCCGGAGAGGCTAACAAGCAAACACCTATTGAAAACATGCTGTATAGCTTTAGGAACCTATACATGAAAGAATCATCCTCCCAACATTTAACAAGGCAAATAAGAAACCATAGCCTGAAGGGTCCAGCGTGACCAGTCCTGCAGACCTGGTCACGCTGGTCAATTGATAGACACTACTTACAGTTTTGGCGCCGCAAGTCCGCCAGTGCGGCAGCTTCCGCAAATCCCAAAACCGCTGCCGTTTACCTGGATAAACCCGCAGAGTGATGTGATTCTGGAAAGCTCGGACGCGCTCAGCGTTGCATTTAAGAATTCGGTCTCAGTAAGCGCCGGGGCGCCGCTCGGAAGAAGGTGTATGGTTGTGCCCCATGCGCGCAGACCGCTGACCAGTGGTCCAGGAGAGGCAGCATTACAAACACCGCCCACCCCAGCCGAGGCAAGAAGTTTGATCACGATGGAGTTGGGTCTGACACCCGTTAAAGTGTTGCTTGTGAGATCCCTCCTTGCGGATAGAGAATTCAATCCGTTTGGGGTGACCGGACAAGTGCAGCAGGCGATCAACTGTTCGTCAGGAGAAAATGCGTAGACGTTGGCACAAATGTTTCCGCCGGTAGAGCCTGCGTTGGTCAGGTCTATGACGGAATCGCCAACATTAAGATTAGCCGCATATCGGATCTGAAAAGCGTCCGATTGAGCAAACATGGCTGTCGGAAGTATCAAGCTTGCGAGAGCCGAGAGCAAAATTCGACACATAGGGTGCGAACCTCCGAAGTGGAATCTACCACGTCACTCCATACCTATCAATCGTTAGTTTGGCGTAACCCAAAAGGTTAGACGCTTGTGAGTTACAGTTAGTCCAAAAGAACGCAAATGCCTGCATACAGACTAAATACATCGCCAGAGTAAGCTCCATTCAATGTTTGTAGTTCGTTCTGAGAAGTAAGAATACTATTGTCGATCTGCTAGAGCCTGCGTCAATTGCCGACACTATTGTGTGCTTTGTAGATGAGGCGTGACTGTGTTGCTCTGATACGTTTCGCCGGTTGTATGTCTTAACCTCTATTCGATCTGTATGCGATGCGATTTCTACGCATCTCTACTTATTCGCCTGCGATATCGATGGCGAAAGAAGCCCGCCGGTTCGGCAGCTATTGCAGATCCCGTGGCCGCTCCCGATCTCCTGGATAAACCCACAGAAAGTTGTCATTCTTGTGAATTCCGACGAACTGAGCGTCGCGTCCAGAAACGGTGACTCAGTGAGCGCAGGCGCGCCACTCGGCAAAGTATGTATCGTGGTGCCCCAGGCTCGCAGACCACTAACTAGAGTGCCTGGTGATGCTGCGTTGCAAACTCCGGATACTCCCGCTGAAGCAAGAAGTTTGATAACTACGGAATTAGGAACAGCGGGAGTGAGAGTGTTATTGATGAGGTCATGCTTTACGGAAAGAGAATTTAAGCCGTTCGGCGTAACTGGGCACGTGCAGCATGATACCAACTCCTCCGTGGCATCGAATGTGTAAACGTTAACGCAAACAGTGCTGCCGGTGGTGCCGGCGTTCGTGACATCTACGACCGAATCTCCAAGAGGCAGGTTGGCCGCGAATCGAATTTGGAAGGCATCCGACTGAGCAAACATGACAGCCGGGAATATCATATACGCGAGAGCCGAAAGCACGCTCCGACACATATTGCGCAATCCTCCGCAGTGGACTCTATCATGCGGGTATTCCCTCATCAATCGTCTGTTTGGGCTAGCCCAAATGAGCTAGAGAGGTTCGGCCAAAGAACGGCCTGTTTCTCGAGGATTACAAGAGTCCCATCTGACTCTACCGTTATTTGTCTTGCCCCTTGTGATCGTCCTGGTCGTCGCGATCCTCATCGCATCTCCCCGCGGCGCTGCACCAGTTCTTTATCAGGTTCCAGACGTCGACGCTCCCGAGCCCGGTCGCGAAATCCCAGCCTTTGCCCGCCGCATAAGCAGGTTCGAAGGAGGTTTGTGAACTGGAAAGCACTCCCCAAAGTCCGGGCGCAGAATCATAGCAGTTGTATGGGCCACTGCAGTTTACGGCGATGTCTCCCATGGTGATGTCGTGAAAGGTACATTTCCGATGTCCGTCAGTATGATGATCATCTTCACCATGATCATCACCGGGTTCGCATGATCGCCTTCCGTTTGCGCCAAGCTGGAGGTTGGCGAGCTTGTAATACACCGGATTGGGGTTTCCCCAACGCTTTCCTGTGGCCTCGTTCACTAAAGCCTGTATTCCTGCCATAAGGGGCGTGGATAGAGATGTTCCACCAAAACCGCTCCAGGTGCTTGGATCTCCCGTACATGGCGTGCCTCCGTTAAACACGTCGGAAAAACAAACAATAGAGTAATGGCCCCAAATGCCGTTAGAGGCGAAAAGGGAGATATCGGGGATGTCGCGAACACCGTCTTGCGGATTGCCTAAGACGTTCTGCCATTGCGGTTTGGGGTAGCCGGCACAAGTATTGCCGACAGTCCCGAACGGTGTGGGGTCGCCCGTTGCGCAACCGCTCGGGCCGCCGCTGCCTGCAAAGGTGGTGTTTGGCCCCCCGTTGTTGCAAAATCCGGTTGCACCATGGGTTGTTGCGAAACCGTTGAAGTGCGCCAGCAGTTCGCTGGCGCACGAGTCATTCCACGGAATCTCCGGGATGTAAGATCGAGCCGAGCCAAATCTCTTGGAGTTATGCGGATTCCAGTAACGATTCGTTTCTCCCAGGTAGGTATCGGCGAAGTCGGTAGCTCCGACGGCCACGTTGTAGGGCGTGGAGGCGTACCCGCTGACGGTGATCCCTGAAATGGCCCCCGCTAGGCCCATATCTTCGAACGCTGCGCCCGAATCCCCTGATCCCACGAAGATCGAAACTCCCTCCGCTACAGCCAGCTGATACAAAGATTCGATATACGCATTGTAAGCGGCTCCTAGCAGTACTTCCGGCTGGCCAAAGCTGAAGCTGACAATCTCCGGCGGCGTGCTGCCGTTGGTCAGCATGTTTTGCAGCGCAATGAAGGCTCCGAAGTTGATCGTGCTCGCGCAGGATGCAACTTCGATGATCGCGCTGGGGGCGGAAGCAGTCGCCAATTCGGCATCGATAGTAGCTTCCGCGTCGTCGCCGGTGATGCCTGGATCGAAGCAAGTTCCGCCGACATCCGGGTGAATTGTTACCAGAGTTCCTTTCGGGTGCTTCTGTGCTAATCCAAATGACTGCCGGAACGTCAGCCAGTCGTCCGTGCTAAAAAGGTCGCTGTCTTCCAAAACTGCGATGGTTTGTTTACGCCCGGACAACCCATTGTTAAAGGCTGTGGACAGGTTATAAATCGTAGCTATGTCCTGCGGCACCACCGCTTCGACATGGGGACCGATAGTAAAGCCGGGAATAGGGTGATTTCGAACATGATGACTCAGCGGGTGAGGCATGAAGTTGTGGAGCGAAGAGATTCCCGCCACCAGCGCTCCAAACGCCTCGGGAATTTGCGGATCACTCATGTTTGCGTAATGCCTCTCTCCGTTCACGAGCAGGTGGTCGATCTGGGTGTGAAAGGCCTCACGCACTTGGCCCGCCGTTCCCGAGAAATCAACGGCCAGATTTGGATAAATCGTATGAATTGTAAAGCCGTGCAACCGCAGCCAATTTGTGATCCCATCGAGATCCGCTTGTGCGATTCCAAACTGCTGGCCGAACTCTTGCGCGCTTATCCAATGCTGAAAGTTCGGAGAAGCTGAATCGTGCAATTCGACGATAAATTGTTCTAGCGCCTTCTCCTGTTCGGGCGTCCGCCTGAGCTGTAAGAGCATGTGACTCAACTTGAAGTCATCGGCCACCGGGCCGCGATCATTGGCTGCCTTTGCTTCCGGGCGTGTGTTTCCCCGAAGAGCCGTCAGCGCATTCTCGTTGACACGTTGAGTCAGCATATTGGTTGCGCGTGGACTAACTTGTGCGTAACCTACGGGACTTATACTGAGAGCCATTGCGACAATCGCGGATAAACCAAGCAGGCGAATCATGAGTTTTCTCCAAAATGGTTTCGCTTATGGACCGAAGGTCTGGAAAAGTTTAAGCGACAGCTGCTAGCCTGTCAAGGCGTTGACAGGCGAAACAGGCCAAAAGGTTCCGTGCCCTGGCCGGCTCATGGCACGACGGAGCACTTCGCAAATCCTTACTTCACAGGGTGACTTTGCCGTTCGGCGAAAATGGTAAGCAGATGCTACAACTTTCCGGAGCCGGCAAACGGTTTGGACATAAGCTGCTGTTCGACGGCCTCGACTGGCTCATAACACCCAAAGAGCGCACCGGGCTAGTGGGCGGGAACGGGACGGGCAAATCTACCTTGTTGAAAGTCATCGGGGGAATCGAGCCTCTCGATTACGGTTCTCTCTCTGCGATGAAGGGTATTCGTATTGGATATTTACCGCAGGACGGCCTGAGCGTCAGCGGGCGAAGCGTCTTCGCAGAGTGTATGAGCGTCTTCGCCGGAGTCAAGGAACTAGAGCAGGAACTGGAAGCGCTCACGGCGAAGATGAGCGAACTGGATCCGGGTGGCGAAGAGTACCAGCAGGTAGCCGATCGCTTCGAACGCGCCGACAGTGAGTTTCGCGCTCGCGATGGCTACGCCATTGAGGCGCAGGTCGGAGCAGTGCTGGCAGGGTTGGGATTCCGGAAAGAGGACTGGCTGCGGCAAACCGAGGAGTTTTCAGGCGGCTGGCAGATGCGCATCGCGCTGGCGAAGCTGCTGCTGGAGAAGCCGAATCTTTTGCTGCTCGACGAGCCGACGAACCACCTCGATCTGGAAGCGCGAAATTGGCTCGAAGAATATCTCGATAATTATGAAAACGCGTTTGTCCTGATTTCTCATGATCGCTATTTCCTCGATGTCACCGTGAAAAAGATTGCGGAAATCTGGAACAAGAAGGTTCACTTCTACACCGGCGGATATGAGAAATACCGGCAGCAGAAGGCGGAGCGGCTTGCACAGCTCGAATCGGCTTATAAGAACCAGCAGGACAAAATCCAGCAGCTTGAAACATTCATTAACCGTTTCCGGTTTCAGGCGACGAAGGCGAAACAAGTACAGAGCCGCATCAAGGAGCTGGAAAAAATCGAGCGAATCGAATTGCCGCCGGAGGAAAAAACGATCCATTTTTCTTTTCCGCAGCCCAAACCGAGCGGCCGGATCGTGGCACAGTTTCAAAGTGTAGCCAAGAGCTATGGCCCGAAAGAGGTTTTCAGCAATGTGAGTTTCACTATCGAACGTGGGGACCGAATCGCGCTGGTGGGTGTAAATGGCGCAGGGAAATCGACACTGATCAAGCTTTTGGCAGGCGCTGAAGCGCTCACTTCGGGCGAGTACACGCTGGGGCACAATGCAGAACCGGATTATTTCGCGCAGGATCAGTACAAAGAGCTGAATCCGGAGGTGCGCCTCTTTGACGATCTGCGGGAAGCGGCCCCGCGCAGCACTGAAACGGAGCTCCGAAACCTGCTGGGCTGCTTTCTGTTCAGTGAAGATGATGTATTCAAACGCATCGGCGTGCTTTCGGGCGGAGAACGGAACCGCTATGCGCTGGCCCGAATGCTGCTGCATCCTTCGAACTTCCTGCTGCTCGACGAGCCTACAAACCATCTCGATATGCGCGCGAAAGATGTCCTGCTCGAGGCCCTGGAGAACTTCACCGGAACCGTGGTTTTCGTGTCGCACGACCGCTACTTCATTGAGCACCTGGCAAACCGCGTGTTCGAGGTAGGAGACGGAGAGGTTCGTGTATTCCCGGGCAATTACGCCGATTATTTGTGGCGCAAACAAGGCGGGGCTGAACAGGCGCCGGCACTGAAAGATATACTGGTAGGCGTTCCGCCGGCTGAGGCGATTTCCATGCCGGACCGGCCTGCCGCGACGAAACGCGTGAACCCCATCAAGCTGAAACAGATGCAGGAGCATGCGCAGGAGTTGGAAGATCGCATCGCCGAATTGGAATCGCAGATACAGCAATCGGAACTCGCGCTTTCCGAATATGCCGGCCCGGCGGAGGCGGCGCGCCTTGCCAGCCTCCTCGAAAACCAGCGTGCCGAACTCGACAAAGCAATGAGCGAATGGGAAGAGATAACCGCAGAGATTGAAGCGACTGCGTGAGCACGCCCGACATTACATAGCAGGCAGATACAGAAAGCTCGTTGGGGCCGGCAATTCGCACCTCTCCGGGCGGCTTGGGGGATCGATGGTATTCGAGCCCGAAACAGCACGGACCCAACGGACGGCGCGCTTCCCGGAAGTGCATGACAATGGAATATCGGCAGTGAACTCATCTTCGACGCCGGTGACTTCCAGACTTAATCGCGTACCTGCGCGGCGCAGTTTCAGCACTGGAATGCCGGTACCGTAGACCCAAGTATCAAAGAACCCGGTGAGGGAGCGGTCGGGCTGGTCCGGCGGAACGAACTGGGCAGCAACAGCGCGGAACTGGTCGTTTGTAATAGGTCTGGTGGCGTAATCGCTCAGCAATTTCAGCTGCATCTGCCGAAAGCCTTCCTGGCCCATTCGCTCGCGCAGCATTTGCAGAATCCAGGCACCCTTCTCGTAGGTGATGCTGTGCCATGCGGGAAGGCCGGCGGAATCGAGCAGTCTCTGTCCAAAATCAATTGGCCCTGCCGATTCGGCGGTCTTACCGTTTTCCTGGCGCGACAGATTGTCACGGAAGCTCAGCAGCAATTCCCTTCCGATGGCCGATCCCTTTTCGTGCTCGAGGAATTCGAGAGCCGAATAGTTGGCCATCGCCTCCGACAGCCAGGAACTGCGGTAATCTGCCTGGCGGACAATATTACCCCACCATTGGTGCGCGATCTCGTGAGGCAGAAGAAGATCTGAGAAGAACATGTTCTCGCGGACACTGCGGAACTCCTCGGGCCGGTCCTCGGGCCGCATATACGAGATATCGGAAAGATAGATAAGGCCTGGGAAGCCCTGGCCGAAGTAGCCCGGAATGGGCGTCACAGAGAGGGTTCTTAGCGGCAGCGGCATCCACAGGCGGCTGAAAAAATCGAGGATCCGGGCAGCTTTGCTCAACAACTGCGGTCCGAACACTGTGCCCTTCTCGGCGTAACATTCCACCTTGTAGGGGCCTTGCTGCACACTTGCCGTCTCATAGTGGCCGAGATTGAATCCGGCGAGAGCAACAGGGGTGCGCGTGCGCCGACGGACGGTACGAACATCTCCAGACACGTCTTCGCTCAACAGATCGCCGGTAGCTACCAGATCCAGGTTCTTCGGGCAGTGGAACGTAAGATCGAAATCTGCGCGCGTCGGATAAACCGACGGATACCACTCATTGCGCTCGTCGACAAAGTACTGGCCGCCGCCGGTTTGGCGTATGACAGTGCCTTCATAGTGAACTTCAACCGCGTGCTCAGTTTCAGGGGCAAGGGCGGCAGGCGAGATGACCAGGAATTCGCTCTTGACGCGGTTGCTCGAGGCGGGCCAATCATGCTGGAACACTTCGGCAGAACTTCCGTCCAGGGATGCTGAAGTCACCTTCAACCGGTGTGATAGGTCAAGCCGGATCACTCTGCCATCTGCCGGGCCTGCCTCGATCATGAAGCGCGCAGTAAGGGCCATGGTGAGATCCGGCCGTATGGTCGCCTTGATGTGATAGTCCCGGATACGCGGAGTCGGCGGGATATAAGCCGGCGCACGGCGCGGGCGGAAGCTGGTCCATAGCTGGAAAGTAGGCCCGTTATCGGCGCGCAGGGTTCGTCCGGCGGCAATCGGTTCAAACTCGGCAGGATCATAGCCAAGTTCAAACGGGCCTAATTGACCTCCGACGATAAATGCGTAGAAGACCCCGTCGGCTGGTGGATGAGCGTCAAGCAGGGAGGCCACCATCCGCACGTCGAACTTCTGAACACTGGCGCGAATTAAAGGATCGGCAACGCTAGCCAGGTCGGGAGCCGCTTCAGGAGCGGGATGAACCGTTCCTCGTTGAATCTGGCTCAGCAACTCCTTCGCGGTGTCATCGCTAAAGAGGAACAAAGCGGCGCCGAAGTGTTCATCGATGTTTGGCGTCTTGGTGAACGATGCCAGCGAGGCCCGCTCACTGGCACGGTCCGGCAAAAGCAGCGCCTCGCCGTCGCCGGCCTCAACGCCCTGCGTAACAAAAACGGCTGCGACGCAGCGGCTGTTTACGGGAGTGGCGAAGGATAGCAGCCCTTCCGTAAGGTAAATCCGGATGTCGCCGCGGCTGAGTGTCAGCTCACGGACATGGTAGGTCTGGCCCGGATCGAGGGAGATCTGCCGCAAAGCGGCCGAAACTTCAGCGGCGGTCGGCAACTCGGCTGCGCCGAGAAGCAAGCCAAGACTGCAAAAACAATAAAGCAGCCGAACGGGTTTCACAACCCGCACTTTACTACTTCAGTTCGGGGCTATTTGCGGTTGCCGGGTCCTGTCCCCAATTTTCATGAACGACGTTGGTCTGATCGGAGTAAAACGTACGTCGGCCGGTACTGCCGAACGCCTTGGGGACGGCCGTCACGGAATAGCCCTGGGGAGTTTGAACGACGATGAAGTTATAGCCGCTGGCCGTGCCGGACGCCAGGGTGGCTGGAATGAGACCCGCTGCCGCCGGACCTTCGTTCTGACCAGCAGCGCTTGGCGGTCCGAGCTGGTTCAGAGAGGTGGCATACTGGCCGAACTGCGACTGGTATTGGACCTGTGCCTGATTGATGGTATGGAGCTCCGCGATAGCCGCCATCTCCTGCGAGTGCATTCGCGATTTACTCATCTGCGGGAGCGCAATGGACAGGATGATCAAAATGATCGCGATCACAATGAGGAGTTCAATCAGGGAGAAGCCGCGCTGGGAACGAAAACGGCGCATGCGGAAATTCAGGTCAGGCATACAATTCACCATGATAAGACGTTGACGACAACGCAAGCGTTGTCCCAAGCGATCAAAATCAGGCGGGGAATCCCTTCACCAGGCCATCGATGGATTTCAGCCGCGACCAGAAGCCAGACAGGAAATCGAGGCGAAGAGCGTTTACGCCGTCGGAGAGGGCACGCTCAGGACTCTCGTGCGTTTCGACAAAGATACCGGCGACTCCCACAGCGGCTGCGGCCCGGGCGAGCGGTTCGATGAACTGCGGCTGGCCTCCGGACGAACTGCCTGCCGCTCCGGGCAATTGAACGCTGTGAGTGGCATCGAAGACGACGGGATAACCGGTCTGGGCCATGATGCGCAAGCCGCGCATGTCGACTACAAGGTTGTTGTAACCGAAGGAAGAGCCGCGTTCGGTCAGGATAATGCGCTGATTACCGGTGCTTGCTACCTTCTCGGCAGCGTTGGCGAAATCCGCTGGAGAAACGAACTGGCCCTTCTTGATGTTTACCGCGCGACCGGTCTTTCCGGCTTCAAGCAGCAGGTCGGTCTGACGACAGAGGAATGCCGGAATCTGCAAAATATCGACTGATTGGGCCGCGATCTCGGCTTGCGCCGGTTCGTGGATGTCGGTAAGAACCGGAATGCCGAGCTTGCGAACTTCAGCGAGAATTTGCAGGCCCTGGGTCAGGCCGGGGCCGCGATACGAGTTGACGCTGCTGCGATTCGCTTTATCGAATGACGCCTTGAAAACGTAGGGACCGGCCATCTCACGGATAGCCTGCGCCAATTTGAGAACGTGTTCTTCGCTCTCTATGACGCAGGGGCCGGCGATGAGCGCAAGGGACGAGTTGTTCGAAAAAGTGACTTCGGCCGCACCCTGGCCGACACGGACCACGGTCATTTCGCTTGCAAAATCTCCTGAGGGCGCGAGATCTTATGCGATTTCCGCTCGCGGTGCTCGAGAGCTGCGCCGAGGAACTCTCTGAAGAGCGGATGCGGCTCGAGGGGTTTGGATTTGAATTCGGGGTGGAACTGGCAGCCGAGGTACCAGGGGTGACCCGGAAGTTCACAGATCTCGACATACACACCGTCGGGCGTCTGGCCGGTGAGGCGCAAACCGTGTTTGGTCAGCGTTCCCTCGAATTCGCGGTTGAACTCGTAGCGGTGGCGGTGACGCTCGCTGATTTCGGTTGTGCCGTAGGCTTGCGCAGCGAAGCTTCCTTCGGCGAGCCGGCATGGATAGGCGCCGAGACGCATCGTCCCGCCGAGTTCGTCGACTCCTTTGAGTTCGCGGAGCTTATAGATAACGCGATGGGGCGTCGCCGGATTGAATTCCGTGGAATCGGCGTCGCTCAACCCACAAACATTGCGGGCATATTCGATGACCATGGTCTGCATCCCAAGGCAGATGCCGAAGTAGGGGATCTTGTCTTCCCGCGCACAGCGGATCGCGTCCAGCATGCCCTGAATACCGCGTTTCCCGAATCCGCCGGGGACCAGGATGCCGTCGAAACGAGCGAGGTAATCGCGGCACTCAGGATAATTCATCTGCTCGGATTCGATCCACTCGATCTTTACGCGAGACTGATGCGCGATACCGGCGTGCAGCAGGGCTTCCTTAAGACTTTTGTAGGAATCCTCGTATTCGACATACTTGCCGACAAGCCCGATGCTCACTTCACGAGCGGGGTTGTTCATGCGATCGAGCATTTCGGTCCAGCGCGATAGATCGCGCGGGCCGGCATTCAGGCGCAGCAGCCGAAGTACAATTTCATCCACGCCCTGATCGGCAAAGACCAACGGGCTTTCATAGACGGAGTGGACGTCCTTGGCGGTGATGACGCCCTTTACATCGACGTCGCAGAAAAGCGCGATCTTCTCTTTGACTTCGTCCGAGAGATGGCGTTCGGAACGGCACAACAGGATATCCGGTTGAATACCAACCGCGCGCAATTCCTTGACGCTGTGCTGTGTGGGCTTGGTTTTCAACTCCTGGGCGGCCGCGATCCACGGGACCAGTGTCAGGTGCACGAACAACGTGTTGTCGCGGCCTTCTTCATGCCGCATCTGGCGAATGGCCTCGATGAAGGGCAGCGATTCAATGTCGCCAACCGTGCCACCGATTTCAACGATTGCGACATCCACGTCGGCGGCGACTTTGCGGCAAGCGGCCTTAATTTCGTTGGTGACGTGAGGAATGACCTGGACAGTCTTGCCCAGATAGTCGCCACGGCGCTCCCGCGTAATGATGTTCTCGTAAATGCGTCCGGAGGTGAGATTATTGCTTTGCGTGAGCGGCGCGTGCGTGAAGCGCTCATAGTGCCCCAGATCGAGATCGGTTTCGGCACCGTCATCGGTGACAAAGACCTCGCCATGCTGGAAAGGGCTCATCGTTCCGGGATCGATGTTGAGGTAAGGATCGAATTTTTGCAGAGTGACGCGCAACCCGCGGCTTTCGAGCAGGCAGCCGATCGACGCGGCCGCAATACCCTTCCCTAACGACGAAACGACACCACCGGTCACAAAAATGTATTTAGGCATGAGGTTTCGGAAGTCTGGCAGCGACAGCAGAAAAGAGATCGTTCACCCGCGCCAGATCTTCAGGTGTGTCGACTCCCAGCGATTCGTAGTCGGTTTCGACCACACGGATGCGGTATCCGTTTTCGAGAGCTCGCAATTGCTCCAGGCGCTCCGCCTGTTCGAGTGGGCCTACGCTCAGATCCGGATAGTGCAACAGAAAGTCGCGGCGATACACATACAGGCCGATGTGCTTGAAGTACAGAGGGAGGCTGCTGCGGCCATCGCGCTCGTAAGGAATGGAGCAGCGGGAAAAGTAAATTGCATCGCCAAGCAAATTGGTGACGACCTTGACGACGTTGGGGTTGACTATGTCGGTGGGATCGACGATCTGCTTCTTAAGGGTACCCATCGAGACGTTCTCGTCGCCGTGGACGGAAAGGATAGCGGCATCGATTGCTTCCGGGTCGATAAGCGGCTCATCGCCCTGAATGTTGACGTAAAGCGTTGCCGGTTCGGCTGAGGCTACTTCGGCGAGGCGATCTGTGCCGGAAGGGTGTTCGGCACGCGTCATGCGTACCCGGCCGCCGAACTGCCTGACGGCATTGGCAATCCGGTCGTCGTCGGTCGCAACCAGAAGCTCGTCCAAATAGCGCGAATGCTGCGCGCGCTCCCAGACATGCTGAACCATAGGCTTACCAGCAAGGGAGGCGAGAGCTTTTCCGGGGAAACGAGAGGAAGCAAACCGGGCGGGAATTACACCTAAAATCCGCGTCCGCACAACTGAGTGTAGCACGTGACTTTCCGTTACGCAGCTTGGTTGGTTTATTGCCAAACGAACTTTCCCGTTGGGATTCGCGGATGTCGATGGACATTTATCTGCCTTGTTTTCTATAAGATAGAATTTTCCGCTCGGTGGGAGGAGAGTCGGGGTGCGCATACTCGGGCGAAAAACAATACTGCGAAAAGCCGACAATCGCCGCCGGGGATCAGCCAACCTATATGCACGGATATGCACGGATATGCACGGATTCCGAACGCCAGGCAAGCGCCGCGGCGGTAGTGTGCCCGATGGAGCAATTCCCGGGAGCGGAGGTCGCCATTTCGGCGATACTGCCCATCCCGACCGAGTGGTGATTGCGGCCGCGCCGAGCGTGTCGGCGAAAACAATGCCGTCGTGTGAAAGCGGTTGTACTTGAGTCCATTCGCCGCCAGTCGCTCGAAGTTGGGAGTCTGGCAGGGGTCCGCCAGACGCGCTGGAGGCGCCAATTCTACGTCGTCTGAGTATGAGCAGGACGTTAGGATCCTGCCGGCGGGCGCGCAGCGACGCGATGGATGGGTATTTCGTGTCCGGATCCTTGGCGTCGTAGTTCGTCAACCCCGGTTGGGGATGTCCGGGATCGGCAAGAATCTCACGCTGGAATGACGCATTGTGCGCAGCGATCGCGGCCGCCAGGTTCGAGCCATTCTTGTCCGGCGATTTTTCATTTTTCTTAGCAGCCATGGTTTCCTCGTTTGTGGAGCGTGATTCCCCGGTCGCTCGTGACGCATGCAGGGTATTCGAGAATGAACAGCAATGGGAACGGCGATGATATGGCCAAGTGGAGTTGATGCGCATGGCCCGGTGGATCCGGGCCGATGCGCGATCTGACCGCTACTCCCGCGAGAGCATCGCGAGAGCTTCCATTTCCAGGTTGCGGTAATGCTCTCCGGTCACGTTGATGGTTACGCTTTTGACGCTTCCGCCGCGGAACTCGAATGGCGCTTTGCACTCTTGGGTCACCGAGTCGGCACCCATACGCCCGATGACCAAGCCTTCTCCGGCTAAAGCAAATTTCCCCGGTTGGGTGCGCATTTTGCCGCTGCCTACAGCCTTGTCGTTTACATAGAGAGTGACAGTGCCGTTGGCGCATCCTTTCGGTTCTTCTTTCTCGCGATTGAATTTCACTCCCAGAATCACCTCACCCTGCGGGACAAGGTCTGCTGAGACGACCTTTTGCTCCTCCATGCCGAGGAAGTTGTACACGTAATAAAGCTTGCCGCCCTTTAGGAAGAGCGTGTGTCCGCCGGCGACGCCCCCCTGCGCCATCAGGATGCCCTGCGCGTTCTTTGGATCGGTCACGTTGACCTTGGCGAGAATTCCGTACGAGCGGTTCCGGATGTTCGGCGCCACGCCCTCGGGGACTTCGGACGTATTGGGATAGTAGGTGTAATTGTCGCGCGCTTTCGCGGGCTCGGGACGCTCCACTGTGAGCTGCTCCACGGCTGTTCTATCGTCGAGCGGGAAGACATGATTCGCGCCGGCGACTGCAAACCACGTGGCTATCAGTTCGGTCTTCTTTTCCGGGAATTGCTCACTTACGTCCGTACACTCGGCCCGGTCGGTCTCGATGTGATAGAGCTCCCATTTGTCATTCATGAAATCGCTCTTGCCCGACAACGCTCCATGCCGCGCCACGGCTTTCCATCCCTTGTGGTAAATCGCCCGTGTGCCGAGCATGGCATAGTACTGGATTTGGCGAGTGGACTCCGCCGTCGGATTGTCAAACGTGTAGCGCATGGAAACGCCTTGAATCGGTGTTTGCGTGAAGCCTTTGATCACTGCCGGGGGTTCCACGCCGCAGCAATCCAAAATGGTCGGGACCAAATCGATACAGTGGTGATACTGATCACGCACCTGGCCGGCCACTTTCTTCATCTCTTTGGGCCACGTGATGATAAGCGGGTCCGCGACGCCGCCCTCGAGAGAATAGCGCTTGAACATTTTGTACGGCGTGTTGAACGCCATCGCCCATCCCGTGGGATAGTGCGGATAGGTTTCGGGGC